>Ga0098074_1000506_pt1 | contig 25851 bp, 31 predicted proteins | sample 32_taG_FD_75064 | JGI IMG/M metagenome (GOLD analysis project Ga0098074, IMG submission 75064) | Marine viral communities from the Gulf of Mexico - 32_GoM_OMZ_CsCl metaG | ecosystem: Environmental > Aquatic > Marine > Oceanic | place: Atlantic Ocean: Gulf of Mexico | collected 2015-07-12
AAAAACCAAGCTCAAAGACTGCATTACTTACCACCAAGCAAAGACCGATGGAAAATAAGAAGTACAACGTTCCAGGGTATAGCTGATGCAATGGCGGAACAATGGGGGTAGTATTATGCACAATGCCTCAATATGTGGAGGTATAATGAGGAACGAAATTATAATTACATCATATAAATTGTTATGATTATGTTTTTAAAGACATTAAGGCTAATAGAAGAGCGAACTCGTGTAGATGCTTTCAAAAATGAATACAAGCAAACGAGAGCCAATAAGTACAACCCTCTCACGTATCTATGGGTAGGGTGTTTGATACCTCTATCTATATTTTGCTATGGATGGAAAGAAACCAAAACAGAAACTAAGAAAATGTTTGATTGGCGGTAGTTAATCATAATACCTGCTAAACGCCACTCTTATCTTAATTAAACATATAAAGCAAAATGGATAACGCGAAATCATTTTTAAAATCGAAAAAACTACCAGAAGAAATAAAAACTGAACGTTTGATTGCTATTAAACCTGTTGGGCAATATAACGTTTCTGAACTGCTGGAAGAGTATAAAAAAACATTTGTATTTAAAGGTTTCAATCTAAAAGAAGGCGATGAAATAGCTATTCATTTTATGAATAGCGTAACTAATCAAGAACTTGGAATAGTTCATATAGGTGTTGTAACGTGGGTTGAAACGGGATTTTTCCTTAAGAGGAACTACAACGGTAAAAACACTTACACTTGTTTAGGAGCGTACAAAAACTGTAGAATACATAAGCTATGAACTGGTTAAGTTTATTTGATGGCATGAGTTGCGCGCAAATAGCTGCAAAAGAATTAGGGTTGCCTATAGACAACTATTATTCGTCTGAAACAGATAAATTTGCTATTAAAAATACCGAGTATAATTTTCCTGACACAATTCATTTAGGAGATGTTACAAAAATAAGGGCTAAGGATTTGCCTAATATAGATGTAATCGTAGGGGGTAGCCCTTGCCAGGGGTTTAGTTTTGCGGGCAAACAATTAAACTTTAACGATCCTAGATCAAAGCTTTTTTTTGAATTTGTAAGGCTTGTAAAGGAACGCAAACCTAAATACTGGCTACTTGAAAATGTGGTCATGAAAAAAGAGTATATAGAAGTTATAAGTAATGAATTAGGTGTTGATCCAATCATGATTAATTCCGCTTTGGTTTCCGCTCAGAACAGAAAAAGGTTATACTGGACCAACATAAAAACTATTCAAGATACTTTGTTTGGGAGACCTAAAGTAAATATTCCGCAACCAGAAGATCGAGGGATTATGTTAGTTTATGTATTAGAAGAAAATTGCGAGGCTAATTATAAAGGTGCTGCCCAAAGAGGTAGATACATAGTAGACGGTAAAAGGCACGACCATAAAATGAGACCAGGAGGGTTGACTAATCAAAGAATTGAGGTTAGAAATGATTTCAAATCAAATACGTTAACTACTGTTACTAAAGATTTTTTGGTCGCTAAAATCACGAATGTAAACCCATCAGGGAATGGAATGAATGGCTGGGTTTATGATATTAACGCTAAATCACCAACTCTAACAACCAATAAAGGAGAAGGTATTAAAATAAGGGATAAATCAAAAACTGTTAGATCATCTAGCAGAGGTAGCTATGACCGACATGAATGGGATAGTGTTGATAATTTGCATTATAGAAAGCTAACACCTTTAGAATGCGCCCGTTTACAAACTATTCCTGATTGGTATAAGTTTATAGTGTCAAATAGCCAGCAATATAAAATGTTAGGAAATGGATTTACAATAGAGGTTATTAAGCATATATTTAGTTTCATGGAATTATGATAAAATTATTTTCTTATTAAAAATTGAAAACCAAAAATAATCATGGGAGAAAAAAAAGCATGTATAGTAATAGGGCATAACAGATTTAAAAAAGGCGCTTCTTCGCCTTATTTTAATAGAACAGAATTCACGTTCTTTGAAGAAGGGGCGGCAAAATACAGTAAATACCCGGTATTTATTAATTTGCCGATGCCTTATCAGGAACAGTGTCAGAAAACAGCTCTAAAAACAGAAAATTACGATTTAGTGATTGAACTGCATTTTAATGCCTTTAACGGTCGCGCACATGGTTGCGAAACCGTATGTAACAAGGATAATCAAAGAATGATTGCTCTTAGTGATAAGTTCAACAAACTTATGGGGGAACATGGATTTTCTGCAAGAGACGGGGTAAGAGTTGATTTGAAAAAGTACAAGCAAGCAAGAGGCGGGGGATTCGTAAAGTCGACTAGAGAGGATGCGATTATTCTTGAACCTTTCTTCGGAGATAACTCAGAGGATTGCAAAAGGTTTGAAAAGCTTGGAATGAAGGGCTTCTTTAGTATTATAGATAAATTAGTAGAATTTTACCAAACATTATGATAGTAGTAATTAATCTCAGCGAAGGAAAATACACCGCATCGGGAAAAACGAAAAACAACACCGTTATTTCAGTTAGCGAAAAAGAAATTCATACAGTAAAAGATTCATTCACCCGTTTGTATGAAAGTATGGTCATTAGGAATAATTTAGAAAAAGAAAAAATAAGATTTCGATCGAATATCGAATAATTTAACTATATTTGATTTCAGCGTTAAGACCATGATGCTTTTCAATTGAGAGTTTTAAAAAGCCTCTTTTCTTAAACAAGAACGGAGGCTTTTTTTTGTAATCTTTTTACTCATTCTTGGTAGGAGTAATAAAAACCTATTTCTTTTTAAGTTATAGGTTTTTTTGTTATAATTGTAAACGGGTTTCGCAGCCTTTAAAAGATCACTAGCTTAATATACAGCAATAAAGAGATTTAAAACCTCTGTAGTTGAAAAAGTTGGGTTATAGTGACACCCTTGCGAAGCTTTGATACTACAGAGGTTTTTTGTATGTTTTTGAGCCCATCAAAATCTACCAACCCGAAAAAAGGGGAGGTTTAAATGTTGTAAATGTCTTTCGATAAACTTGTGACATACAACAGCCATTGCGATTATTCCGACGAACTCAACGGAGGTAATTAAGGTACGATTAGGTTTATCTTCTACTAGGGGGTAGGGGGTAAACTTGATTTCCGTACCAAAGCTCTTAAACCTCTGAATCTAACATAGGTAATTAACAGTTTTAAACAATATTAAAATGGCGGTAGACACTAAATTATTTATAGCTTTAAAAAAAATAAAGGAGGCGTTAGAATATGGATTAGACCGTTGCCAAGACGAAAACGGAGACGGAGAGACTCATTTTAATGTATTTTCTAATGCTATTAATTCGTTAGATGAAATAATTAACGAATATAACCAGTAGTAAAATGAACAATCTAAGAAAAAACACCATAAGAACATTAATAACAACAATCGTTAAATGTTTAAAACTTGTATTGATAGCTGTATGGCTAGGCGCTGTTTATACATGTATATGGGGCGATTATTACATAGGGATTAAAATCGGTTTAACCTCTCTTGTTACTTATATATTTATTAACTACATCCATAGGTTATTGCACACATCTTCGCTTATTGAAAAAAAATCAAAAAATAAAGGTAAGTTAGAAGATTCCGGCTTTAACAGTAGAATAAACAAGGCTATTAATAATGCTAATTAATACTTAAATTTATATGTTTATTGGATTTTCATTTGAAATTGCGGTAGGTAAAAACCCCTCTTTTTATAATTGAGGGGTTTTTTGTATTTTTATTCAAAAAAGTTATGGAAGAAGTAAAAAAAGGTAGACCTACGAAATATAAAGAATCTTTTAATGATCAAGCTTATAAGCTATGCTTAGCGGGATTTACGGACTCTCAATTGGGGGATTTTTTTGACGTAACAGAGCAAACTATAAACAACTGGAAAATTGATTATCCTTCTTTTTTTGAGTCTATTAAAAAAGGTAAGGATATAGCTGACGGGGAAGTGGCTCATACGTTATACCAAAGGGCGAAGGGATACAACTTTACGGAAGTAAGAAAAGAGTTCGATAAAAACGGCAAAGAGGTTGGTAGAACAGAAACCGTTAAGAGAATAGAAAGTGATGCGGCTTCTTTCGGGTGGATGAGAAATCGAAGACCTGATCAGTGGAGAGATAAGAAGCATGTAGAAGTTGAGGAAGTTAGTAGACCTATTTTAGAAGGGGGAAAAGAACTACCAGAAGATGAATAAAATAACCACGACCTCAAACTTTGATTTTATACAGGAGTCTTTCATAAAAGCAAAGATAGCTCTTAATAAAGAACTAAGAACAGGAATAGAAAACCCCAACAGGCTTAAAGGTGTAGGTTTAGAAGGTGCCTCCAGGACTGGAAAGTCTTGGGATATTTCTGTTTTTATATGTCATTATGTATCTACCTACCAAGGCAAACAAATTAACGTTTGTCGTGATCATCTAACTACTCTAAAGAAAACCTTTTATCAGACTTTAAAAAAAGTCTGGGTAAACTATTTTAAATACCCTGGTCATCACTTCAATAAAACATCTTCTGAGATTCACTTTAATAATAATATAATCAGATTTGTTGGGGTTAATGATGATATAATGATCTCTCACGGTTTAGAATCCGATCTGTTGATTATAAACGAAGCAATGGGGGTGGATCAAGAATCCATAAACCAGTTGGAGCAACGGTGTAACGAGTTTTACATATATGATTACAACCCAAGCGAAATCGAAAGTTTTTTGTATGATAAGGAAAATGAGCCGTCATATAGGCTACACAAAACAATCATATTTGATAATCCCTATGCCCCTTTAAATGCAAAAGCTAAAATACTATCGTATGCACACCCTGACGTAGATGATTATTCAGTGATAAGAGACAGGAAATGTTTCCCTGATTACACAAAGGAAGAATGGGAAGAATTTAAAATAAAAAATCTGAATCGTAAAACAGCTCACAAATATAACTGGGAGGTTTACGGATTAGGAAAAAGAGCCGTTGGGGAAGATATAATTTTTCCTGATTGGGAGGAATACACCGAAGAACCAGACGATTCAACAATAGAATGGGAGCATGTAGGGGGTGATTTCGGTTTTAAAGCCGACCCTACAACTGCTGTAAAAGTTAAAAAGCAAGGCAATAACCTTTATTTACGAGAATTGTTCCATGTTCCCGCTGTAAATCCTCAATGGGCAAAAGATAAGATTGAAAGAGAGAATATTAAAGATGAAAGGGTAATACAATTACTAACTCAACCCACAGGAATTGTTAATAACGAAATTTCTGTTTTAATGAAGTATTTCAAAGAAGACAGGAATAGGTCAATATGGGATAAAGCAGAAGAAAAATCAGTCATTGAACTTAGAAATCTAGGCTTAGACGCTTGGTTTTCAGATAAAGGAGCGGGTAGTGTTGCTTTCGGTATACAAAAAATGCACCAGTTTAATATATTTATACACAAAAATTCACTACATTTAAAGCGATCATTTTCGAATTACAGATGGAAAAAAGATAGGAATGGTAATTATATTAAAAATTCGTCTGGGAAAAGAGTTCCTTTGAAAAAAGATGATCATACAATTGACGCTTCCAGATATCCTCTGCTTTATTATTATTGGATAGCAGGCGAAGAAAACCACGAAAGCGACATTTGAAATTAATTTCATGCGGTATTTTTAACAAAGATACCAAGTTGTGTTTTTATTAGATCAACCATAATGGAAATAACAAAAACGATTAAGCGGTTCTTTGTAAAGTCGCTAAATGCGATTAGCGGTACATTTATCTCGCTGACAAACACGGACTCAGACCTTATAAGTCTGTTGGGGTCCGGGTATCGTTTTGGCACTAACTCGAAAGATTTCTTATTAGAAGCGTATGGTATGAACCCTTACGCTTTCATGGTTATTGATAGGATATGCACTCGGTTTGTGCAGTTGGATAAAAGGTTGTTAGGTAGACGTGGGGAGGAAATTGAAGATCTTAATTTCTTGGAGCTTCTTAAAAACCCCAACGATAAGGAAAACGGAGACGCATTCCTTTATCGGGCTTCTGCAACATATCTCGCCACTGGGGAGTGCTTTATTATTCGACAGCAAGCAGTTGGGGAAGAAGACCAATATTTCGTACCCATCAACTACAACGTCACGATTAATCAAGACAGTAAAGGTAACGTTGTAAATTATTGGGTTTCTCGTTTCGGTCATGCTGAAACGTATTTACCCAACGAGGTTTTGCACATAAGTAAACCCGATGTGACTTTGGATACTAATCACGGCTTTTCTACTTTAAGAGCTATTCGTAAAGTTTGGGAATCGAACAATGAGGTGTGGGCTTCCGAGGCATCTTTACACAAGAATAAAGGAATTGCGGGGGTTTTGTACTCGGACGGGAATAGACCGATGACTGATAACGAGAGAAATTTATTACAAGAAAGCTACGATAAAGAATATACAGGAGTTGAGAGCTTTGGTAAGGTGAGGGTTACAACCGCCAAGCTGAATTATATTCGCATGGGAATGAATCCTTCCGACCTAAAATCAATTGAAACCCGTATAGAACATTTAAGAACGCAGTGTGCCGCATATAATGTAGATTCTAAATTATTTGGAGACTCAGCTTCTTCCACATATAATAATATGGCTGAGGCAAAAGTTGCGTTTATCGTTGATGCGGTTTTGCCGCTAGCCGAGCTACTTTTACCCCAAATAATTGCGTTTATGTCCAAGTCACTTTTCCAAAACTACTCTATGGGAGTTGACGAGGACGCAATACCAGAATTACAAAAGATAAAAGACGACCGTAGTGCAAGACTTGGTAGGGAAGTAGTCCAAGGTATAGTATCAGCAGCGCAAGCCCGTAGGATACTGTACCCTGAGCTTGTGGAAGAAATGGAGTCAGACCCCCAACCAACCGTTAGAGATAACGTGTCGGTCCAGGATATACTGGACATACAGGCGAGTATTATTCGTAATGAGATTTCACGTGCTGGGGCGGTCGTTATGTTAATGCAGATTTACGGACTCGACGAGGACACAGCAAACCAGATATTAGTATGACAAAACCAGATAAGCAGAAGAAATTAAATACCCCTTATAAACCGCGAACGGTTACTAAGGCGGTTAAGGATGTGGATTTAGAGAAAAGAACCGTTGCGGGTATTTTCAATTCATATTTTTATATTGATTCGGATATGGATATGCTTCTACCGGGGGCGGCAGCTAAGTCAATTCAGGAAAGAGGTGTGGGCTCTACGAAAGGGAACCGTATCAAGCACTTAAAAGACCATGATTGGTCACAGAATATAGCCCGTTTAGATGTGCTCGACGAAAGGGAGGTTGAAATTAATGGGCAAAAAATCCAAGGCATTTACCATGAATCATACTACCCCGAATCAACCGATTCAACAGACATGTTGATCAAGATTCAAAATGGTTTGTATGATGCAAGGTCGGTCGGATTCCAATACGTTAATCTTGACTTAGTAGAAAGAGGAGAAGAAGACTTCGACAAGTATTTAGCTATGGCGTTAAATCCCGAAGTTGGAGAGGAAAAAGGGTACTTTTGGGTAGTCAAGGAAATAAAACTTTGGGAAGGCTCGGACGTAAGTTTTGGAGCTAACCAACTGACCCCGATTGTTGGGGTTAAATCAGGTACAAAAGATATTATCCAACAACAATTATTTGAAAAGTTGGATATTTGCACAGGTCTAATGCGGAACGGTAATCTTTCCGATGAGGGATTTCATCGCTTAGATATGGAAATTAAGCAAATAAAAAGCTATATTAGTACTTTAACTGAACAGGAGCCGTTTAAAAAGGACACCAGTAAAGCTGCTGGCCGTAAATCTTCAAACACTTCTGAGGGTAAAGATTTCCTAAAAGCATTGTTCAAATAACAAGAATATGAACGAAGAATTTAAAAAATTCCTTGAAGAGAAAGGAATTGACGTGTCAAAGTTGGATGAAAAATCCGCTGAGGAATTAGCGGGGTTGTATAATGACTTCAACGAGAAAAAAAGAAAAGAGCTTGAGGATGCCATCGCTGCAAAAGCTTCAAAAGAAGACATTGCAAAAATGGAAAGCTCTATTAAGGAAGCCCAAACTGAGCAATTAAAACAGCTTAATGAGGTCTTGAAAGATCACGGGGTTATGATTAAGCAACTTGCTAAACCTCAAAACGTAGGTAAATCAGGTACTTTCAGCGAGATGTTGACAAAAGGTTTAGAGGCTAACATCGAAAAACTGAAAGCTCTTAAAAACGGGAACAAATCGGTAGCTAAAGACAACCAGTTTGATTTCGAGGTAAAAGCGCCGGGAACCATGACCCTAGCAGGCAATGTTTCAGGTGGCAATATCCCGGTTGAAGACCGTATAGAAGGGCTCAACATCGTTCCGTCAAGACCTGTAAGGTTACTTGATGTGATGAGTAAAAGGACTACAACATCTAATGTTGTTAGCTGGGTTTACCAAGCAAACAAAGACGGGGCAGCAGGTCAAACAGCTGAGGGATCGGCTAAGAATCAGATTGATTTTGACCTAGTGGTTGCTAATGAGACGGTTAAGAAAACAACCGCATTCATTAAGGTTTCCACTGAGATGTTGGATGATATCGAGTGGATTCAATCAGAAATCGAACAGGAGCTTATGAGAGAGCTTTTGAAAGCTGTTGAACAGACTACTTATGATGGGGATGGCACAGGTCAAAACCACAACGGTATTAGAACTGTATCGAGTGCTTTCAATGCGGGTTCTTTCGCGGGCACCGTTGACAATGCGAATATTGTCGATGTATTAGTCGTTGCTGACAACCAAATCAAAGTTGCGCAGGAAATGGGGGCGATGTCAAATTACATTTTTATGCACCCGTCGGATGTTACGAGTTTGAAACTTGTAAAAATATCGTCTACCGATAAAAGGTACGTGGATAGATTACAGCAAGTAGGAGCTACTCTATTATTAGATGGTAGAATCCCAATCATCGAAAGTACACTGATTACCCAAGGGGAGTATTTAATTGGCGACTTCGACCTTTCTTTGTCTGTGACAAGAACAAACGTAAGGATTGATATTGGTTTGGATGGTAATGATTTTACTAACAACCTGAGAACTATCCTTGCAGAATGGAGAGGCTTAACTATTGTGAAAAACAACGACCGCACTGCGTTTGTGGCTGGTGTTTTCGCAACTGACCAAGCCGTACTTGAAACCTCTTAATCTGTAAAAGATGAATAAAGTTAAAATCAAAGCTTTGCCCGGGACCACTATGGTACCAGGCAAAGTATACGAGGTGTGCGCTTTTAATGCAGAGAAACTGATTGAATTTAAGAGAGCGGTCAAATCAGGAGATAGCGAGGAAGTTGGGAAAGTTTACGAGTATTCCGAAAAAAAAGAAAAGTGATATAACTAAATAAGTACAATGGCTTTACCAGTAATAACAGCGGAAGATTTCACGGGATTTATAAAAATTGTGTCTAATGATTTTAAACAAGATGATTTAAATTTATACATAGATACATTTTTACCTAAATATCTTCGTGATATTGTGGGGGATGAAGCTTTTTTAGACATCAAAAATCAAGATAGACAGAAATGGGATGATTTACTGGATGGAGTAGATTATCTTGATGAAGAAGGAAAAAGAAGGATTCACAACGGGCTGGTAGAGTCGTTAAAATATTTTATATATTTTCAATTTGTTCGCGATGATATGGTACAAACTCAATCTGGGTTTGTTGAAGGAGTTTCTGAAAATAGCTCAAGACCTTATGGTACTAAAGTTCTGAATAATGCTGTTTCAAGATATAATGAAGGGGTTTACCTTATAAAAACAACTCCTGATTTCTTGAAATCTAACGAAAGTTTTTCAGAAGAGGTGACCAGTTCGGTAGATAATTCAGATAATACGTATACTATTTTTGTTCCCAACACTAAATATTTAGAAGCTCAAGACTTTGTGAAAATAAATAATGTGACTTTTGAGGCTATTTCAGTAACTGAAAATACTAATTTTGTCATAAATGGGGGGCAAACAGGATTGGATTTTACCGGAGACTTAGTAGAATGGGAACCGTTTGAAGATGTTGAGTTTTGTGAAATAAAACCCTCTATGCCATGAATCTTACCGTTGATATATTAGATGATTTTATTTCGTCATTAGATTTGTCAGGGAAGGTTATTAGCTCTAGTGATGATGGCGAAAACACTACTTTGGTAGTTGAAAAAACTTATCATATTAGGGCTAGAATGAATTTAGAAGTTGACGGCAACCCTTATAAAGTTGTTTCAGTCATTAATAATGAGTATGTAGTAGTAGAAGGTGTTTTAGTTTCTCCTTCCACTTACAAAGTGCCTAACCCGTTTTATTTTCATGGCACGCCTATAATGACAAATAACCACATAAGAGGGGCAAATTCTAGCGACAAAGTTCCAATGGTTTATCTTTATGAAATACTTAAAGAGAAAGATTTGCCAATAAATAGCGCTATTAAAAGAAAATCAGATTTGAGACTATTCTTTTTAGACAGTGCTAATTTTGAAGACTGGACAACTGACGATCATTATTCAAAAAGACTTTTAGGCTTGAATAACCTAGTGGATGTTTTTATAGAGCAAGCTAGAGACTATAGTTGCTGTTTCTATCTATACGAAACAGAATTTACCCGTATTAATCATGTAAATTGGGGCGTTTATGAAGACAATAAGGGCCATAAAAAAAGAATATTTGATGATGATTTAACCGGGGTAGAATTAAGATTTGAATTAAAGTTAAAAAATTGTAGTTAACATGTCAGAATTTTGCGCATGCAATAGCACGTTAAAAAACACAGGCACACCAGACAAGCAAAGAGTTGTTGAGTCTGGCTCATTACTTATCGCTGTGCCTATCAAGGCTAACGATGGTACATTCAACGCTATTAATAGTACTGATGTAATAGACGAAGCTTATGTCCAAGCTAAAATAAACGAAGCTGATGAATCCAAAAGATGGTATCCGATAGGTACTTTTAAAAACCAGGAAGACGTAAGGGCTGACCCTATTACAGAAACATTTACAGATGGGAGTTCTGGACTAACACAGCAAGGAGTTAGAACTTATACAGGTTGGTTACTTAATTACGCGCCTGTCTATCTTGAAACTTTAGAGTCTTTTAAGTGTCAAAAGTTCGGTCTTTACGTAGTCGATAGCTGCGGAGGGTTAACGGGGTCTATATCGAAAGATCGCACAAAATTGCTACCTACAAGGGTTAATGAAAAAATGTGGAATCCTACCTATACTAAAGGTACTCCTACGGTTTTTGCTAAAGTTCAATTGGTTTTTGAATTTGATCAACTAGAAAGGGATAAAGACTTAAGGGTGATTAGCGATTCGGAAATTGATGTTGATTTGCTTAAAATTCAAGGGTTACTTCCTTTGAATGCTGCCATTACATCTCCTTCTACTACTGGGTTTGTTGCTAAATTAACCGTTGATTTTGATGTGTTTTTAGAAGGTGAAAAAGAAGTTGTTCCTGCTTGGGTTTTGGCTGATTTTGCACTTCAAAACAAAACAACAAATTCGGCTATTACAATCACATCAGTTACAGAAGCACCAGAAGGAACGTATACTTTTGTTATTCCTGCTCAGTCTGCTAGTGATGTCTTAGAGTTGACTAATGTGAGAACTTCTAGTCAAAAGCCTGGGTTTTTCTTAGAACAAGAAATAAGTATACCTTAATGGTTAAGATCGGAAACACTTCGTTTGATGAATCAGTGATAGGAACAATGACTTTTAAACAGTTTGAAAAGACTTACAAAAGCATTCTGATTGGTCAAGATTTGAAAGAGGTGTATAAACAGATCGTTCCAGCAAAAACACAACCTGATGATGACGTGGGGAAGGCTAACGGACTTGATTAATAATGTGAAAGGGTTGTCGTACAAAGACACCCTTTTTTTTGTTTTCAGTCAGAAAGATGTGCAGTTATTTACCATTGAGCTAAATACAGGGGCGCCTAATATAAAAGACTACGGTCAATTGTTTTTGAATGGTATAGATAGCGAGGGAGTTTTACTTTCTGATTACGGTGGTGAATATTCAGATTTAACCGTTCAGATAAAAAAAAACACAGGACTTCCTTTTGACAGGATAACGTTATATCAGGAAGGAGATTTTTATAATTCATGGGAATTCATTCAGGATGAAGATGGATTTAAATTGAGAGCTAATACATTTAAAGATGCGGTAGACTTGCAAGAACGTTGGGGTTACAATTTAGTAGGATTAACAAATGAAAGCATTAATGAACTTATTAAAGAGATTATACCGGAAATTATTGATTATATTCTACGAGAAATATTACAATGATCTTAACGATATTCCTATACTAAACTTCAACAAATGCCTATCTGGTGATTTAACTTTTGTGTCTAAGAATAAATATTATGATCAAAAAAAATGCATCAAGAATTGGGAAATTATATTCAATGATCATTTAGAAAAATATGGGTTGCCAGAATCTTACATAAAATTCATTGATAAAATGAAAGAAGCTGTAAAGCATTATGATATGGCTTACAATGGTAAGAAATGGATGGTTATAATGGCTAAATTGTATGAAAATGAAGCAAAAATGATGCTTGTTGGCGAATCCGAAACTGTAGAAATCACTTGTGCTAGAATAAGTAAATTTGTAGGGTTTCCTATTAAAGCCGATAAAGTAAGCGTTGTTGAATTTAACAGTTATATTGAACTTATTAAAAATGTCTAATTATATATTCACATCTAATACAAATTCTGTCCTTGTTGATATTGACGGAAAGCAAGCGCCTTTTGGAGATAAGGAGTTACATCCATACACCCCTGAAACAACAGGGGATATAGTTTTTCTGTACGACATTACGGGAATTCTGAAGAAAATGGCAGCCTCAGACGGTGAAAATTTGAATTTCTCTAAAGACAGGCTAATAATAGATATTAGTTCAGACACAATAAATGTAAACGGTACAACTTCATGGGTAGATGCGGGGGCACTATTAGAAGCTTTGAGAGCCGTTTTTTTTTTAGCTAGTGGTGGCTCTGGAACCAACCCTTTAATACCAGAAGATCAAAGAGTAAATACTTATGCTGATTTGCCCGATCCAATCGCTGGTGATGGCCAATATTGGATTGTTGACCAACAAACTGGAACTTGGATATTAGGAACTAGGAGGGAAGCGGGTATTTACAAGGCTGTTGCTGGTGCTTGGGTATATCGGGGAGCTGATGTCCCTTATTACTTGCAAGACGATCAGTTTACTATAAAAGATAGTAGCGATCCGACAAAGCAGTTAGGGTTTGAAGTAGACCAAATATCTACAGGGCAAAGAAGGATTGCCACATGGCAAGATAAAGACGGTACTGTGGCTTATTTGTCAGATTTGGTTGTCGTCAGTTCTACGCCTCCCCTTGACTTAACAAGGCGCTGGAAAAACACTAACGACAACCTTATTTATTTCTACGAAACTGATTCAGGAGGATTAAACGGCGCTTGGGTTAGCGAGCAATTGTACAAACTAGACCTAAACGAAAACGCAAATACTGGCAATGGGACCTTCCTGAGGTTTGGGAATACAGGGCTAGACCAATTATCCGCTGGTGTTCCGGTTATTGATAATTTAAGATTTTATTATGCAGATTACACAAACAAGAATCTTAGTTTAGGGCAGTTTATTGTTTACGTAGCGTTGCCGGGTCAAGTTGGAGCAGCGATAGGGAGTTTCGTAACAGATACGGTTAATTTTATTAATCGTGTTCAGTTAGATATTGGTGGTACACTTCAAGAATTTGCAGATTTACCAGCTAACAGACGGGTTTCTGTTCAATGGTCAGGAGCCGCTAATAATGACACTATATTAATCATATACTATAGAAAAAGACATGTCTAAGCTTTTAAAAAATATTACTGGTAATACAGAATATTCCCCGTTCTTATTTCAAGAAGAACTACAGCAAGGTTACACAGAAATAACCGACATGATAGAATATCATAATAATTCTACTGTTACAGGGAAAGACTATAAATATATAAGGTCAAAAATTAAAGAATTATACACCACTAAAGGCTGGGATAATTGCACTGATGAAGAAAGGCTTTTAGTTTCAAGAATGTTTATTGAGCGAGATAAATCAAAACAACTAACAGTTTTATCATTAAGCGATTACAAGCTTTACGCTAAAGAATTTGATCTAAATTCACAAGAATGCAGAGGAAAGAGAAGAGAGTCGGTAAGGGTTGAGATATTAGGTTGTATAGGTGCGAATGAAGGTCTCGCCTTACTTAATCAGGATAAGGTTAAAAAAATTTACGATCTTTACGTACAAGGAGTTGAAAAGTTTGAATTTGACGGTCAAAGCGGATTAATCGACTACTTTAATAGCGAAGAAGCATTTGTTGGTAATGGTTTTGCAGAAGATATGACGGCTTTTGGGTACACTGTTGATCCCCCGTATACGGTAGAATCTCTAATATTTAGAGCAAATGACATTTTAATTAACGGAAATTATTAATAATAATGGCTGAAAGTAAACCTATAAGTTATTCCCAAATTGCGGAAAGGAATTTATTAAACCCGTTAATAACCGAGGTTGAAGAACTAAATAAATCTCTCAAGGTTACAGAAGGTAATTTAAAGGTGATCATTTCAGAATCTAGTAAGTTAGCCAATTCTACACCCCTAAATTCTTTTGAAAATATACAAAAGGTAGAAAAAGCGATTTCAGATTCCACAATGGCCGTAAAAGAGTTAGATAAGGTTCAGAAAGAAAGAATATCTTTAGAATCGAAATTAAAAAGTCTTGAAGATCAGCGTGTAAAAACCAATTTTGAATTAAAAGAACAAATTAGGCTACAGACAAAAGCTTTAAGAGAAAATGCAAAAGAAGCTGTTAACTCCAAGAACGCTTATGAAAAGTTAGTTGATGAGAAAAAAGAAGCTAGAAAAGAGCTTTTGAGGCTTACGGCTACGTTTGGTAAAAATTCAGATGAAGTAAAAGAAGCTAAAGAGAGATTTGAATCTTTAGATTCTCAGATTAACGAAATAAACGAATCTGTAAAAAGGGAAAAAGGGGCTTTTGAACTTCTTAATGATGAATTAAAGCAAGCTAAAATAAACGCTCAAAACGTAGCTACTCAGTTTGGGGCAACTTCAAAAGAAGCTGAAAAAGCAACTCAAGAGTATTTGCAACTTAAAAATGAAGTAAAAGAGGTTAATGAATCTCTTAAAGAGCCAATTGACACAGATGAATTTAAAAGGTTGACGAGAAGTGTTAATGAGGCTCAGAAAGAATACAAAATACTTGCCGCAACATTTGGAGTTAGCTCTAAAGAAGCAAAAGACGCTTTAAAAAACTTTAAGGCCTTAGATGATGAATTATCAGAAATAAATAAAAACGCTAGAGACGGCCGAAGAGATGTCGGTCGTTATGAAAAAGGGGTTAAAGGCTTAAATGCTGCTTTTAAAGCATTTGCTTCTGCCACAATTGTATTAAAAGTACTTGAATTAACAAGAGATTCATTCGGTAAGAATAGTGATAGTGCCGCAGAATTTGCAAAAATAATTGCCCGTGTTACTTCTGTAATAGAAGTTTTTACACGCAGAGCAGTTGAAGGGTTTCCTATCATAACAAACACGATTGATAAATTTTTCAAAGAAACTAGAAAGGATTTCCTAGAATTCAGAAGAGACATAACGGAAATAGGAGATTCGTTAAGAGGTTTTTTTGGTATAAAGCCAAAAGGAACAAACGAATTAAACAAAAGCATTGATGAATTAGATGAAAACATAAAAAAATTATCAGAAAATGAGGGTGATTTATTAAAGTTATTCTCTGGCGTTGGTAAAGAAATTGAGGACTTAACAAAAAGGAATATTGAATTAATAGACAATACCCTTCGTTATAGAAAGGAAATTATTGCTTTAGAAAAAGAAATTGCTGATTTAATACCAACTACAGAAAAATTGAGGTCTTCTTTTGAAGATGATTCAAAATCTTTAGAGGATCAAATAAAAGCCGGTATTGAATTTAGAAAGGAATTACAGTTAAGGTTTGATTTAGAAGAAGAAATTGCAGCTAAGAGGCTAAAGTTAGCTCAGGACAACGCGATTGTCAACAAGACTAATGTAGAAGCTCAGGAAGAACTATCTGCTGCTACGCTGGAATACAATCAGTTAATAGCAGACCAAGCAACAGAGCTTGCTACAACGGAAAAAGAGATACAAAAACTAAGAGATGATGCTACTCAACTTAATTTAGATTTCTATATTGACGATTTCGATAACAGGAAAACTGTTAATGAAAGAATAATAGCCGATGAAACACAAACTTTTGAAAGAAGGCGTGAATTATTGGAGCAAAACAGGGTTGAAACCGAAAAAGCAAATGATTTAAGAGCGGAAGCGCTGAATAAATCTTTGCGAGAAAGAGGTCAGGCGGAATTAGATTTCGAGGAACTAAGAAAGAAGAATTCTAGTGAAGAGATTGCGAGAGCTGTTAGGGAGTCTGGATTAAGTGAGCAATTAGCCGTTAGAGCCTTAGAGATTATCCGAGAGAGACGAACGGAGCTACAAGATAATGCGGAAGCACAACGGGATTTAAACGTAGCAGAAGCTGAAAGTAGGTTAATTCAAAACGATGTGATCTTACAGCAACAAGCTCTTAATAAGTTGCAAGAGGAAGGTGTTGACATACAAATGGTACTTTCAGAATTATCAAAGCAAAGATTGCAAAACGAAATTGATAGTTTACAGGAAAGATTAATTTTAGCAAAAAAAGGAAGCGAAGAATTTATTAGTATAAGTCAAGAATTAAACGATAAACTTTTAGAACAAGACCAGGAAAGACTTGATCAAGAAAAGAAAAATCAAGAAGAAAGAAAAAAAGGCATTGAGGAACTTAGTGGGGCAGCTAATGAAGGGTTCCAAATATTAACTGATATTGCGCGTAAAACTTCTGATGAAAGAACAAGACAAATAGATGATGAGATAAAGAAAGAAGAAAGCCGTGTAAATAAGCTTCAAGAATTAGCTAACCAAGGTAATGAAGATGCCGAAGACAATTTAGCCAAATCGGAGCAAAGACAGGCAGAACTAGAGTTAAAAAGACAACAGCAGTTAGAAAGGCAGCAAAGGCAAGAATTAGTATTTACGGCAATCCAAACTTATTCAAGTAAGGTTGAATCTGGTGACCCAAATCCTTTGGCCTCAACTGTTTCTGATATATCAGTACTTCGAGCTTTCATAAATTCATTACCTAGTTTCTTTTCAGGCACAGAAGACACGGGAACGGTAAACAGTTCAATAGATAACAAAGGTGGAAGATTAGCTATTCTTCATAATCATGAAAGAGTTATTGATCAAGAAAACAACAAATTGATTGGTAAAATGAGTAATAAAGAATTGGCTATGATTGCTAACAAAGAAAGGAATAAGCCTCAATTGGTGCGAGATTCCTCTTATTTGGTCGCTAAAGAAATAAAAGAATTGAAAGACATCACAAAAAACAAACCTACATATATGGGGTTAGATTATGATGCTATAGCCGATGCGATAACAAGAAAAATTCAAAAGGGGAAATCTTTGGAAAGAATACACTCTAAAAACGGGGGCATTTGGGGTTAAAATTGTAATATAATGGGATCAAGTATAATCATAAACAACAAATCTGTATCAGTACCAAAAGATTTCTTTGATGTTGGGGTAAAAGCTAGTTTCGGGGAGGATATACAGGCTAATTTAACCACCGAAGAGTTTACTTTTATCCTGGATGCTTATGAAGAAATATTAAGCTGGATAAATCAAGGAAAAGGTAGTGGTGTAGGTATTTTTGAAGGAATTTCAATATCTATAACTAAATCTAGCAATGAAAATAGTGTAGGTGTCTTTAACGGGATTATTGATTTACAGGCAGGTGCTACAATTCAAGAGAATTTAAAGCAAATAAAAGTAAGGTTAAGGCAAGATGAAAACCTAAATCAATTAAGTGACTTAATTGAGCCTCTTGATTTTGGCTACTTAAGAAGTATAGGGGTTATCAATCAATCAGACTATACAAATGTGGATTACGTTGTTGTTAAGCCAGACACGTCTTTAGAGTCAATAACTTTGCTGGTTACCGTGTACCTGCTTAGTAAGCAATTAGCAGATACAGTAAAAGAATTAGGTGAAACAATTGCGACTATATCAGGTATTTTAGCGGCCGGCGTTAGCGGTTCAGTTGGGGCTGCTATTTATTCGGTAGCGGTAGCTATACTTCAAGTAGCTTATGCTGCTACTTTACTAGTTTTAATAATTGATTTTGGGACTAAGCTTTTTGATATTTTAAACCCTCCAAAACGAACACACAAAGGCATTTCACTTAAAACGCTTTTAGCAAAGACATGCGAACATATAGGTTTTGGTTTTGAAACTACTATAACGGATTTGGAAAATTTAGTGTATCTTCCTTCTAATCAAAACACCGATGAATTTGGGGCTGATAGTATTATACGTAAAGTCGGAGTTATTACCGAAGGCATACCTAATCCTAGTGACCCCGGATATACTTGTACGGATATGTTTCAAATATGCAGAAACCTTTTCAATGCTAGATTTGCCATCGTAGGAAGTAATGTTCAGTTTCATAGTGAGAATTCAGATTACTGGATTTCTCAATCTGGCTGGGAGAAACCTAATGTAGTTCAGGATAACGCTGAGAGGGCTTACCGGTACAATACAGATGAAATAAAATCATCTATGCTTATTCAATTTCAAACTGATATTCAAGATCAATACACCATCGAGAACTACAAAGGCACATCTTATCAAGTTCTTACAGATGCAAAATCTACAATTAACCCTGTTAATAAGACAATAAAAAACGTTGATAGGGTTGATATACCTTTTTCTCTTGGTAATAGAAAAGATAATCTAACTTCTTTTGAAGAGGGCTTAGCTTCTATCGCTAATTTGTTTGACGAGATCGCGCGTGTTTTTGGAGGTAATTTAAATCTAACTAATAAGATTAAAAATAAAATAGGAATTCTTAAGGTTAGCAATAATAACCATACTGTTCCAAAACTACTTTGGATGTCTGGAACAAGGCTCCCAAGCAACCAAAGAAACTTATTGAGTGCAAAGGCACTATATGATAAATACCACAACGAAAAATCATTTATAGCGAATAATTTTGGCAGACAAAGAAGATATGTTGAAAGTGAGAGAATTCCTTTCGGTCTTAGCGATTTTGTAACCTTATTAAATAATTCGTATTTTAGAGATGAAAACGGAAAAGAAGGTAAAATTGTAGATATTGAATGGTTGATGTCCAAAGATTATGCAGTAATAAACTACTGGACACAAGAAATTTACACAAGAAATTTACAAGAAACTTTTATTGAACCAGAATAATATGAATATAGCAAGGATAGCGGAAGACCTTAAGGATGCGTTAGGGTCATATAAGATTCAAGCTTATTCAGCGCTTAAAAGCTTACCAGAAGGAGATACTAAACAAAGTTTTCAAGAGCTTTTAAGACAGGCTGAAAGCGGTAAATTATCTGTAGACCAAGCGCATTTAAAAATTAAAAGAATAATAGAAGATGCCAATTAATATAGATGTATTTGATTTTAAGTGTTTCAATGAGCTAAAGAATGGCCCTAATTTCGATAGGAATTTATCAGATTTCACACCTAATTTGGTTGGTAATGTAGGAGAGAAAGTAAGAGTCTCTTACACATTTAATATTTCTCAGACATCCTTTACGGAAGGAGCTGAGGAATGGGAGATTGTACCATCTCAGGGAGAGATCAGAAGACAAACAGGTTCTTTTTTAAGTGATGCTATTCAGGTAGGGGATAGGTATATTTTTTATCCGGATTGGCTAAATCAAAAAAATGGCTCAGGAACCGCCGAATATAACGGCATAGTAACATTTGTGTCAAGTGATGGTAAGATTTTAAAATACACTGTAGCGTCTGGAACAGATTCCACGACAGGGACGCAAACAAACGTAGGATTGGTATTCGATCAAAAAATACCTGAAAATGTAAATACAGCTATGTATGTGCGTTTCGGGTTGATTGGTAATGAAGAAACATTTAACTATACATCAAAAACAACAGAGGGCTTACAAGTATATTACGCAGGGGGATTAATTGAGGGATTTGTCACGCTAGGTCAGTCCCTTGGCAAAATAAAAGATTGGGTTTCTGGTGGCCTTTCGGTATTATTCACATCTAATACACCCACGCCTTTAGGTGCTCAATATGAAATACGTCATGATTTTATTATTAACCCCTTTTATATTTTAGCGTATCGTGAGTTTATAGACAATGGAACTATACCAGAATTATTTTCCGGTGATGAATCTATAAAATACGCTGCTGAGCTTGAATTGCGTAAAACTCTTACTAACACCGGCTCGGCTAAAATTGCCTCTTTTGACAATCTTAATGGTTTTGTGGGTTGGTATGGCGAAAACTTCAATGGGTTAAACAAAGATTATGAAGTGGTATCAGTGGCTTATGAGGATGCGGGTACGACTGACCCGTTGGAAGGGGTGAATATAAACGCATCTACCAAGGCAACTATAGTAGTGAATAAAATTTCGGGGAGTATCTCAACTACTGCGTGTGGGGTGTATATTATAAAGTTACCTACTTCTGAAGATGAATATATAGGCACAGAAACTAATTTACTTGATAATTTCATTTATAAATCTGGGATCGTTAGCCCTCCAGACACATCGGCGGTAAATGTCGGCACGTCCATTATTTCTGGTGATTTAGTAATTGAATACACTATAGATTATACGGTTGCAGAAAGGTTGAAATTGTCAACTGATGACGAATATTTGCTATTAGTTCAGATCGAAGACCCTAGTTTACAATCGGGTAATAGTGACCGAATAATGTTAATAGCTGATCTGAGAAATTACACCGATGTTGATTTCTTATCTGATTTTATCAATATTGAAAAATATAATTTCGTAACGCACGGGAAAAATACCACCCAAGGTAAATCTTCCACTATCGTGGCTAACGAGGACGGCGTTTTACTTGATGCGGTCATAGGGGCTAATACGCTTAGAGATGTTATTATAAATAGTATTTCTGCGCAATTAGTAGCGTATAACGAGACTGAAAATAATTTTTTCAATCTTGACACCTATTCATTCAGTATAGGAGGCACCGTAATATCAGGAGGATTGCAGCAAATAGAGGTAGACACATCAAGGGGTTACCCTCTTCCGGAAGGGGATATATTTAATCTTGTAAAAATAGAAACCTTATCTCAAGTTGGGGATAATCAACGATTTTCAGTGCAGATAGGGCAAAAGATAAAGTGGCAAGATTGGATTCCAAACCCAAGTGTTGATGATGTGTTTTTCAACAGCCTTTTGCCAAATAATAATTTGAATTATAAATCCTCTAATTATTCAGAAAAGCAAGATTACAAAATAAAACTAGCTCTAGTTATCGGGGTGTCGGGCCTTGATGATTTAGGCAGGACTATAACGGGGGATTTTGTGGCGTTTGGAGGTGATTTAGAGGTAAGAGATTACGACCAGACAGACCAATTTGGTTTAGCCGGGGTGATCGAAACATTTGACCCGGTTAGTGGTCAGTCTTTGGGAGGAGGGATTTTATTCAATGGGGCTGACACCCTTTTCAGGTGTACTTTTGAAAACGCAGACGGTATTACTTTTGGAATACATAGAATAGAGCCGTCCCAAAGTCAAGGCGATGGTATATTAGAGTTATCTAGTACTTTGCCGTCTGTTGGTAACAATATTTTAAAACCCTTAGAAGGGGAAACCTTATTGAAATTTACAAGAAACGGTAGTCAGGTAGTTACCGAATGCCTTATTTCTGGTGATTTAGTACAGGAGGGGATTAATTACAAATTAAGCGCAAGAGCAGGAAACCTATTTTAATTATGAGTTTGGATAGTAAAAAAATACAATATTCTAAAGATTTAGCACGAATAGCAAATTCTATAGAAGATGGTGAAGAATTAAAAGCGTTATATCAAAGCCATGAGCCCGACTTTTTCAAGCATATAGTGGTTGCTGACCGTGACAGTTTAGATCTTTTAATTGCTTCATTACAGAAGATAAAACAGCAATTTCCTAAAAAGGAAGAGTATGACTATGACAGGTATGTTGTTATTGTAAATAGCGAAGAAAACCCCGTCGTAACGGTAGAAACTGCTGTTAAAGATGATTTTGCAACGCATTTGAAAAATGTGTTTTTAGATGATTTCTTGTTAAAGAAAAATACGGAATATAACAACAAGTTAAACGATTTAAACAGTTAATAAATGCTTTGGTTTAGAGGAATAGACACCGTTTTAAGTACACCAACTAATCAAGTAGGCTTGGCTAACCACACGTTTATTGACCCGGTAAATGGTAATGACGCTAATCCCGGCACCCCTCAACAGCCTAAACAAAATTTATCAGCTGCAAATACAAGTAATAAGGTTTTAGCCCCTTCTATTTATCCAGCGTCTAGCGGGGGTTTTTCTGGTAGATTGATTGGTAATATTAAAGAAAGAGCTATTGTTGACTTTGAGGATACAACTCAATTAGTTTCTTTAACAAATGTTATGGCTTTTAGCGCAAATAATAACACATGGTCCACTGGGGGAAATCTATTTCATGCTGATACAATATTTGTGGATTGTCCATACATTAATCCTTCTACTGCTAATGCTCAAATTAATTACCAAAGATGCTTATTTATAAATAGTGATGTAAATGTTAGCTTAAGCAACAATAAAGAATGGAATAAGTGTATTTTTTTAAATTCTGATGTTTTTGCACGACATTCGGCGTCACAGGGTAATGTGGAAACTGAATTCATTGACTGTTCTTTTGACAAGGATTCTGTATTGACTATAAATGATATTGCCCCACTTAGCAACCCATCCACTTTATTGAGATGTATAATCGCTAATAGTATTGTTAACCCAAATAACCCTACAAATCAAACTGGGGTTTTGAGTGTGCCTAATTTTGAAATATTACAACAATCCGCGATAGATAACTTACAGCTATTTTTAAAAGATTCTTTTGATTTGGCACAGGCACAAAATTTATATTATATATTACTAGATGCGCTAAATTACGGGGAGTTAGTAGATTTATCTAATCCAGATGAAAATAATGGGATAACAGTTGGGCCGCCAATAACAGGAACAGGGAATATAAAACCACGTTGGAGGGTTTACAACAGGGTCAGAAAAAGCCCCATTGTTCGCCCTAACGGGTTATCTAATGCATTAGATCGAAATATAGACGTGTCTTATAAAAGTGAGATAGGGGGAGCGGTAACCACAAAGTCTTTTATCGTTGGTCTCCCTATGCTACTTGATGACGCTGGCCGATCAACAGGAGAGGTTGGTTTTGATCCGCGAGACATTGCTAGCAACTGGCAGATAGATAAAGTTTTTGATTGGGACAACGTGGAAGATCACAATATCATAGATGTTGCGGAAATACAAGAAAATTTTGTACTAATTTGATATGGCTACAATAAACGAATTATATAGTTTTTCAAGAGATTTCGACGGTACTTTTATTGTACTTCCTGTTGATTTAGACACGGGCGACCCTGTGCCGGTTTCTGCTGAGGCTTTTTTCGGAGGTAAGACTTTTGAAAGTCCCGAAGGAACACAGCACGATTTTTTCGTATCTGATAATATCACTAGTATAGATGTTACATTAGGGGAAAGTCTAACCCATATTGTACCAACTCAGCCATTTAATTTTTCATTTAATGGAAGAACATTAATAGTTGAGATACAATTGGCTCCTATTCAATTCTCAGGGATAGTGGTTAAGTTTGACACGCTACCTGTTCGACCTCCTTTGCAATTTGTCGCTTCAGAAGATGCTTTGTTTTGTCCTTGTGATTTCAGGTGTGATTTTGAGGAAAAGGTTTTTGCAGACGAAGAGGGGACGGGTATCACTAACGACTTTAGCGATTTCTTATTTAGAAAAATATCTTCTGGTGATTCGGTTACAATAGAATTACTCAAAGAAAATGTTGTTTTAGCGGAGATAACAGATAATACTTATGGTGATTATTACGACGGGTTCACTGCTCAACCTCTGTATGTAGGTTGGCAAGCTGATTGGACTAAGATATTTCAAAACTTTTCAGGCGGTAGGTATCAGGTAAGGATCACAACTGTTATACTTGGGCAAGAATCTATATTCCTAAGTCGTTATTTTAGACTGAATACTTTTGATGAAATTTCAGCAAACAATACCGTAAAAATAGAAACTTTTCAAAGTGGAAGAATAGATAATATTGATTTTGATTTTAACAACTTAGTTGAGGGCGGATGGCGGTCTTCTATAAGGATAGAAGGTCAATTTGGACAAATGAGCCCTAGTATAGAAAGAGACATATATCAAGATTCGTCTTATCGGGAGGTTCAAAATAGAGACACCATAAACAGAGAATATAAGTTAAATGGTAGATATGTATCAGAAAGTATATTCGAACGTATAACAACTAAAGACATGCTGGCAAACGAAATACTTATCACATCGTATGATCTTTTACAGGAAAGAAAATACGAAAAATTTCCTGTTGTAGTAGATTCTTTCGATGATCCTTCTTATGATGATTTAGGAAATGTTAATTTTGTAATTAATTTCTCTGACAGACAGAAAAACATAATCAAAACTAACGTCACCTAATGAGTCAATTAAGTAAAAAAATAATATACGCAATTTGTGTGACGGTTACCGTTTATACGGCTTATTACAATTACGAGGAAATACACCGTTTACTTAGAGCCAAACGCGTAAGAAGAGAAGAGGTAGAAGAAATTAAAGATTTAATAATAGAAAATGAATGAATTTGTTTGGTAAGCTATATAGCGCTTCATTTGGTATTATATTAAGTATAAACCAGCTCAATACAAATGATGCGTTGTACGCTATGATTGAAAAAGCGTTCAACAATGGAGTCACGAACGGTATATTGGTTTTTATCATATACAAGTTAATGGTGTTTTACGATAACAAAATAAAAGACATAAAAGACATATACGAAGCTCAAGCAACAAGCGTGAAAGCGATATATGAGGAAAGAATAAGAGATTTAAAAGACAACATTCAACGTTTAGAGAAATAAAAAAGCATCTTATTTATTCATATTAACATATATTTATCATGGAGTTTTTATTTATTTCAGCATGCTGTTTGTTGTTTAGTTTCTCAATTCCTTTTCTGATTGATGCAACCAGAAAAAAAACATCTCCTTAATATTTACATTTATCTTAGAATCAAAAAGGCAACTGGTAATACTGGTTGCTTTTTTTGTTAAAAATATTTTACAAAAATATTTTGATATTGTAAATATATTTTACATCTTTACATCAAGATAATTGTAAAACACAAACAAAATAAAAATGTTCAATGACGCTATTTTTGATCTTTACAATAGGTCAGACTCTCCAATCTTTTCAGAAGAAGAAGAAAAAGAATACTATTATGTTGTAGCGAAAACAGACGGAAGTTTTTGCGTTAGTTTATTAACTGAGGAAATGACCTCTATTAAAGTTCTGGATAGCCTAGAAGGTGATTTAATAGAACTTCCTTATTCTTACCTCAGAAAAGAAAAAAAACATCACAACGCTGACATTATATCGTTTTTATGTTACGACGAGGCGTTAGATTGGATATGTAATTTAATGGATATTACAAATCATCCAGATTGGCTAATGGATTACGAAATAATTAAACTTTCTATATATTAAAACTCTCCTATTATGATTAAACATAAAAAAATATTGCCTTGGCTTGTAATGCTAATAATTATCCCCTTTTGTGTGAGTGAGTGCGGTGATTATTTCCGTAAAAAAGAAGAAGTAAAGTTG
>Ga0098074_1000512_pt1 | contig 25685 bp, 8 predicted proteins | sample 32_taG_FD_75064 | JGI IMG/M metagenome (GOLD analysis project Ga0098074, IMG submission 75064) | Marine viral communities from the Gulf of Mexico - 32_GoM_OMZ_CsCl metaG | ecosystem: Environmental > Aquatic > Marine > Oceanic | place: Atlantic Ocean: Gulf of Mexico | collected 2015-07-12
CAAACAAAATGGCAAGTAGGGTTTGATAATACTAATACACCTATTGTTACACAAGCTGCAACAACTGGTACAACAGGATGGGTTCATAATGGCTCATTTATAAATGATGAATTAACTACAACCCCATTAAGTATTTCAGGACTAACAGGATCTCCTGTTGCTCCTACTGGCATAGTAAGAAGTAATCTAGAGAGTGGTTGGAAGTATTTAGGTACAATAACAAGTCCAAATGGTCAATTGTATTATTTATATGCATCAATTGATACAACAGCTCATAGAGTAATTCAAGTTGTATTCTCTTGTACATGTGATGGTTTATATATAGATTCTAAGCAACCTGTGTACTATGCAAAAACAAATGAAACAATTGAAGTTGAATTAGAAGCTGTAGGATATACACAAGGAGGTGGCACATTTACATGGAATATAGCAACACAACCTTCAAACGGCTCATTAAGATTTAAATCAGGTTCACCTACTGCAGGAAAAGCAGTATATGAATATACACAAGACGGTACAACAATGTCATCAGATAGTTTTGTTGTTACTCTAACAAATGATTGTGGTACATCAATAGGTTCATATTATATTCCTATTTTACCAGCTAGAGAAATTAGATACACTACTTCAGATGTTATTGTTTTCTTTGATGAAAACTCTATTAATATTGATGACGCTAAGAAAATTAAAGCATCATTTAATGCTGTAAGAGCTGGATTTAGTAGTGTAACAAAACCTAATTTCTATTATGTGGCTGTTAGAGGAACTGAATCAGGAGACTATCTAAAGCATGTAAAAGCGTGTGTAGAAAACATTGGAACATTTACTGATGCTGGAACATATGGTGCAGCTATATCAATGCCATCTACTGGTGCATGGTATACTGATGTTATGCAAAGTGGCGCAACATTACCATCATATTGGTCAGGAGCAGATGCAGAATATCCACCAGATATTAAAGTAATATCATTTGTTAATCAAGTAAATGCAAATAGTACATACGGTAAATCAAGCGTACCTGCAACTCCAGTATGGACAACTCCAAATGAACCTACAACTAGTAGTGGTGCAAAGCCTGCACAGTATCAAGAAGATTATGATGCTATAATTGATATTACATCATCAGCAGCACCAACAAGTGCATGGGGTTTACAATGTCAAGCACAAACTAATTTCCCATGGGTGACAGGATCTATTCCATTTACAGTATCTCAAGTTGTGGTTCCTATTATATCTGATACAGCAGGAACAACAGCATCTGTTTCATTGCAAGCATTTGCAGCATTACAAGGTGCAACATTGTTGAGTTTACAAGAATTTAATGGAACAGCATTAGGTTTAGAAAGATATAGACAATACGCAAGTTTCCCAGGAATAGATTTATCTAAATACTTATTAACAGGTGTTGCACCTACAAATATCCCATATAGTGTAACAACTCATGGGGCTAGCAATGCAATGGTAGGACTAAAAGATACAGGAGGTTTAAATTATTCAATGGCAGTTCATTCATATATTGAAAATGGAACTGAGTTTGATAATACTGTAAATTCAATAATTACAACATATTTTAGAGGTATGTTTGGATTAGCTGCTACAGGATCTGCAGGAGAGCCAACAAACGTTGGTGCACAAAGAATGGGTGGTACATCTACTTATGCTAATCATGCAGGATCTGCAACTGATGCTTGTAGTGCAGCTAAAATAGCAACTAATTTAAGAAAGATATATAATGTATCAGGAGTAGAGTTTGATACTACACAGAGAGCTTATACTACACTTTCTGCTGCTGTAAATGCTCAAAGTGAATATGAGTTAGTAAATGGAAGATGGTATGCTAATGGACCAGGATCAACAGGTGTTAAAGTTGCACAGTATAGTACAACAGCACCATATTGGACAGGTGTTACAACATGTCCTTAACAATTAAAAATTAAAAAAAATGGCTTGTAAAAAATGTGGACATACTAAATCATCACCATGTGCTTGTAAGGATCATGGATTAACTACACCATGTGCTTATTCAGATTGTCTTAGAAAATCTGAAACTGAAACATGTGAAGATATTCAATGTTCTGAATGTGTAGGATATTGTCAAGAATCTTTTTGTGTAACAAATTCAAATAACCAAACATTTTGTGTTAATCAGTTTGAAAGACTTGATATGATTCTTCAAAAAATGGCATTGTTTATAAAAGATCCAGCATGTTGGAATACAAATATTGCTCATATATTTACAGGTACTATAACTAACAATTCAGTAGAATTATTTTGGCAAGGTGTTCCATTAAATGTAGCATCTATAAATGTATATTATGCAACTAGTGTAGGACCATACACATTAGCTAATGCAACACCATTAGGAAATACTGTTAGCACATTTAATGTGACAGGATTACTTTCAAATACTGCTTATAAATTTAAAGTATCAGCAACAAGTGGTTCTGCAACATGTGATTCAGTTGAATTATACGTAACAACATTATAACAAAAGTAGAGAAAGTTTGTTGGTTTTAACTCTGCAATTGTTAGGAAACCCTGGAGAAATCTAGGGTTTTCTTCTTTATACAATATTTTTTTGTATCTTGCAAACAATTTTATTAATTATTATTAATCAATATGGACTCAATATTAGAAAAAATTAAAGCATCATTTAAGTGGAAAAAAACATCAGACTATTGTGCTGATAAACTTGGTATTACAGTAGAAGACTATGAAGTACTCAAGGACATGGTAAAGGCTAGACTTTTACAAGAATCTGGATCATCATCATATGAATACAATCTAGAAAAAGGAGAAGCAAAGATGGAAGCAATATCATCATCAGAACCAAAATCTCCTGAAGAAATAATACAAATATTAAATATAGATACTACACAATGGAAGCTATCTAGTTATTGGAACAAACAAATGGGTGATCATTGGAGAGTATCAGCAATGGTTACAAAGATAAAAGATAATGAAGTAGATAATGTAGCAGAATTATTGAAAGGGTTTAAACCAAAGAAATTTAAACCTACAAAAAGAATAAAAACTCCAGGTAAGGTAAAAACAGCTGGAGTTTTGTCTTTACAGGACATACACTTTGGTAAGGAGGGTAATGAAACAATAGATAAAGACTTTGAAGAAACTATTATAGATTTAGTTAATAGAGCTACAAGTGCACATCACTTAGAAAAAATATATTATGTGGTAGGTGGAGATTTAATAAACATGGATACATGGAGTGGTAGCACAACTAGTGGCACACCTTTAGATAATTGTATGACAGCTACAGAAGCTTATATGCAAGCTTTTAATGCAATACAATGGAGTGTAAACTATATAAAACAATTTTGTGATACGTTACAGGTTGTATATATACCAGGTAATCATGATAGACTATCTTCTTTTCATTTAGCACATGGTTTATCTAAATGTTTTGATGATCCAAGTATTGAATGGGATGTAGTTTATCTTGAAAGAAAAGTATTTACATATGGAGATAACTTCTTTGCATTTGAGCATGGTGATGTAAATACTAAAAATTCATTAATGCTTTATTCTATGGAGTATCCAAGAGAATGGGGTAAAACATTATTTAGAACATTATATACTGGACACTATCATCATAAGAAAAAAATAGAGTACATAACTCAGCATGAAAATACAGGTTTTACTTTAAAGATTTTACCAAGTTTGTCAAAGACAGATTATTATCATTATCATAATAAATTTGTAGGATCAAGAAGATCAGGTGTATTATCATTACACACACCTGACAAAGGTGAGATATGTGAGCTAACATATTCACCTGAATAAACTTGAATAAATCACCTTTTTTTTGTAAATTATAATGTATGGTAATATTATGATAAATAATTTTAAAAAACCTAATTTGAATGCACCAAGATATAGAGAGAAAGTCTTGGGGCTTTTGAATGCTGAATTGATAAATGAATTTAAAGATAAAAATCCTATATACTCTAATATAGATAATGCTAAGTTAAAAAATATAATTAAATTATTTAATGGGAGAATATGGGAAGAAGTAATTAAAAATAGAGATGGTGTAGAATTGCCTGATTCATTGGGATATATATTTATAGGAACCTGCCCAGCTGCAAAAACTGTAAATACAAATTATGCACTATCAAAAGAATATGGTAAAGTTTTACAGAATAAAAACTGGGAAACTGATGGTAATGTAGCAAAAATATTTTACACAAACTACTCTACTAAATACCGTTTTAAAAATAGAGAGCTTTGGCAGTTTACTGCAGTAAGACAATTCAAGAGAGCTGTTGCAACTGAGTATCCAAAAAAGTGGACAAAATATATTAAAATGGAAAATAAAAAAAGAGTAGCTGATATGTACAAAAAAAACAGTTAGTTATGACAACAATAGGAGAGGTAGTTTCAAGAGTAAGACAATCAATAAAAGCGGAAGTTCAAGATGCTTTTATGACAGATAGATATATTTATAGTCTTATAGAAAAACATGCACAACTTTTTATGAGAAGACAAGATTCAGCTAATAAGCTTATGAAGTTTAATAGTGTGTGGCAATCCCTTCCTTTTGTTGATCTAATAGAGGTTGATAAAGTAGAGGCAAAGTGTAGCGGTATTCAAAGTGGTTGTACTATAAAAAGAACAAAGGATAAACTTCCAACCTTTATGGAAGGATACTGGGGACCACTAATTAGAACTGTAAGCTCAATAGACACATCAATTGAACTTCAACCTACAAGTCCTGGTACATATACTTCAATGACTAAAACTACATCTCATAAATATAATAAAACAAAATATTATTGGTGGTTAAATGATTACATATACATTCCAAATGTAGAATGGGATGCAATAAAAGTAGAAGGTATTTTCAAAGGAGATATTTCTAAATACTCATGTGATATAGAGGATGATTGTGTACCAAGATATAAGCAACAAGTTTTTATACCAGAATTTTTGTTTGCAGAAATAGAAACACAAGTTATGAATCAATTGTTGAACACAATTAAAGTTCCTTCAGAAGATTCAGATAATAAAATAAACATTAATAGATAATGGCTGTATCACATAAATATAGAACTTTTGATCAACTACTAGAGGATGTAACTGTAGATTTTAGAACATATGCTTTAGAAGGTATGATTGAACCTCAACAATTAATTAAAGTTGCTACTAGAGTTAACTATGATCTTGGATTAAGGATTCACAGAACAAAAGAGATTGTTGTAGATGTTGAACATAGTAAAGCTAAATTACCTTCTGATTTTGCATATTTAAATTATGCATTTTGTTGTAATTCATATTCAGTAAATAATACTATGCCTGCAGGTACTACAGTAGATACAACATATACTAAGTATGTTCCTGATCCAGGAGATCCTAAGCAATGTGTTACACCAACAGATTGTAAAGATGTTTGTGTAGTGCAAACATGTCCTACTACTACAACAGATGGAAGAGGTGGATCTACTACAACATATAACAATGAACATATAGTAGTTCAGTTTGTAGGTGCAGATCAGTATAGACACTACTCTGATTATCACCCTTTAAGATTTAGTAAATCAAATAAAGTTCTATGTGATTGTCCTAATGTAAATATACAATCCAGATATGTAGCAGAAATTAAAGATAATTATATACTAACTAATTTTACTAATGGTCATATATACATAAGCTATCAAGGTGCTATGGAAGATGATGATGGTAATCTTTTAGTTTTAGATCATCCTTATTGTAATGAGTATTATGAGTATGCTCTTAAAGAAAGAATCCTAGAAAACATGGTTTTTGCTGGAGAAAATGTTGGACAACAATTAGCATTAATTGCACAAAAATTAAGAGCTGCAAGAAACAATGCTCTTGGATTTATAAATACTCCTGGATTTGAGGAGATGAGAAAAATATGGGAAGTTAATAGAAGAGCTCAATATCATAATTACTATGATATGTTTAAGAGTCATCCTACATTAGGTTAAATATAAATAGTAATGGCTAAACAGCAAACTCCAAAATTACAAAATACTAGTTCTACGGATACTAGAATTCCTATTAAAGGAATGACTAAGGATTTGAATTCAGCCTTAGTGGGTAAAGATAACTATACTCACGCTATTAATGCTATTAATAATTCTAAGGATGGTGATGTAGGTACGTTAGGTAATGAACCAGCAAATTTATTATGCAGTGGTGCTCCTTATACTATAATTGGAACTATACATTTATATGGTGATAAGTGGATAATTTATTCTACTAATAATGAGCAAAGTGAGATTGGTCAATGGGATGATAGTCAATGTCATTATGAAACAATTTATAACGATCAATCATGTGGTGGTGATTGCTTAAACTTTAAAACAACTAATTTAATAACAGGTGCTGCAAAAGAAAATTTTGATTGCACATGGCAAGTATATTGGGATGATGGTTTAAATCCTTCAAGAACATTAAACTTAGATAACATACCTTACATACAAAATGTTATATCTCCACCTAATGCTGATTGTATAGAATATGAAACTACAGAATGTGTAGATTGTGAAAAATTAAGATTAGCACCATTAGTTAATATACCATGTGTAAAACTATCAAGATCTAATGATGGTGGTCAACTAAGGAATGGATCATATCAAGCATTTATTTCATATGTAATAAATGATCAAAAAGTAGGAGACTATTATGGAATGTCAAATATTCAGCCTTTGTTTGATCATGAAGATTTACTTTCTGGATTAGAAGTTGAAATATCTGGTTTAGATAAAAACTTTGAATATTTTCAATTAGTAATTTTAAGTCACAATCAAGGAGAAATACAAGCTAAAGAAATGGGTATATACAGTACTGAGCAATCTCATATCAGTATTGATTATATAAATCAAGCATTGAAAGCGGTTCCTCTTAATACTATTCCATTAACAACACCTGTATTTGATAAATCAGAAAAGATGTATGTTGTTAATGATTATCTAATTAGACAGGGACCTACAGAAAAATATGACTTTAATTACCAACCCTTAGCTAATAGAATACATACACACTGGACAGTTACTCAGTTTGATTCAGATTATTATAAGAAAGGTGGTAATAAACCTACATTTATGAGAGATGAGGTTTATGCTTTTTTTATTAGGTTTGTTTATAATACTGGAGATAAATCTAGATCATATCATATACCTGGTAGACCTTTATCTTGGAACGGATGGCAAGCACTTGATGGAAGTATTTTAACTGAGACAGACGAATTACAAGCTGATGTAAATAATTTAGGAGTTCAAGCATCTGCTAATGGTTTATGTGATACAGATGAAATTGATAGAGTATTTGAAATATACAATACAGCACAAAATCAAGGTAACCAATTTTGGATTAATCCAGTAACTATGACAGAAGGTACAACAACCGATGATTGTGGTCAAGTTATTGCTGAAGGTCATATGGCATATTGGGAATCTACAGAAAGATACCCACAAGATCCAGTTAGATGGAATTCTAATATAGGACAGGATAGATATGATTTATGTGGTAAACCTATAAGACATCATAAGATGCCTGATGAAACGTTTGCTGCTTCAGGACCAGGTGGATTTTTAGATAGATCTTCCAATAATGGTCATAGCATAAATGTTCTTGGTGTTAAGTTTGAAAATATTGTGATGCCAAGATACAGTGAAAGTGAAGGTCAATTATGTTCACCTGATATTGGTACACCAACAGGACCAGTTATACCTGGCATTGTAGGATATGAAATTCTTGTTGGATCTAGGGAAGGTAATAAATCTATCATAGCAAAGGGGATAAGTAGAAATATGAGATTCTATAATATTCCAGCTAATGCTCAAGGTGTGCAAGATAGTACAGCTAATGTTGGACTTATTCCAAACTATCCATTTAACAGTCCAAACCAGGAAGTTTTTTTAACAAGTGATCCAAACTTTTCATTTGATTATTCATTTACAAATCCAGATGGTAGTATTGGTAGAAATACTAATATGTATCAAGGAGGTCTTGCTGGAACATCAGATACTATATTTACATTTCACTCACCAGAAACATCATTTAATAAACCATTCTTGTCACCATTTGAAATTAAAACATATGGAATGACAAGAGGTACATCAATAGGTAGATTTAGACCATCAGAAGAACATCCACGCCATAAACTATTAAGAAACTTAGCTATGTGGGTAGGTATCATGGTAGGTATAGGTTATGCTATTGGAGAGATGCGTGGCAAGAAAATGCAGAAACAAGTTAAACCAAAAGGTTTAAGTATTGGTTTTACAGCAAATGAAAGAGATGGAGGTTCTGTTACAAATACAATTTTTGGACCAAATGGTGGTGGTGGTGATGTTGTAGGTTCAGGTGCATGGTCAATAACTACAGCTGCTAGTAATATTAATACTAGTCAAAGTGGTAATGAAGCTGTAGCACCTTATGATACTACTATGATAGGAAATGTACAAGGTTTTCCTTTAAATAATCAACCACCTACAGCATTGAATGTTAATGCGCAGTTTATGAATCCTAGTGCAAATCCACTTGCTATCAACTATCAGAATGAGTCTTCTGTAGGTGTATTTGGTGAGCCAGGTAGGGGTGCATTATATTCAGGAACAACAATACTTGGGGGACCAAAACTATGGCAACAATTTCCTGGTGTTGGTTATGATTCTACAAGTTATACTGCTTTTGGTCAAATGACTAATGCAGCAGCTAGAACTAATAGAGGGTATATAGGTGCAGGTGAAGAGGTAACATATCAAGGTAGTAGATTCACAGAGGCACCTTCTATAACACAGGCGTTATTTGGTATATTTAATTTTATGCAATTGACTGCTGAAGGTGGTCAACATATTATTGATATGATATATGAACTTGTTAGTTTTCAAGATTATGCATATAAGTATAGTGGTCATGGATTTTATATAAATACAAACTCTCCAGTTAACGGTGAAGTTTCTAGAATGCTAGTAGATAAAGCAAGATATATTGGACCTAGTATTCAAAATTTAACAGCTAATATTAAAATAAATAATTTACAAAGACCAAGTACAGTTGCTGTTTCAAGTATAACACCTCCGGGTGGATTAGGTTTTAGATTACCTACACCGGGAGAAGATAATTCTAGATTTAAAATTGGAAGTTTTGGTGGTTGGCGTTATCCTTCACAATGGAGAGTTGCAAATATAGCTGCTCATTATACTGCATTAAAGGTTGCGTTTAAAAATCAGTATGGTCAATTAGATCAGATAAAACAAATACCTGTAGGTTGTATTAATTATTTCACACAAGAGTACATAGAAAAAGATGAACAAGGAAATGATAAATATGATCTTTCTGTTACAGATATAGGTGATGCAGAGTTTCAGACAAAAATAGTTTACGGTGGTGATTGTTATATAAATAGATATACAGAAAAGGTTATAATGCCTTTCTTCTGGGATTTCTTATCTGGACAACCAGATGGTTTTGCATTTGATTATAGGTTAAGATCTAACGTTCCACGTCCATTACACTGGATGAATACTGCTAAATATGATCTTTCAGAGCTAGTAAGGTATATTACAAATTTTGGTTTTATTACTGGTGCTAATAATGGATTGACAGCTATAACACCTAATAATCTACATTTTTTAGATAGACCTGGTGGTGATACTACTAATGACCAAGTTTCAGGAACAGGTGGTGGTGTTGCAGGTGGAACTATAGCTGGATCTGGTGGACCTGATCCCGCTGTTAATGTTGCTCAAGTAGATGCTACAGCAGATGGTATTACCCAGGATAAAAGAACAAGAGGTTTGTTCATTGTCAAAAACGGATACATGTATACTCATTGTAATGGTACACAAGACTTTTTTGTAGAGTCTACATTAAATATGGGACTAAGAGATTATGAAGATGTAGATGAAAAAAGACATTATGATTTTGCAGATTATACTGATGTTGAAGCTATGTATCATTCAAGCATCATTAGAAAAGATAATTTCTATAAGTATGATTATTCATTAAGTAAATCAAGATTTAATACACAACTTATTTCTTTTGGTCAAATTCAAGATAGAGACTATGATCCATTTGTAGCAGATACTTGTTATACAAACTATCCAAAGAGATTAATATATTCATTGCAAGCACAGAAAGAAGCTAAGAAAGATTTTTGGAGAGTCTTCTTGCCAATGAACTATAAAGACTTTAAGAATGTAGTAAACGTAATAAAGCCTATATCAAAGAGTGGTGCTTTTGTTACATTCCCTAATTTAGCCCCAGCGTTATTCCAAGGAGTAGATCAACTAAAAACAGATCTTGGGACAAAACTTACTATTGGTGACGGAGGACTATTTAGTCAGCCAATGCAAAATATTACTAATGCTGATGAGCCGCATGAATATGGATCATGTGAAAGTTCTAGAAGTGTTATAAATACTCCTAATGGAGTGTATTATATATCACAAGCACAGGGAAAAATATTCAATTATGGTGGTAAAGGTTTAGAGAATATTGCAAATCTAGGTATGAAGCAATGGTTCAACAAATACCTACCTTCTAGATTATTAAGTCAGTTCCCAGGACTAGAGGATTGTCCTAATCTTTATGATAATCCTGTTGCAGGTATAGGATGTCAATCTGTATATGATCCTAACTATGATATGGTTTATTTCTGTAAAAAAGATTATGAAGCATTAAATCCAGAATGTATTGATTTTGTTCCTTGTGAGGGATTTGTTTATAATTTAACAGCATGTCAAGGAGCTCCACAAATACCATGTTGTCCAGATGGATATACATATAATCCTTCTAATCCAATAGGAGAAGAATGTGAAAAAATAAATATTTATCCTGCTGAATATCGTATAGATCAAAGTGCTGCACCAGTTGATGTTGCTATTGTTTTAGACATGTCAGGCAGTAATGGTGCTACACAGGGTCATGTAACAGGAGATGCATTTGCAACACAGTTTGTACAACAAATTGATGCTTTATTAAACGGTAGTTTAACAGGTGTTGCAAGTCCATTTAATTCAGTTCAAGTTGGTTTAGGAACATGGACAGCTGATCCATTTACTGCTGCTTGTGGAAATTGTAGTGGTGCGCCAGGATCAAGAGGAACTGTAATACCTATGACAACTGACTCAACTGCATTAAATGCTTTAACTACTGGTAATCCAAATAATACAGCTTTTGGTGGACAGCCAGTTGGTGGAGGAGATGAATATGATGATGCTATTATTCAAGGTATGGCAATACTAAATAACTATGGAGCTTCAAGTTTAGGTAATAGATCAGCACAAGCAGGGTATAGAAGGATTATGATTGTGTTAACAGATGCGGCAACTGGTGCTGCATGTACTGGTCCAAATTGTTTTGGGTGCACAACAAATATTCAAAATGATGTATGGAATCAAGGTGTAGAAACTTTTATAGTACAATGTACAGCAGCCGATGTTGGAAATATTGCAAATCCACCAGCAAATGTAGTAGGATGCATGGTTCAAACTATGAATAATGCATTTTCTGCAGGACCTAATCAAGGTGCAGCAGTTGCAGATATTATTGCAGCAGAATTTTTAGTTGACTTACCACCTGTATTTTTCTGTGATAATTCAGTTGTAGATTTTCCATGTGATCCTGGATTAGTTCAACTTCCTAATACTACAGGTGATACTGTAAATGATTATGAATGCCGTTGTGAGGAATTTTTACCTGTAACGTTTTTTGATAACACAATACCTATTGAACTAACAAATGAAGAATATTTTAAAGATGTATCATGGACAGTAAGTTTTGATCCAAAAGCTAGAGCTTGGATTTCATTCCATGATTGGCATCCTGATTTAACAATACCTAGTTTAAATCATTTCTTCACAACAAAAAATATTCCTTTAGATGTTCCTTATTGTCCACCAGGATATACATATAATCCAATAACAGAACAGTGTGATCCTCCGGGTTGTCCACCAGGATCTGTATTACAGATAGTGAATGGTGTAGAACAATGTTGTGAAACAGTTTTTGTGGCTCCAACTATTGGAGGTGGTGGTGAGGCTGAAGTAGGTTTTGGGACAGCTCAATTTGCTAATCCAGGATTTAACTTGGAAGCAGGTGATGTTTATGGTCCTGGTGTAGCACCAACCCCTTGGCAGACCGGTTATCAATGTACTGGAATTACTACTACTATGTCACCTGATACAAATCCAAATGGTTTGCCAAATATAACTTTACCTCCATATGAAGGAAACGCTTACATAGGATTGTTGCAGAATGGATCAAATCCGAATACTGGTGTTTGTAATGGTTTGGGTGGTACAGATCAAAGCGGTATTGCCACTACGTACTATCAAGAAGGTGTGTGGCAACAGCTTGTAAATGGTGCAGGTTCACCAAATTCATTAGCCCCTAATACACTAATGATAGGTTCTGTTGCATTAGCAACAAGTAGTAATCATCCTTCTGTTATATATACAAGTAGTGTAGTACCTACATTAGAAATATGGGGTGGATCACAACCACCTGGTGCACAAGGTGAAAATTATAGAGGTGATCAATTTAATTATGATGGAAATGATACTGTAGGTTCTTCTGAACTTTTATGGAGATCTCCGGCTGTAACTAATGTAGATGAGTGGGAGGTTTATAATTATCAATTTACACCTACTCAATCTTGGGAATATATATTCTTTAAAATCCAACTTGTAAGGTTAGCTGATGAGTCACCTATTTCTGATACAGCAGATGGATATTTACTAGTAGATGGTTTAACTGTACCTTTATCAGAAGAAGCAACAAGAAGCTGTGAATGTCCAGATGGTACAGATATGGTGTTTAATGATCCAGCTAATAATTATCCTCCAGCAGTAGAGTCTCAATGTATTAAAGAATTTGATGATGTTGCTAACTATGTTAATGAAGATACATTTGATATTACATGTATGTCTACTGAATGTACACCTCTTTTGACTGCTATTCCAGCAATGTTTGAACTAGGTGGTATATGGAAACATAATGCAAGATGTGATTTATTTGTTAATTATTATACAGAAGATTATCCATGGGAGGTAGAACTTATTGAATCAGTAGGTCAAGTGGTTAATACTGTAAGGAGTATTGAGTATCAATTAGAGTCCTACATTTATAGAGGTAATTTAGAAAATGATTGTGGTGATAGATTCCATGATTTAGATTGGAATTTTGATGAAGCTATTCTTCATAATACAGAACAAGTATCTGGATTATTATCATTAAATTTGAGTCCAAAGAATAATGCACCATTGATTACTCAGTTCCCAATTGTAACTCCAAACGATATTCAAATACTATATAGTAAGGAAGAACAGAAATATAGATTTAATCAGTTCTGGGATGTTACTGCTGATAGAGGTGAATTTAATCCTAATATTAGTGAACCAATATTTATAACACAATTAAATGGTTATATTAGAGATTTAAATCAAGCTAATATTAACTTAGCAAAACCATTGTTCCAACGTAAGAAGTTTAGACATTACTGGAACGCTGTGATTCTAAGAAAGAGAATTTCTCAAAATAGAAAGATGTTATTAAAATTAAATAATAGTAAACTTAATGTATCATTTAGATAATGAAATTTAGTAAGAACGGATATAAAAGGAATAGTAAGGATAGGAATAATCCTTATAATATAATACCATCAGGTAATATAACCATGGAAGGTGTAGACTTTCCTGTGTTTGGTATGGATAACTTAGGTCATAGTAGAGTTATGATGCCAGGTGCTAATTATACATTTCCAGGTAATACTGTTTTTGAAATTCCATTAGTACAAAATGGTGGCGGTATTGATATACCAAAAAGTTTTTTTAGATCAACTGAGAGAGTAAATGATGATGGATCTGTGTCAACACATTTAATGAGAGCTGAACAATTAGATGATGGAACATGGGTAGGGTTTCCTTCTTTATTTGAAAATGAACCAGGTGAATGGTATGATATGTCTGGTGAAGAAGACTGGATGAAAATATATGAAGAAGCACAAAGAAGAGGTCAAGTAGTTAACTTTGGTAAAGATAAAGATGCTGCAATAGCTTTTGGTGAAGGTAGTTGGAAAAATCCTGAAAGATATGAAGACCGTATAATGATGGAACAGACATTACCAGAAGTGGAGGTTATAGGATATAAATCACCAGAATCAAAAAGAATAGGAACATTAAGTTATATTTCTGATGATTTACTAAACACAACAGTTGGTAAAAAATTACAAACTTTACCATTTGTAGATAAAGAATTATTGTATTCAGAATATATGAATGCACAAAAAGCTGGCTTATCATTAGATCTTTTCAATAAAAAAAGAAAAGACATTATAAAAAAAATAAGAAAATCAGCAGGTATTAGTAAAGATGAGTTAAAAGATTTAGTATGGGATCAGACTGCAGATTTAGGTTTTTTAAAAAGAAAAGCAGCAAGAGTAGCGTATAATCAACTTCAAAAAGGTTTTAGATATGGAGGTGGACTTTTCAAAGCACAAGATGGAAATGGTGAAGATCAAGAACCAAAGTTTACAATAAATGAAGCAGGTGCTATAGATACAACTGGTATAGATTATACACCTGAAGAGATTTATGATTTTATAATTCAAAATTATGATAAGATAGATACAACAAAAGAAAAACAATATCTTCTAAATAAATTACAGTCACAACCATTTAGAGACAGATATGCTAAACAAATTTTAAATTTAACAGGAGAACAATTATCTGAAGATGAATTAACTGAAAGAATAAATGCTCAGTATGATTTTACTGCAGCAGGCCCTGATTTTCATGTCATGTTTCCTTATGTTACTAGAGGTCCTTTTAAACCTCATAAATGGGCAGATGACCCAAGAGGTCTTCAAAGAAGATATGATGCGACTCCACTGATTAATCCATTTAACTCTAGAGAAAATTCTCTTAAATCAGTTTATGGTTTACCAGTTGGTATAGAAAAAAATATGGGTTATACTGGAATGTATTTTCCAGGAAATTACTTTAAAAATAGTACTAGATATAATTTTGAAACTGATGAATATGAATCTTCTTTTAATCCTGCAATTCCAGAACTTGCTCAATATCCATATTCTGTTCAACTTGCTGCAGAGAAAGGATATGGTTTGCATGAAACTATTCGTGGTGAATCTGTTCTTTTGCACGATGAGTGGAGGGATACAGTAGATCATGAATATGCACACTCATATAATACAGAATGGTCACCATTATTTAAACCAGTTGCTGATTTATATAAAGATCCAGATGGTTGGTATAGAGCAGGCCCAGGTAAAGAATATAAAAAATGGCTTGTTAATTTATTTGGTGAAGATTATTTTGATAAAGATAAAAATGACTATGGTGAGTGGGCAATGCAGCCAGAAGAAATAAGCTCTATTAAGGCAGAGAATGAAGCTGCATTATTTGATTTAGGAATTTGGGATAATACAAAAGAAAAGTTTGGTGAAAAACATTTAAATAAAATGTTGAATCAATATCCAATCTTGCCAGGTGGTCCATCATCAATTCAATTGAGTGCAATAGGTTACGGTGATCTAAAATATAATAAACAGGATTTAGATGATATAAATAAGGAATATGAAAGAAAGTTAAATGAATATAAAAGTTATGATGATGATATTGTACGCTACATAGAAGATCAAACAACACCATATGAAGGTAGATATGGAGACTATGAAGATCCATTTATTTCACAAGATACTTTTAATAATATATTTAATCAAAGTCAGAAAGATTTAAAAGAAAGACAAAGATATTCTTCTTATGATGATTTGTTAGAAGATTATAATGGTAAAAATAAACGTAAAAAAGAAAGAGCCACAACTATATTAAATTCAATTTATGGTAGTTTTAAAACAGAAATAGATAATTTTTATCAACCTCAAATTAAAGAACAAGAACAAAAATTTGAGGAAAAGAAAAAAGAAGTACTTCCTAAAATGGAAATGTACTTTAATGAAATTGCAATGGATGATCAAACAGGTGGTGATATGATGGCTAGGTATGGGGCAGAATTACCTAAAGCTCAAGGTGGTATGGATATAAAGTTTGACCTGTACAACGCTGCAAAATTAAGAGAACAAGGATATGATGTAACATATGATGATTTAAGAGGAAGAGGAAAAAATAAAACATCCACACCTTTAGTTTTTCCAATTCCAAATGCACCAACAGGAGATATGCTTGATCCGGACTTTTTAGATAATCCAACAGATGATGACATTAATCAACAAAATTATGATAATGCATTATGGTTTGCAACACAATGGATGAGAAGTCCAAGATATAAGGAAATGTTGCTTAACTCTGGTGGAACTGATTGGTGGACTAATGCATATGATGTAGCACAAGATAGAATAAATAATTTAATTGCTTTACCAGAAGATGCATATTATTTTGAAGATGATTTTTGGCAAAATTTTTCAGATGAAGAGTTAAAAGGTATAGGTGGTTATTCTAAATCAGCATCTGGTAATATTTATGTTAGTCCTATTCATGCACATAATATGGATACAATAATGGATCATGAAGTTTCACATTCTATTGATAGACCAATTCAGAATTATCTTCTTAATCCATGGAAGGGAGCTAAAGTTGTATTAAGAGGTTGGGGTGAGGAACCAAGATTAATACCAGAAAAAGATGTAGAACTTATAGGAGATCTTGCTGAAAATAAAACAATTCCTGAGGAACGACATGTTACATTTTGGGAAGACTATGGAGATACACCAGAAGAAGGTACTAGAAATTATTATGCTAAACCTACAGAAGTAAGAGCTAGACTTAATGAAATGAGAAAAAGACTCTACACAGAAGGTGTTGATGTATTCAATAAAGAAATTACTTCTAAAGATATAAAACGTATTTCAGAAAGCAAACCTTTTACAGATCTTCAAAACATTTACTCTGATGAAGATATTTTAAAGTTGATAAATACAATATCTCAAAATCAAAATATTGATGATAAACAAGATATTACTGATGAGGGAATAAATTTTGATGAGTTAGCTAGATATGGTAAAGAGTTACCAAAGGCTCAAAATGGCTGGAGCTTTAGTGATTGGGGGCATGGTGTATTAGATGTAGCTGGACTTATTCCAGGATTTGGAGAAATAGCAGATGGTGTTAACGCAGCTTGGTATCTGGCAGAAGGTGATAAAACAAATGCAGCTCTATCAGCTGCAGCTATGGTTCCATTTGCAGGATGGGCAGCAACTGCTGGTAAACTTGGTTTAAAAGGAAAGAAAGCTGTGAAAGCAGCAGATGCAACAAAAGATGTTGTTAAAAATATTCCTCCTAAATGGTCTAAAGGTGTTACAAATCATCTCCCACCAGGGTATCATACGAACAAAGCTGTTAGAGATTCATATATACAGTCAGGAGCAATGGCAGCTAAAAATAATGAACTTATAACAGACATGACAACCTTAGGGAATAAACTAGATGATATGGGATATGATGCTAATAGTCTAATAGCAGAAAATATTCACTTTACTAATCCAGCAAAACATAGTAATAGAAGTGTGGTAGAAGTGGTATTACCAAATGGTCAAACACAACTCTTCTTTAGGTCTAGTGGAAATGCTGGTAAATCATTTAGAAAAACAGGTACATCAGAAGGTGTATGGTCACCATTTCCAGGACATCATGCTACAATGTCAGCCCAAGGGACACCTATTGATAATTGGTTTGTAAAAGGCACGCAAGACCAATATGATAACTTCTATGGTAGTAAATCATTTGAAAATATATCTAAGAGATTATCTGAAATAGAGAAATCCGCAGCTTGGGATATGTCTCAACAAGGATTTAAAAGTTTAAGATCTGACGCTAATCCAATGGGGCTACCAATAAACGCTTCTAAAGAACAGTTAGAGATTTTTATAAAAAATAATCCAGGATTAGCATTTCCACAATTAAAAAAATATGGAGGTACATTACCAAAAGCTCAGGATGGAGGTGAACAGATTAGTTTTGATGATCTTGAAAAAGGTATAAGATATGCTGAAAGTTTAAATGGAGAGCTAATGATAAATCCTGAATCTACAGCTACAGGGTTATATGGTCAATTATGGAGTGAGATTAAAGATAAATATGATGGTACTAGAGAGGAATTTTCTGAAGATCTAGACTATCAAAAAAAGATATTTAAAGATAGAGCTGATGGTTTAATAGAAGGTGTTCCTGGTTTAATTAAAAATGGAATTGATTTATATGATGAATATAGTGAGGTAGAACATGGTATGTCTATGTTAGAGATTGCTGCTTTATCAAACATGTTGGGAAGACAAGGAACAAGAAAATATATTGGTAATCATATAAGAGATGGCAAATCACTAGCTGATGTATTTCCTCATTTATATGGGGATGATGTAAATCAAACAAATAAAACTCCTATTGAATATATAGAAAAATTTAATAAAGGATTACTAGGTACAAAACTAGGAGGTGAGATAGGTAAAAAATTACGTAGATTAAAACAACAATTAAAACTATATAATGAAGGTCAAGAAATATCTGGTATAGTTAGAAAAGAATTAATGGATAGAGGTTTAATACAACCTGTAGTAATGAAGGAAGGAGGATCTCTTGAACCATATACAATAAAGCAAGGAGATTATCTAGGAAGGATTGCAAGAGATAGAGGGTTAAGTGTAGATGAAATTGTAGCCTTTAATCCAAAATTTAAAAATAGAAGATCAACAATATATCCTGGTGAGGTTGTATATTTTGATGAAAAATCTAAAGATATTGCAGAGTCTAATGAACCTGTTTTAAAATATACAATTCAAAAAGGTGATACACTAGGTGAAATTGCTACAACGCATAATGTAAGTTTGGCTGAGGTAGCAGAATTAAATAATCTTACAGGTGATCAAATTAATAAAATTTACCCTGGTGATCAATTAATAATGCCTAAACATGCAGAATATATTAAAAATGAAAGTACAGAAAGACAGGATAAGATTGCAAAGTCACCCGTAACAACAGAGGATTCAATTGTTATAAATGAATTTAACCCAATGAATGAAGTATGGGTTACTAGAGAAAGGAATGAAGATGGTACATATAGCACTGTTGGTGGTAAAAAACAAAGAGTGGATGAAATAAATCTTTATGATAACTATGAAACCATTATTAATGCAAAGAATGATGGAGATGTTTCATCTAGTACAGAGACTTATACAGTTAAACAAGGTGATACATTAAGTGCAATTGCAGCAGATAGAGATGGTGTAACAGTTAATTCAATTGCTTATAATAATAATATTGATAATCCAAATAATATTATGGTAGGTCAAAAATTGGAAATAACAAAAACTGCATCTAAACCATATTTAGTTGTTGATAAACAAAAAGGTAAAATGCATTTATTATACCCTGGAGAAGATGCACCAAGAGACTCATATGATATTTTGTTAGGTACAATGATAGGAGATCAAGCTACAAAAACTGTAACTACATATTCATATAATGGAAAAGAATTATCTCAAGATGAGTTAAATGAGCACATGAAAAATAATGGTGTTGAAACTATTCCTGAGTTATTAAAAGTTCCTGGGTATAGACAAGCAAGTTTTGATCAGTACGGTGGTAACAGAATGACAGGTGCAGGTAAGTATACAATATCTGCAGCTAATGCAGATGGTGGTAGAAATTATAGAGGAGATTCAAAAGGTGCATTAGTCCCATCATTTAACTTAGTAAGTGATGCAGGAGTAGAACAAGCACTTGCTATACATGGTGTAACAAGTGGTAGGGTGTCAAATTTGTATGATGGTATTGGCACAAATAATAGATTAACAACAGGATGTATAAATGGAAAGTGTGTTGATCTGCAATCTTTATATAATAATCCAGATATAGGAGAAGGTACTGAGGTATACATATTACCAGAGAAAGAAGGTAGCTCTTTTGTATATGAAAATGGTAAATTAAATTTTTATACATCAAAAGAAAATCAAGAGAAAGCAAGAGAAGGATATTACAAAACTGTAAAAAATCCAAAAAGATTTGAAGGTAAAGGTGGAGATGAAGGTGAGTTTGTAGAAGGAGGTCCAGGTATAAATGTTACTACAAATTTTGGAAACTACAGACCTATACAATTTGAATTTGATATAGATTCATATAAAAGTTCTAGTATTCCAGATGGTAGTCAAAATAATTTAAATGCTGAGTATCAACAAAATACAAAACCATTTTTAAATGCTTTAGCTAAACATAAAAAACCATTAATGGATTTATTAAATATAGATGGTGATTTGTATAATAACATAGCTTTGACTGCATTTGGTATTTATGGAAATGAAAGTGGTATGGGTGATATAAATAATCCTGTAGAGGATTTCTTTCAAGCAGGTAGAAAAAAGGGTATGTCATGGTTTTCAGATGATGAATATGGTGCAGGTTCTGTTGAAGGTAAATATACATATGCAAATGATCCAAGCCAAAGTGTAGGGTGGACACAGCTTAGAGTTGGTTATGGTTTTACAGACCCTAGAGAAAGAGAGCTATTAGCTGAAGCAGATGAAAAGTTTGGAACTAACTTTGCTACTCCTTTAAATGGAAGTAATGGTGGTTATGATGATGTAAGAAATCACCCAGACTATAATACACTATCAAAAGAAGATAAAGAAAAAGCAGAAAATAATGGTTATAAAGGTGGCATCTTTTTACCAAGAGATGAAAATGGAGTCCCTATAAAAGGTATGTCTACTCAATATCATATGTATAAAATTGACAATAGTGAATTAATGGATCAAGAAAAATCTGCTCTTGCTACAATGATAATATTAACAAATAGGTACCAAACTCAAATTCCTACTGAAGAAAAAAATGCACCAGGATTTGATATATTTAATAGATTACCATTAACATGGAGGCCTACTGGAGATAAACAGACAAGACAAAACTATGTAAATTTAGTTAATAAGAATATGCAATTTGTAAAACTTATAGAATCTGATATAGAAGACTTTGATGATAATGTAATAACTAAAGGGAGCTTTACTACTTTTGATGTTCCTTCTGGGTTTCCAACTGGACCAAAATTTAAAAGAGGTGGTGAGTTTGGTTTAGATAAGCAAGTACAATTTTATGAAGATTATGTTAATGATTTATATAAAAATACTAATCAAGAAAAATCTGCTAATAAATTATATGATAAATTGAATAGAATGTATTACAATGATTCTAAGCAGATGGGACGAAATACTTTGGATGTTATGAGAGCAATGAATGAACAATCAAATAATTAGCATATCTGCTGATTATTTAGTATATTATTAAAGTAAACTGTAATTATATGTTTTTTATTACCAACCCATATTTAATGCTAGCTAAGCGTGGTGGTTCATTACCTATATTCCAAGGTGATGAAGGATCTAGTGAAGTTGATTTAACTGATTCTGATGGTGATGGCATTCCAGATAATGCTGTTATAGAACATGGTTCTGCATATTGGGAAGATGAAAATGGCAATATACAGATGGCTAATGTAGATAATGATGGTAATTGGGAAGTAGCAAGCAATAACGAAGGTCAAGGTGGTGGAACAACTGATCCTGCAACAGGCTTAACATTTAGTCAAGCTTATAGACAAGCCAGAGATGCAGGTGAAAGAACTTTTACTTGGAATGGTAAAGAATATACAACTAGATCAGAAAATGAAAGTGAAGAAGATTTTGAAAAGAAGTTTGTAGATAATGAAGAAGATCCAAATGCTACAACTGATATAGATGAAGGAACTAATACAGAAGATGATGAAGACTTAACAGATTTAGAAAAAGCTCAAAGACTTGCTAATCAAGGTGAAAATGATTTAGGTTTTAAAAATCCTGATCAAGCAACTATACTTTCTGGGATAGGAGATAATCCATTCTTAGAGTTAGCTGATGCTGTTGAAAGAGGTGTAAAAAGTTTTGGTGCTGATGAATATTATGATCCTGGGAATAAAGAGGATTATATGAAATATACTGTAAGGAATGTTTCTGACCAAGACATGGTTTATGATCCAGAGGATAGACTAAAGGCCATGTATAATCCTAAAAAATATCTTAAAACAAATAAAGAGTTTGAGGATGAGATTATAGAAGAAGGTATGATGGACTTCTATAAACAAAGAAGAAAGGATGGTGCTGGTGGAAAGGATATGTATGGTAGAGTAAAAGACTTTGATGCAGATCAATTTAGAGAAACAGGTGTTGGTGCTACATATGGAAGAAAGGGGCCAGGCTTTGGAGATGAACTAGAACAAAAATATCAAGATGCTAGTTATTTAGGTTTTACTACAAGTGAAAGCGGTAATGTATTACCTTATAATTATCTACAAGATATACCTGGCTCAGGAGATCCAAATTATATAGGTCCACAAGGAGATGTGACTATACCTGGTTATGAAGGGTCATTACTAAGTAGAGACTTTGAGGGATCAAGTACACCATTTGACAGTAGTGATGATTCTATGGAATGGAAAAGATCATTAGCTAATCCTAGAAACCAGCCTATAACAATGCCAACAATTCCAGTTACAGAAATACCTCTTAATAATCCTGAACCAGAGTTACAAGAAGCTATTCCATATATTCCTATGGAACCAGTAGATACACCCGTAGATCCAAATACACCAGGTGTTGAAGATCTTGAAGATATACCACCTAATCTTGCAAGATATGGTGGTGGTTTACCACGTTATCAAAATAAAGGGCAGGTAAATGAAGAAGATATGATGATAGGACCAGATGGTAATCCTTATAACATAATGCTACCAGAAGTAGAATTAATAGAGAAAGATCCAAACTGGTGGAGAAGAAATAAAAGAAAAGTATCTAATTGGGGACATGGTATATTAGATGTAGCTGGACTTATTCCAGGATTTGGTGAGCTATTTGATGGGTTAAATGCAGCTTGGTATCTGGCAGAAGGTGATAAAACAAATGCAGCTCTATCAGCTGCAGCTATGATTCCATTTGCAGGATGGGCAGCAACAGGTGGTAAGTTTGCAAATAAAGCTTATAAAGGGATTAAGGGTGGTAAGAGAGGTAAGAGAACTATAGATGAGGGTATGGAGTATGCAGCTAAATATGTAAATGACCCTGATTATTTAAGACATATGAATACGGAGAAAGTACGTATTTCTAGAGAATTAAATAATGCAAAGTTAAACTTTGATATGAATAAACCAACTGCTAATAATTTATTTCAAACTAATACTCCAAGTATACATGATAAAATAAATAGTAGAGTTTCTTTTGATGATGTTACAAATCTTAATAATCCAATTATGTTGGGTTCTAATGAGTTATATAGAAATCCATTTTTATTTAAAAAACAAGGTGATTTAAATTTAGGTATAGGTGATTTCCGTAATACATATGATGATTTACTTACTGATGCTAGGATGTCAGGTTTTCGTGATATACCAAAAGTTTTAGATGATTATAGAACAAGTGCTGGAATTTTTTATCCTAGTCATAATTTTGCTGGAAAATATCCAGGCCATTTTAGTTCTATGTCTAGTGCACGTACTCCATTTAATCCTTTTCCTGATGGAAGATTTTATGTAAAAAATGCAGATGGTAGTGTAGGTGTACATGAGTATAGTCATTTTTTAGATGCTGGAGGATTAAATTTTAGTAACAAACAAACGAATGATCTTCTTAGTCTTAGGAGAACGGATAAAAATATCTTGGACTGGAAGAAAAAAGGTCAACGGCATACAGACAGCTATAACTATTATACGGATCCAACAGAAATAAAAGCACGTATGATGGAGATGAGGTTTAAAGAAGGATTGATGCCTAGTGATATGTTCACAATGGACATGTTAAAAAAGTATACACAACCTAGCTTGCTTAACCGTATGAGCGGTAGTTTATTTCCACAAAGAAGTAAAAATATGTTTGGTATGCAAAAATATTTAAAGTTAAATACACCAGCAGCACAACAGAACTTTTTAAATATAATGAACAAATACAAGAAAGATGGTGGTTCATTACCAAAAGCACAGTTTGGAGAGTTTAATAATCCAACATTAGGGTTAACAGTTCCTTCATTATCAGGTTATAGTTTATCAGGTAATCAAGCTTCTCCATTTACTACAGCAGGACCAACTTTATTTAACCCAACAGGATTATTAAATACTTCAGTTATAGGTACACCAACTTCTGAAGATCAGTATAAATCTATGACTGATGCAGACATGTATGCTAGTTCACAAGCAGTTCAAAGATCTATGGATAGCTTTGATGCATTTACAGCAGACATGAATAAAAGAATAGAGAACCCTTCACTTAGTATGAATCAGGTTGACACAAATCCATTAAATCTTCCAGAGACAGACTTTAGTCCATCACCGGAATTGCAAAAAACATTAGATGTAATGGATTATACAATAGCAGAAAACCAAGGTAGATTAATGGGAACTGGGTTTGATGCTACAATTGTACCATCTGCGGAAGACATGCAACAGCAGTCAGAAGAATTTAGTGCAAACTTGGATGAGCAAATGAGTAATATCCCAGAGTATCAAGGTACACAAGAAAACTTAGATAGATTTGAAGAGTCTAATGAAAGAGGGTTTGATGGTGATTTAGCTGCTATGGATGAGTTTGATGCACAGCAAGAACAAGAACAAGCTGACGCTGATTTAGCACGTGCACAAATAGATCTAGCAAGTGAAAGACCAGGTTTTGGAACTAGAGCATATAATACAGTATTAAGAGCGGCAGATAGTAAGGCTGCACAAACATATAGTAAGATAAGTGATATGGCAATTGATATATCAAAGCCTATTACTAAAATAGCTGCAGATGTAAATGAAAGAAAGAGGAAGACTAATATGATGAATAATGCATATTTAGCAGATAATTTGTTTGCATCCACTGATGCTGACACATCAGGAAATAAAGGTAACTATGATCCTAATACTGGTATATTTAGACCAGATGATAAGGTAATTGTAGGGACTACAGGTTCAGCTAGATTTGGAGGACAATTCTACAAGTCTGGTGGTGCAATAGATATAGACATGAATACATATAAACAATTAGTTGCTGCGGGAGCAGATATAACAATATTATAATTATGAAAGTAAACATTAATAAATTACCAGCTGGCTTTTCTATTAGAGATGGAAAAGTGTATCAAGACGGAGGTACTACTGGTAATCAATCAGATTATGGATTAGTTACATATCCACACTTAGATCCGTTTGCAACTGGAGACCCAATGTCTAAAGTTAATTATTCTATTAATGCAGTTCCTAGAGATGAAGCAAATCTTGAGGCTGAGAAAGGTGAAACCGTCCTCACTGATCTTAACAATGATGGGAACTTTGAGTTATATGAAATACAAGGCAAAAGACATCATCAAGGTGGTACTCCGTTGAATCTTCCACCACAGTCTTTTATTTATTCTGACACAGCAGCAATGAAGTTTAGCAAGTATGAACTTGCTGAAATGGGGTTACAATCAAAAAATAAATTAACTCCAGCAGATGTTTCTAAAAAGTATCAGCTTAATAATTTTATGGGATTATTAGATGATGAGTCATCAGATAATATAACAAGAGATACAGCTGAATATATGATAGGTAAAAATAAAAGAGCTTTATCTCAGTTAGCATTTTTACAAGAAGCTAAGAAAAAATTTGAAGATGGTGTGCCACTAGCTGCA
>Ga0098074_1000513_pt1 | contig 25572 bp, 34 predicted proteins | sample 32_taG_FD_75064 | JGI IMG/M metagenome (GOLD analysis project Ga0098074, IMG submission 75064) | Marine viral communities from the Gulf of Mexico - 32_GoM_OMZ_CsCl metaG | ecosystem: Environmental > Aquatic > Marine > Oceanic | place: Atlantic Ocean: Gulf of Mexico | collected 2015-07-12
CAAGGCGGACCCAGACCTCATCTGTCAACACAAACCGCTCTTCGTTCATTCAAACCTCCATTTTGGAAGCTTGAATCAGATTTCAGCCAGCTTGGGAATCCTGAATGTCCACAGACCCTAATCAGGCCAACAGAAAGAGGCGCGGCCGATGGCTCACGATCACGCCCATATTGATCCCGAGAATGGTGATCGCAGGGTATCCATTGCGATTTGGGCGAACGCACTGCTTACGGCGGCACAGATCGTCGGCGGGATTTTCGCCGGTTCGCTGGCGCTTATTGCTGATGCGCTGCATAACTTTTCTGACATGGCCTCATTGGTTATCGCCTTCGTCGCCCGAAAAATCGCGCGACGTCCAGCGGATGAACGCATGACCTTCGGCTATGGCCGGATCGAAGTCGTTGCCGCCCTGATCAACTACACCACGCTTATCCTTGTCGGGCTTTACCTGATCTATGAAGGCGGGATGCGCATGATTGACCCGCCGCAAGTGGCGGGTTGGACTGTCGTGATTTTGGGCGGGGTCGCGCTTGTAGTCGACATTCTTACGGCGCTGCTGACCTACTCAATGCAAAAGGGCAGCGTGAACATCAGAGCGCTGTTCCTGCACAATTTATCGGATGCTTTGGCTTCAGTTGCCGTAATCATCGGCGGCATCCTTATCATCCTTTACGATCTTCGGTGGGTTGATCCGGCCATCACCATCGGCATTGCCCTTTATATCCTATACCTCGCTCTAACTGAGATCGGCGATCCTATACGTATGCTGATGCTGGGCAGCCCGCCTGACATGGATGCGGGTGCGGTGGTTGAAGCGATGACGAACGTCGAGGGTGTGCGCGATGTGCATCACGTTCACCTATGGCAAATGCAGGAACATGAGGTCGCACTCGATTGTCATGTGGTTTTGGAGGGAACAGGTCTCGAGGACCTTGAATCTGCAAAAGATACCCTCAAAGGAATATTGGCAGACGACTTTGGCATCACCCATTCAAGCCTTGAGTTTGAAACCCTCGGCAATGCGCATGAGAATGCATCACTGTTCGGTCATGCGGATCGGCGAAAGAGTAAAGGCGAAGGAACCGGCACAGATTGAGCGGCAGCCGAACTCGCGAAGGCTGCGCGCCGCCTTGAGCAGCGTCCCGCCCATATGAGCGCATTCCGCCATTCTTCCGCTTTCCTTTTTCGACCAAGGATCGACATTTCAACGACGTGCTCCTATATCACCGTCATGCGCATTCTGCTTCGCCTTGCCACGTTCTGCCTATCACTCGTTCTGCTAACGGGTGTGTTGGCGCATGATCTGGCGGCGGCGAACATGTCGATGGAGATGTCCGGCATGACCGCATCCTCGACAAGTGATGAGGAAGAAGCCTGCGCAGCTTGTTTGCCGGGGGAGCAGAGCGAGGTTGTCTGCGACATCGATTGCACGGCACCTGTCTTTATCTTTTCGCAGATGCATCAGTCACCCATAGAGAGCATTCAGCGCTTCTTCATGCCTGCGCCTGCGGATCTCAGCCTTGCCGGGCTTAATCCCGGGTCTGATCCTTTCCCACCAAGAACCACCTTCCTGAGTTGACCGGCCGCACCGAAGCGTGACGGCCCGGTCTCGCGTTGTCTGCTGCCAAGCGATGGCAGAGCGATCGACCTTATCCGTCACTTTCGGGAACGACCTTCATGTCACTTTATCAATCGCGCGATATTTCGCGTAGACGCATGCTGTCCAGCGGACTCGCCGCCATGGGTGCGGCGCTGACCCTACCTCATGTGTCATATGCAACCACTCAGGGGGCTTCGATCCGGGCCCTCGGATACGACGGCAACTTATTGATCGTCGCGTCTGAGCATGCTCTCTGGCGCGTCTCCACCGCAAATCAAATAAGCGAACGGCCACTTGATCAGACAGTCACCGCGATCGCCAGCCACCCCGAGGCTTCGGGCAGTCTCTTTGCGGCGGTCGAGCCAACCGGTCTCTTGCGCAGCAGCGACGGCGGGCGCACGTGGACCAACGCAGGTGCAGGTTTGCCTCCAGTCCGGGTTACTGCTCTGACCCAAGCGGCCCTTGAGCCAGATTTGCTCTATGCTGCGCTTGCGGGTGACGGGCTCTGGCGCAGCGAAGACGCCGGGGAAAGCTGGGAGTTCGTGATGGACCGGCCCTATCTGAACGGAGCCGAGCAGGAGGTGCTCACGCTCGTTTCTGTGGGAAATCCGACTGGCATGGGCGGCATCTGGCTATATGCCGGAACTGAGGCAGGACTGACCCGCGTGCCCGATTGCTTTTGTCGCTGGCAGGATGTGACGGCGGGTAATGCCATGGATGCTCTGGTCGAGGGTAAAGCGCTGCCGCCCACGACACCGCTGCCTGTAGGGCAGCCTGTCCCACATCTCGCGCTCTCGCCCAAAGCACCGGAGCAACTCTACGTGGGCCTCGACAGTGGCCTTTGGGCTTCGGCAGACGCAGGGGTGAATTGGTCGCTGGTTGCTGATGGAAAAATCGACGCACTGGCTGTCGATCCTGCCGATCCTCAGCGTCTGACCGTCGTTCGCGACGGCAATCTTTCTGTCAGCCGCGATGGCGGCCTGACGTTCGACACTCTCGACATCTTTGAAGGAGACAAGAATTGAACAGTAAATTCACCCTCGGCACGGTTGCCGCAATCACAGCCGCCGGCATCATTGGTTTTGCCACCTTCGGCATGGCCGAAAGCGACAGAGCGCCTGACACGGATACCGCTGCGATCACCGTTCCGGCTGACCGCCAGATGACCATTTGGCGCGATCCGTCCTGTGGCTGCTGTGACGCCTATGCCGATTATGCAGAAGAAAACGGTTATCATGTCACCCGCATTGACGACCGCGATTTTGACAAGCGTTCTGTCGAAGTTGGCGTGCCAGAACAGGGGCTCGGTTGCCACCTCGCTGAGGTCGATGGCTATTACATCAGTGGTGTGGTCCCTGTGGAGGTCATTCAACGCCTAACGTCTGAACGCCCCGAGATCACCGGCATTACGCTGCCGGGTATGCCCAGCAACGCACCCGGCATGGCGGGCAAGAGTGGCACCCTCAAGACCTATGCCTTCGGCGAGGACGGCGTGGCCGTGTATTCAAATGAGTGAGGATGGAATGATGGAAATGATGAACGGATCTATGATGAATGGGCCGATGTCGGCCGGAATGATGATCGGCTGCGGCCTGTTGTTCCTTTTGGTGCTGGCGGTGCTGGTTCTGGGCGTGTTGGCTCTGGTCAAATACCTGAGTCGCTCGGCATGAGAGCGTTGATCGTAGCCGCTGTGGTTGGCATCACGGGCGCCGCTGCGGTTGCTGTCTGGGCCGGGGGGAAGGAAGACGCCCCCCCGGCGCTCACCGTGCTTGGCGTGCCTGTGGATGCGGAAATGCTCGATCAGGGCGCTGACCTCTATGCGGAGAACTGTGCCTCCTGCCACGGCGCAGACCTCGAGGGCCAACCGGACTGGCGCAGGCGGCTCGACAATGGTCGCATTCCTGCGCCGCCGCATGATGAAACGGGCCATACATGGCACCATGCCGATCAGCAGCTTTTCGACATTACCAAGAACGGGCTGGCCTCGGTCGTGCCGGGTTATGAAAGCGACATGCCCGTGTTCGAGGGCATTCTGAGTGACGCGGAAATCACAGCGATCCTTGGCTATATCAAGAGCACATGGCCCGAGCGTGAACGCAATTATCAGGCCGAGATCACCTCGAAGAACGAGGAAGGATCATGAGCAACCAAGATCAAGCTGCGCCCAAGTGGCGATGGTCCCTTCTGATCGCCGCGCTTCCTGCGGCGGTCTTCGCGGCCATCGCGGCGGCTTTCCTATGGGGACTGTTTAACAATGAAGACAGCCTTCCGAGCACCATGATCGGCCGGGACATCCCAGAGTTTGATTTGCCTCCAATCGAAGGACGCGAAAACGGCTTGTCGACATCAGATCTCCGCGGCGAAGTTTCACTCGTAAATGTCTGGGCCTCCTGGTGCGTGCCATGCCGGGTCGAGATGCCGCTGCTGGTGGAGCTTTCTCAGACCGGCAGCGTGTCAATCCACGGCATCAATCTAAAGGACAAGCCAGCCGCTGCACGCAGGTTTCTCGCAGAACTCGGCGATCCCTATGACCGGATCGGTGCGGATAGCTCTGGCCGGGCCTCTATTGACTGGGGCGTTTACGGAGTGCCGGAAACCTTTGTGGTCGATTCAAAAGGGCGCATTGCTTACAAACATGTTGGCCCCTTCAACCGGCACTCTCTGGAAAACGACATTCTTCCAGTGGTGCGGCGTTTGCAACAGGAGCAGGGGGCATGAAGCGGCGCGGTTTTCTTGGCGGCGCACTGGCGCTCGGGGCCACGCCGGCTGCGGCGCGTCCGGTCATGGCCGAGCACAACGCGCCCTTACCAATGCTCTCGCCGCCGATCACCGACGGGAGGGGCCGGGACCTGACTTTGGCAGATTTCCGGGGACGCACGGTGTTGCTCAACATCTGGGCGACATGGTGCGCCCCTTGTCGTGATGAGATGCCAACCCTCGACAGACTACAGGCAAAGCTTGGCGGGCCAGAGTTTCATGTGCTCGCCTTGTCGATCGACCGGGGTGGTTTCGACACCGTCCGCGCATTCTATTCCGACATCGGCATTCAGCATCTTGCTCTCTACGCCTCGGATCAATTGAGGGCGATGATGGCTCTTGGCGTGGTCGGCTTACCGACGACACTTCTTGTTAGCGCCGAAGGCCGCGAAGTCGCCCGCAAAGTGGGACCGGCCGATTGGGACAGCCCGGCGGTAATCTCTCAAATCAAGCACGTCATTTCAAAAGGATGAACCCAACAGTGACCCAAATTTCAAACAACGATAGGTCAGCAAGTGCGATCCCCGTGCCTTCGCGGCGACAGACCCTCATGCTGACTGGCTTTGCCGCTATCAGTGGCGGCGCTGCGCTCAACTGGGACTGGCTGACTGCTGTTGGTGCGGCACCTTTGATCCTTAGCCTCGCTCCTTGTGCCGCTATGTGCGCTCTGGGGCTTTGCATGCGCGGCGGCTCTGCCGGCTGCGCCAAAAACGATCCGACAACCAAGCCGGACACCACGACAGACTAATTCTCAACCCAAGAAGGAACTGACATGACTTACAAAATGAAAATCACCGCTGCTGCCCTGACCGGCATGATGTTGGCCGCTCCCATCGCTCAGGCACAAGATGCAAAACCAGAAGCGGGCGATATGCCGATGGCCGAAGGTCACAGCATGAACGGCGAGATGTCCGGCATGAAAAACATGGAAGGCATGAAGGGTATGGAAGCCATGATGCCCATGATGAAAATGATGTCTGATATGGGGCCGATGATGGAAGCCTGCACAGAGATGATGCAGTCCATGACCGACCACATGAATTCTGCGCATGGCGAAGATCAAAAGGGCTGAACCTCGGTCCGCCCGTCTGACTGGCGGGCGGATCATTCTATTGAAAGAAGTATCATGACTAAGATTACGCCGGCCCGTCGTCGGCTAAGCATTGCCCTGTGGGCGAGTGCTATCGCTGCCGCCGTGCTTGTTGCGGGCCTTGCCCTGCTGCGCCCGGACCACGTTCCTGCCGGCCAAGCAGTCTATCGCGGCGACGCTGACATCCGTTCAGAATTCTCGTTGCTCGACCACAACGGTCAGGTCGTTAGCCAAAAGGACTACGCAGGCCGCTGGCAGCTTGTGTTTTTTGGCTTCACCCACTGCCCAGATATCTGTCCAACCACCTTGGCATATATGGGTAACGTGCTGGAACTGCTGGGCCCTGAAGCTGATGAGATTGCTCCGCTCTTCGTGACGGTCGATCCAGAGCGCGATACGCCTTCGGTTCTGAAGGAGTATGTCGCGAATTTTCACCCGAATCTGATCGGGTTGACCGGAAGCGAGGACCAAATCGCCGAGGCGACCGAGGCCTTCAAGGTTTACAACGAGAAAATTCCCGCAGAAACGGCGCCCCACGGATACATGATGGCCCACGCCGGCCATATTTACCTGATGAACCGCAAGGGTGAGTTTGACGCTGTTTTTCTTGAAAGCGCGCAACCAGCTGAGGAGATGGCCGAACAAATCTCCATGCGTATCGCGAAAGAGAAACGGACCCAATGACCCAAAAATACACCCCCACCACATGGCGCAGCGCCCTCTTACTTGTTGCCAGCCTACTTTTGGCCTCACCGGTTTTTGCCGATCATCCGGGTGAGAACCTTAATCAGGTGATGGCTGCCAAGGAAGCCGCCTTCGAACCGATCTTGCCCGGCGACGCACCAGACCTCGCTTGGATAGGGGCGGCGCATGAAAGCACATCCCTCAATGCTTTGAGGGGAAAGATCGTGGTTCTGAGCTTTGTGCCCGAAGGTTGTGGCGATCCTTGTGAGGCACAACAAGCTACGCTCACCGAAACGCTCACTGCGCTCAACTCCAGCGCGATGCGCGATATGGTGGTCTTTGTTACCCTTAGCGACGAGCCGCAAAGCGGTCCCGCTACGCAGAACAGGATATTCGCGCGGACGCCAGACCCTGAAAAACTTAGTCATGCAAACGCTGCTCTCGCTGGGGTAAGCGAACGGAAAGACCTAACCCCTCAGGTCCATCTGCTGAACCGCGCAGGCCAGCAGGTCGGCATTTTTCACGGCGCTGATTTTGAGCCGCTTAACCTCTTGCTCTATATCAATGGGCTGACCAACACCCATCCTCATGCTGAACCCAGCTTCTGGCAGCGAATGACTGGATGGTTCTTATGAAATCTTACAGCACGATCACGGGACCCCATTGGCTTTCCGCACTTCGGCTTTTTGCCGTAATCACCTTCCTGGGGCATCTCATTTGGGAGGCAGGACATATTCCACTTTACACCATCTGGGTTGAGGGGACGTGGGGTGAGATTATCTTTGCTGCGGTGCATTGCACCGGAGGCGATCTACTGATCGCCATGAGCAGCCTATTGCTTGCCCTGTTCTTCTTTGGCACCGGCTCTTGGCCGCAGAGGCGGGTATATCCTGTTTTAGGCGCAATGTTGGTGGTGGGGCTTGGCTACACGGTTTTCAGCGAATGGCGAAATATCGAAGTGCGCGAAGCATGGGCCTACCGCGAGATCATGCCGGTCATTCCGATCATCGACGCCGGGCTAACCCCCATGTTGCAATGGATCTTCGTTCCCCTCGCGGCCTACTTCGGCGCGGTTAGGCATTCCTCCCGCAAGGTGGGCGTGCCTGATGCTTGATGTCTCCTCTCTCGGGCTCATAGCGGCTTTGCTCGCCGGGATAATCTCCTTTGTGTCACCTTGCGTCTTACCTTTGGTGCCGGGCTATGTCTCCTATATCGCGGGACGAACTGGGGTTACTGGGGCGCATCGCAGCCGCAAACAAGCGGTTTGGTTAAGCTTCTGCTTCGTATTGGGGTTTTCGACGATTTTCATAGGGCTCGGGGCTTCGGCAACAGCTCTAGGGCAAGTGCTCCTGCGTTGGCGGTTCGAGTTAAACCTGATTGGCGGCGCAATCGTAATCCTTTTTGGGCTGTTCATGCTCGGGGCCGCGCGCATTCAGGCCATGGAACGTGACATGCGTTTCGACATTGACCTTCCCGGCGGGCAGCCGGTGGCATCCTACGTTCTGGGTCTTGCTTTCGGCTTTGGATGGACCCCGTGTATCGGACCGATCCTGGGTGCGATCCTGACAGCAAGTGCTGCCAGCGCCACAGTATCTGAAGGGATCGGATTGTTGAGTGTCTACTCCGCTGGCCTTGGAGTGCCATTCCTCATCGTTGCGGCCTTTACGGATCAGGTTGCGGCCCGTCTGCGTGCCATCAGCTCTGTCGGGCGACGGCTCCATCAGGTGGCGGGGGGGATTATGATCGTTATGGGTCTCACTATGATGACCGGACAGCTGAGCGCTTTCTCTTGGTGGCTCCTGGAAACCTTCCCGATGCTGGGACAGATCGGCTGAATTTTATTTGGAACCCTCCAGGGTTGGAAAGTGATTGTCCTCTTATAGGGTTAGTTTTTACCAGCATAGATAGGGAAGTAAGATGATGGACGGTGATATGATGGGCGGCGGGATGATGTTTGGGATGGGGATCGGCTGGCTTTTGATCATCGTGATCCTCATTTTGGTGATCGCAGCGTTGGTTAAGTATCTGCGCAAGTAAAGCAGGAGACTGGCAATGAAGGAGTCCGACAAGCCAGTCATCGTCGTCACCGGTTCAAGCGGATACCTCGGGGCGGCGGTCGTCAAACGATTGCACGAAAAATACCGTGTCGTTGGACTGGACCGCCATTCACCGCCTCATCCCCCGCATCAGGCCGAGTGTATTTGCTTTGATATTACTGACCAGGCCAGCGTCGATAAAGCTTTGGCCAGATTGCGACTGGCCTATGGCGATCGCATCGCCGCGTGCATTCATCTGGCAGCTTTCTTTGATTTAAGCGGGGAGGATCACCCTGCTTATGACGCGGTGACTGTCGAGGGGAGCAAGCGCCTTCTCAAAGGGCTTCAAGACTTCGACCTTGAACAGTTCGTATTCACCTCCACGATGCTGGCCCATGCGCCGACCACGCCCGGCGTGCCGATAGATGAAGGTGCGCCGTTGGACCCCAAACTGCCCTACCGCGCCTCGAAAATTCGAACCGAAGCGATGCTGCATGAGGAAAAGGGAAGTGAGAAGCTTGTTCTCCTCCGGCCGGCCGGGATTTACGACAATGAGGGGCATTCGACCTTCCTTGCCCACCAGATTGCACGCATTTATGAGAAACGCCTGAGCGGAAAGGTGTATCCCGGTGATCTGTCCCGCGGACAGGCGTTTTTACATCGCGACGATTTGCTTGACGCCATCGAACGTATCGTCGACCGCCGTGAAAACTTGCCCGATGTCTTCCCGGTTCTGCTTGGCGAGGCGGAACCGATCCCCTTCGGCGACTTGCAACGTTTAATCGGACGTGAACTGCACGGCGAGGATTGGGTGACCTGGAACATTCCACCCAAAGCGGCCAAACTCGGGGCATGGGTAGAAAACCGTATATTCGGCGAGGATGCCTTCATTCGCGCGTGGATGGTGGATATTTCAAGCGATCACTACGAACTTGATCTATCGCAGGCCAATGAACATCTGGACTGGACCCCAAAACACAGCCTGCGCGAAGACATGCCTGAGATGCTGCGAGGGCTGAAGGACGACCCTTATCGCTGGTATGAGGATAACGGCGTGAACGCCGCGCGTGTGTCAGCGTCCAAAGTCGAGCAGGCGGCCGAAGATAATGCCTCTGAAGTGGAGAACGACACTGCCGCCGATCGGGAAAGCGCGGTGCGCGAACACGACAAAAATATGCAGATGATGCATTTTCAGATGCTATGGGTGCATTGGTTGGTTGCAGCATTGGGGCTTTGGCTTGCCACTGCACCGTCAGTCTTCGGCACCTTTGACCAAATTGAATTCAGCGCAGCGGTGCAGCGCGTTACTGAAGATCGCGGGCTTTGGGCGGCCTCGATGCGCAGCTGGCTCACGGCGTGGAACAACGTGTTCACGGGATTGGCAATCACAGCGCTTGCCTTCTTCTCCATGAAGCCCGGCAACGGTTGGGCGCAATGGGCAAATGCGGCGCTCGGCGTATGGTTGCTCGCCGCGCCACTGGTGTTCTGGACCCCAGATCCGGCAGTTTATGCCAATGATACGCTGATTGGCGCGCTGGTAGTCGCATTAACCATTCTGATACCAATGATGCCCGGCATGTCGCGAGAAGGTATGATGGATGACGGGGACATCCCTCCGGGTTGGACCTATTGCCCGTCGACCTATGTGCAGCGTCTTCCGATCATTGCGCTCGGGGTGGTCGGCTTTCTACTTTCTCGCATCCTTTCGGCTTATCAACTCGGTCATATCGACGGGATCTGGGAGCCGTTCTTTTCGTCGCCATCGAACCTGAACGGCAGCGAATACATTGTCACTTCCGATGTTTCCAAAGCCTGGCCAATCGCCGACGGCGGGTTAGGCGCGATGAGCTATATGTTTGAAATTTTGATGGGTGTAATGGGCAGCCGGATGCGGTGGCGCACGATGCCATGGATGGTGGCGCTCTTCGGGATTGTGGTTGGGCCGCTGGGAGTGATCAGCATTTACTTCATCATCAACCAGCCAATCGCCATTGGGACCTATTGCACGATCTGCCTGCTCGCCGCAGCTGCGATGCTGATCATGATCCCGTTTTCGCTGGATGAGATTGTGGCCATGGTGCAATTCATGGTCTGGAATACCCGTCGTGGCCGCCCTTTTTGGCGGGCATTTTTTCGGGGAGACGCATTGCCGGGTTCAACAAAGGGCGGTGGCATGTCTTTTGATGAGCGGCCAAGCGAGATTGCTCGGCAGGCCGCTCGCGGTGTCACGGTGCCGTGGACGTTGGGAGTGAGCGCCGCCATTGGAGTATTCCTCATGCTGTCCCGGGGTATCTTTGACAATGAGATGCCATTGGCGGGGAGCGATCACCTCGTCGGTGCCTTGGTGCTTACCACAGCTGTCATAGCTTGGGCTGAGGTCGCACGGCCGCTGCGGTTCCTCAATTTAGGTTTTGGTCTGTGGCTCATCCTGGCACCTTGGCTGCTTGGCGGGGGCACTTTGGCGGGCAGTCTCGTCGGGGTCTCTTCAGGCCTCGCTCTACTTGCACTGAGCTTGCCGCGCGGCAAGCGAAGTTCGGAACACTACGGGACTTGGGATCGCTACATCATCTGACTTCAGAACAAACTCAAGTCTGGCCATAGCGGCAATGATATTTCTATTAGAGACATGTGCGTTTTCGGTCTCGGATAGCCGCAACACATCCTCTCGTGGATGGAGTAAGTCTGGGAAGGGCTGTTCCCAGAGGGGCGAATAGTGCTGTCTCGCGAACGCGAGCATTGCGGCCAGCTTGGGCACCAAGTGACTTGCATCGGCACAGCACTCTGTCTGTTCCGTTAACGGGTCTGCCAATGATGTCGCCGCTAAAACGAAATGGTTAGCCTCAATAGCTTCGGCAAGCATCAACACGAAAGGCAGTTAAAGCCAGTAGCGCATCGGCATCCCGGATGAGGTCGACAACTCGGCTGTCCGCGAGACGATACCGAGCGAACCGACCTTCGCTGCGGCGGCTGACCAGCCCACACTCGAGCAGACAGCGTAGATGATTTGAAACATTGGGTTGCCCCAACCCTGTATTAGCGACGATTTCCTGCACGTTGCGTTCGTCTGACAACAGCGCATCCAGGATCGCCAGACGACTTGGATCACCAAGGCCCCGGAAGAGCTTTGCCCTCAGCGCCAGAGTATCTGATGCCGAAAGATCGTCTTGAAGTTCTTGCTCAGTCACATCATTATCCACTGATACGTCGGCGGCGACCGTATAGTTCGCCATTCCCAGTAGGATCGCACATGTGTCAGACTGATAACAACACGTTGCCCACAGCATCTTCGCTGATCAAGATGCGTGTGCAGGGCATGGACTGCGCCAAGGATGCGGCCGAGATTGAACGTGCGGCTCGATCTGCGGGGGTGGCCGAGGGCGATGTAAAGGTATCTACCGCCACCCACGTCATTACCCTGCGGATTGCGGAGGGCGACCTGCCCAAGGTGCAACCGGCCTTGGATGCTACGGGATATGGCTTCGAGAAGATCGAGGATGGCGACACATCAACCGACCCGGCATACAAGGACCCAAGCTATCGCCATGCTCTTTGGATCGTGGTTCTGCTCAATCTCGGCTACGGCGTGCTCGAGATGTTCGGTGGATTTCTGTCGGGGTCGCAGGCGCTGAAAGCCGACGCACTCGATTTCTTGGGGGATGGCGCAATTACCTTCTTGGGTCTTCTGGCCATCGGATGGAGCCTGACTTGGCGTGCGCGTTCGGCGATGGTCCAAGGCGTCTTTCTTGGGCTCTTGGGGCTTGGGGTGGTTGGCAGCACGATCTGGCGCGTTCTCAACCAGGCAACACCAGACGCTGGACTGATGGGAGCCTTCGCATTCGGCGCGTTGGTCGTGAATATCCTTGCAGTGCTGCCGCTCTTGAAACATCGCAAAGGCGACGCCAACATGCGGGCCGTCTGGCTGTTCTCTCGCAACGACGCAATCGGCAATCTCGCTGTGGTGATCGCCGCCGGCATGGTAGCATGGCTTGGGAGTGCTTGGCCTGATCTGATTGTTGCATTCGCCATCGCTGGTCTGTTCCTTCATTCCTCGTGGATGATAATCCGCGATGCAATGAGTGATCTGAAGGACGCCGACTGAGCCTGCGGTTCAGAACCAGAGTCCGCAGCTCCCTTCATCAATGCCCGGCGTTGGAAAATGAACAAGAAGTCGCAAAGTTCGCTTTCTGCGCTCAGCTAAACTTAATGCAGACCCCAGATTATATTACATGATCAAACGGCTGTGAATGGCCGCTTCTTCCTCTGTAAAGCGATCTTTTCGCGGTTGAGATCAACGACAGCTCTCCGCCCTTCTTTCCGGCGGCCTTCGCAGTCGCAGCACTGAGCGAGCAACAGCAGCAAACGGCAGGAAGGTCCGCAGTGCCGCCGCTCGCCCTCCGGTTTGACGCTGATTTCGTTTGCAAGTGCAGCGAAGGTCGGCAGTGAGCCCATTCCGTTGAAAAACTATTTGCTGCAACTGCAAACTTCTAAAATGTGGGGAGCTGTTCTCCGATGAGCCAATAGAGACCCGGTGTGACGTTGAAATTTCCATACTTTGGAATTTTGCTTTGCCGAAATCGGCTTCAGCGCGCTGCAGGAGGGTTTTTCTACACAATCAGCCCAAAGCGCCTGATGTTGCGCGATTCACCAGCGACGGCTTCAGCAATGAATATTAGCTGTTGCCAATCGATAAATTCAAGGAGTTGTACGGGTTGCGGGCATCAGTTTGTGCATTCGAGGTGTCACGCCTTTCCAATTTCCCGCCATCGCGGTTCTAAGGAAACCAACTTGCACAGCCCGGTTCACGATTTGGTAGTCAGTTCAACCACGCCAGATAGATTGCCATGACAATCCACACCACGACAATCTGTGCCACCATGGCAATGATCAGAAACTTTGTCCGGTTGTAGTCCTTTTTTACATCGATCTTTTTCATTGGTGAATACTCCAGTTTGCAGGACCGTGCTGTCTTTTACATATGTGGAGCTGAACCGAATACAAGCGACAAGAATGCAATGCTGCCATGCCCGATTCGTCCTGCAAAGCCGGCCTCAGTGCTCGATGCAGCTAATGGCAGGAACGAGCCCAAACTGACCGCGTTGGTCGTAGGAGGCTTCGCAGTGGCAGCATGGGCGTGCTTGTCGTGATCGGGCCCGTAGCGGCCCTTCGCATATGAAGCCGGGAAGGTCTGGTTCCGGGGTGTTACTAACAAGTGGGAGCGCGCAACGGAACGCCGCTGCACTTTTAGAACATTGACCCGATGTCGGACGCCCCCGTCGGGTAGGCGGCGGGCATCGCTTTCACCTGCGCCGCCGTCAGCCCCAGCTTGATCGCCAGCGAGAAGACGTTGATCAGCTCGGCATACTCCGGGCCGAACATGTGGGCTCCGAGGATCTTGCCATCCTTGCCGGTGATGATCTTCGCACCGGCATGTGTTTCACCGATGCGCTTCTGCGAGAACCAGCCCGACGTGTCGGTGAAGCTCACCTCCACATCACCCAACTCTCGCGCCTCTTCCTCAAGCAGGCCGACCCGCGCCAGCTCGGGTATGGTGAACACCACGCTCGGCACTCCGGTGTAGTCGGGTTCAGTCCGCTTGTCCTTCAGCATGTTGGAGGCGGCGATCTTACCTTCGAAGACGGCGACCGGGGTCAGCGGCTTTCCTGGCGAGGCGGCAGCATCTCCGGCGGCATAGATGCGTGGGTTCGATGGAGATTGCAGCCAAGCCGCAACCTTCACGCCACCGTGCTCGGTTTCGATACCGGCAGCCGCAAGGTCAAGATGATCGATGTCCGGCACCCTACCTGCACCGTGAACGACGAGATCGGCTTCGATGGAATGGTTCTGCCCGGCCTTGCGGTAGAGCACGCGGTGCGCCCCATCCGTATCCCCAATCCGCTCCATTTCGGCCTCAGCCATGATCTCAATCCCGGCTTCGCGGCTCCGTTCGAGCAACATCTCTACGAGGTCGGGGTCAAACATCTTCAACTGGCGTGCGCCGCGGTCGAGGATTGTCACCTCAGCTCCCGCCCGCGCAGCGATATGGGCGAATTCGAAGGAGATGTAGCCGCCACCGACAAAGACGATCCGGCGCGGCAGTTCGGCGAGGTTCAGGAAATCGGTGCTGTCGATCAGTCGCTCGGCACCGGAAAATTCCAGCGGCCTCGGCTTTGCGCCCGTAGCAATCAGTGCGCGGCGAAAGGCGATCTCGCCGTGGCCGTCGATCTCGATCCGGTCCTTGGCGGTGAAGCGCGCGCGACCATGTAGCGTTTTCACCCCGGCCTCTGTCAGCCCACTTTCCATGCTCTCGGGCACCGGGTCGGTGAAGCTCTCCTTGTGCTTCATCAGCGATGGCCAATCGATCTTGGTCTCTCCTGCGACGCCCTTGCCTTCGAGCAGCCGCACGGCCTCCACCGCCTCGGCGCCGGCGCGCAGCATCTTCTTCGGGTCGCAGCCACGGAGTGCGCAGGTGCCGCCATAAGGTAGCTCGTCGACGATGGCGACGGACCAACCCGCCTGGCTGCATTTTTTCGCGGCATTGATCCCGGCCATGCCGGCGCCGATGACGATCAGGTCGAGTGTCTCGGTCATATGTGCTCCTCGTTCATGCTTGTCAGTCTGGGGCCGCTCACGCGTTCAACGATAGCGACCCATCAATCGTTCACTCAGCCCCCAGATCGCCATAGTGCCTCCACCCGTCGCAATGCCGAGCCAACGCCAGCCGTCCTCTCCGAGCGGCACCAGCCCCGTGCCATGGCCCAGCACAGGGAGCGTCATCGCCAGCAGGAAGGGCCCGGTGTAGCGGCAATGGACCCGGCCACAACGCCGGGCATTGAACAGGCAGGCACTTCCCATCCACGCCAATGCAAGCAACCAGATCCCCATCTTGGGTCCATCGGGCAGTGGAATCGCCAGCACCATGGCACCTATCGGCAGCCACCAGGCGAGAGCGGCGTCGAGGGTCGAACCGAGGAGGTCGCGTTTCGATCTGCCGCTCATGCCTTCACCCTGCGCAGCAGCTGAGCGCGGCCACGTCCTTCTCGAAGGTCTGGGCCGCAAGCTTCAGCCCTTCCACCGTCGTGAGATAGGGCATGATGGTATCGCCCAACTCGTCGTAGGTGAGCTCGGCTTTCAGCGCCATCGCTGCGGTCTGGATGCTGTCTGCGCCCTCGGGGGCGAGGATCTGCGCCCCCAGCAGGCGTTTGCTTCCTGCCTCGGCCACCAGCTTGATCAGCCCGCGCGTGTCGCGGGCGGCAAGCGCGCGCGGAACGGCGTCGAGCGGCAGGACCGAGGTGAGGACCTCGCGCCCCGCGGCGCGGGCCTGTGCCTCGCTCAGTCCCACGCCCGCCACCTGCGGATCGGAGAACACGACCCAGGGCATCGTGCTGTTGTCGTAGCTGCGTGCCTCTCCCGCCACCGCGTTCCGGGCGGCGAGCTTGGCGCCGTAGGCTGCCATGTAAACGAACTGGTCACGGCCGATGACGTCGCCTGCGGCCCAGACACTGGGGTTGGAAGTGCGCATCTGCGCGTCCACCACGATGCCGCCGCGCGCGTCTGTCTCGATCCCGGCTGCGCCGAGGTTCAAGCCATCACTGTTCGGCACCCGCCCGGTGGCAAGCACCAGTCGCTCGGCGATGAAGTTCTCACCTACGTTGCCGCTCAGACGTAGGCCGTCGCCATCGCGCACCACGCTCTCGTAGCCGGCGACCCGCGCCAAGCGAATACCCTCGGAAGCGAGGTAGCCCTCCAGTGCTTCGGAGATCTCGGGTTCGGCCTCCGGCAACACGCCGCGGCGGCTGACCAGGGTCACCGCGACACCGGCACGGGCGAAGAGCTGCGCAAGCTCCACGCCGATATAGCCAGCACCGAGGACCAACATCGAGGCGGGCAGAACGGTGAGTTCCAGCGCCGACGTGCTGTCGAGGGCGCCGATATCCTCAATGCCGGGGATCGCGGGCACGTGGGGACGCGATCCGGTTGCGATAATGATTTTCGCTGCCGGGAACGCCACCCCGTCTACGGTGAGATTGCCTTGGTCGTCGAACAGGGCGCGACCTTCGATGTAGTCCACGTTCTCGTGCCGAGGCAGCACGTCGGCGTATTTTGCCGCGCGCAACTCCTCCACGAGCGCCTGCTTTTGCGCGACAGTCGCAGTCCAATCAGTCACGCTGGCTTCGGCACTGATGCCGTTGAACCGATTGGCGGCGCGGGCGTGGTGAAGACCCTCCACGGCGCGGATCAGGGCCTTGGAGGGCACGCAGCCCACGTTCACGCAGGTCCCGCCAATCGTCCCATCGCCGACCAGAGCGACACGTGCCCCAGCTTCTGCGGCGGTAATGGCGGCAGAAAATCCGGCCGAACCAGCGCCGATCACAGCGAGATCGTAACCGCCCTTGGGAGTGCAGCAATCTTTCATATCATTCTCTCTTCAATTCGTGCGTTGGCGCCGCCAGAGCGCGAAAATGGTGATGCCGATGAACACTGCCAGCGCCGGCAGGAGCACGAAGTCGAGCCAGCCCAGCAGGGCCGAAAGCCCGACCGCGCCCAGCAGGACCACAAGGACCGGGGTGAAGCAGCACAGCGCCACCAGGACGGTGCCGATCAGCCCGTATTTCAGCAAGCGGTCGTCCTTGGGGTGTTCCTGGCGCTCGCTCACGAGCCGTCTTCCGCGGCCAGTGTTGCGCCATAGCCCACGCCGGTGACGGCGGCGATAAGCCGGGCCGGGCCGGTCACGGCGTCATCATAGTGCAGGACGTAAACGCCATCCTCGGCCTCGCCCTCGAGGAATTCCGCGATCTCTACAGTCTCGACGCGCTTGAGCGCCGTGGCGACGATATAGCTGCACGAGGGGCAGGTTAGACCAGTGACGTGCAGGCGGGTCTCGGCTTCGGCTGCAAAGATCGCGGTCGGCGAGATCCAGAGGATGGCAGCGAGTAACATTTGTCTCATGATGGGCTCCGATATCAGAAGGTTAGGATGCGCGGCGCGACATAGGGAAAGACCAAGGCCAGGAGCACCACGGCCAGCGCACCCCAAAGCAGTCCGCGCATCAGGCCGCGATCCACCGGGCGTGCGCAGACCCCGGTGCCACAGTCCTCAGCAGACACAGGTCGGTAAGCCTTCCAGAATCCATAGCCGAGCGCCGCCAAGGCGAAGGAGAGGGTTACCCACTTGTAGGCGTAGAGCGCTGTGAGTTGGCCGATGAAGACCCCGGTGACGCCAAGGCTAACCAGGACCAGCGGCAGGATGCAGCAAGAGGTCATCGCCAGCGCCCCGAGCACCCCGGCGCCAGTGGCTGTCCATCCGGTCCTGTCAGGCCTATCTTCCGTCTGAGGTTCTGCCCCGTTCGTCTCCACCATCATCTTGTCGCCCTGTTGTCGTTCGATAACTGACAAGATAGGGTCTGTAGTAGCTACAGGATCAAGGAGAAATCTCATGCCTGACGATTACGCCCTCGCGAGCGACCTGAAGCGTTCCGATCTCGCCAAGCTGACAGGCTGTAACCTCGAGACGATCCGCTACTACGAAAATGTCGGCCTGATGCCTGATCCGCCGCGCACCGCGTCAGGTCATCGCCGCTACGGACCGGCGCATGTGGAGCGGCTGCACTTCGTGATGCGCGCACGGGATCTTGGCTTTACCATGGAAGAGATCCGCGGGCTGCTGTCTCTGGTCGATCGCGGCAGTCACACCTGCGCCGAGGTCGAGCGGATGGGGCGCCACCATCTCGAGGTAGTGCGCGACAAGATCCGCGACCTCAAGGCGATCGAGACCGTGCTCGCTCAGACAATCGCACGCTGCACCGGGTCCGACACACCAGATTGCCCCTTGCTCGACGTCCTTAGTGCGGGACAGACCAAGTCAGAGTAATCAGAAAGCTCGGTGGAATAGCTGTCATACACGCGAATTGCAGCGAATGGCCGTTGTCCGCCCGACATTCAGTGGTGATCGCAGACGTGGCGAATAGCGAGCACGTGCGGCGAACGGCAGAAAGGTCCGCATTGCAGACCTCGGTGGTTGGCGCAGCGAATGGCAGCTCTCGCTCTGAGCTGCATTTGTTGAGTTTTTGAAAAGTGATGAAAAGGGCCCGTTAATATTTGTATGGGTACGTAAAACTGTTTCGAGAACCTTAGTAACACCTACACTGAAAGATGCTGCGCTGGGAACTCAGGGGTGCAATCCGATTTTTTTTGCTTGAGCGATAGGTGTAACATAAAGTCGGGCCCGCGGCAGCAGACCGTTCCGCCCTCTTCGATACAAAGCTTCCTGATCGCAAGATTGCCATTTCGGAAATTCACTTCGACCTTCTCGATATTCCGCGCACGAGCTTCTCTCAGACCGCGCAGGAAAAGCGCTCTGCCGTAGCCGCGGCCCTGATAGGCGTCCTCGACTGAGAGCCCGATTTTCGCATGGGTCTGGTCAACAAGATAGAGTTCCACCACCGCGCGCGGCGCGCCGTCGCAGTCTATGCCGAGGGCAAGTCTGGGAGATGATGTAATCGCCTGCCGCTGGAGCGCCGCCTCATCGAAGCTGCCCATGAAGCGGAGCTGCCGCGACGCTGGGCTGAGGCGGCGGTAGTGCTCGAACAGGGTCTGCTGCAGATGCGGAACCGGAATAGATACTGTATCTGGGGCTGCGGTTTTCATGTGGCCTCCGATCTAATGACAGAGATGGGAGGCACGGAAAGCTGAGAGAAGGCGTGGTACTGGACATTGGGGATGCGCCTGACGCATAGGTCTGACTCCGAACCCCGCGGCATGTCGGGGATGATGGTTTATTCGTTCATGGGCCACTTTCCAACGGGGCAAAACTTGCCCCGCCCCCCACGCCGTGGAGTTCGGACACAGGACGTCGCTCAAAGACTTAAGGACCAAGCACTCTCGTGAAGCGAAGCCATGTTCAGAACCTGCTGCTGCAGTTTCCTGATCACGGTCGATATCTCCTCTTCCCCCCGCTTCCGAAGGTTCTGGCCCACTGCCGGATCACCGCCCAGTTATTAGGATCGGGGGTCACGGGCCAAGAACAAGCCGGGATTCTCCGACTTTGTGAAACAAGTCAGGTCAGACGTCCGCGCGGCGTTCCGATTCAAGGCTCACGTCACTGATGGGCCGGACCATCGAAGCTTGGGGGCCCATTGCCCCCTCGCCTTCGGCCACGGTCAACTCCACAGGAGATCCAACCTCAAGCCCTTCAAATCCTTCGTTCAGCACAGCATTGGGCGCAAAATAGATCTCTTGTCCATCACTCATCCGAACAAAGCCATAGCCATCAAACATCCTCACAACCACACCGTGGGGTGGCTTGGAGACAGTTTTAATATCACCACGGATATTCTGCGAATATGTTTCGAGCCGTCTTTCCATCGCGTCAAAAGCGTCCCGGATTGCGATATTAGGGTCAAAATGGTCTTTCCGGTCGCCGGGATCATTGCTGATAATAAGTTCACGCTCTGGCACGCGCACCTCGATCCGAAGGTGGAACTCTTAGCCCTGATATTGGCTGCGATGCGGCCGTTCCACAACGATATGGCAACTGTTGATCCGACTAAAATACCGGTGCAGTTTGCTCACGCGCTCCCGAATGCGCTCTTCAAGCGCTTCTGATTTTTCGACACTTTGCCACGCGATTTCTAATGGGGTGTCCATGTCGGTCCTTCCTTCTTTGTGTTGTGCAAAGCGGCGGTGAATCTGCTCACCAGCAGCGCCTCTCTTAAGAGAGAGAAACTTTGCTCTTCCCCAGAGAGCAACTCTCCGCAAAAGTTCTGCGTTCCGCCTTGCCGGCAGGCCAGCAAGCACCCGCCAATGCGGGCGGAAGCGCACCTGGAACGCGCAAGAATCGAAAAAATGGGGTGGTATCTCACCCTCTTGGTGCCAATCATCTGGTGAAATTCAATTCAGGTAGACGAAAAGACCTGTACCTTAGCGGATTTGCGATGGACCCACAGCGACTGCCCCGCGCCCTCTTGGTGAGCGTATCGGCGTCATATCCGACACCCACAGCCTGCTTCGCCCTGAGCCGGTGGAGGCCCTTAGATGCGTCAGCCAGGGGAACTTCCTCACCGGGGCGCCGGTTGACACCTGGCTCTTGCTCGGCTGGGGCGCGGTTACCGCGGTGCCTTTGCTGGTCTATGCCAACGGTGCGAAACTCTTGCGGCTCTCGACCATCGGAATTCTGCAATACATCGCGCCGACCATGGTCTTCATCGTCGCAGTATTCGTATTCGGCGAAAAGTTTGGCCGCGCGCGGATGATCGCCTTCCCGATGATCTGGGCAGCGCTGATCCTCTACTTGTCATCAATGCTTCAACACATGCGACGGACCCGTCGAGCCAAGGGTCCTGTAGGTCAAGGTTAGACGCTAGAGCTATCTGGAACCGGAAGTCTGCGTAGAGCTTTTGCTTTTTCCTTTCAAGGTTGGGCTTCGCTACAACAGCAATATTCCCAACATAGGTTTATCTGGCTTTCACTGGCCCTTGCTCTTTTGCGAAATTTGAAACCACGACTGTATTCAGAAGCGTCAGTTCTGCGAAAAACAGCAGAAACACCCTCTGAATATCCATATTTGGCTACATATACTGAATTCTGAAATCTTGCTAATAACGAACTAGGCATATTCTTATAAAATCTTTTAAAAACAGTTGCTTGACTCGAGTCTTAGCAAAGTGTCAGATGGAAGGAAAATCAGCTTCCCACTGGTGAGGGCTTCCGACATGACACTCACAATTCCATTCCACAGCGGCCGGATCGCCATTCTTTCGGACTTGCATGCCAATACATACGAGCACAGAGGCACTGATCCGATTGCTTCGCTGGGACTTCATGCCGTCGTAAACGACACTCTTGATGGGCTTATCATCGCTGGCGACCTTACGGACGGGCCCGCCCCCAGATGGGTCCAGGGGCTCGCTCAATTGACGCTGCACGTCCCGCCAGAACGCATCTATGTGATGCCCGGAAACCATGACTATTATGGCGGCACACTTTCGGATGACCATCTACTCGCTGAACACGCTCAGTCCGTCGGCGCACATTATGTGCAGAAAGAAGAATTACTTCACGGCGATACGCGGTTCATATGTTGCACGCTTTGGACAGACTTCGATCTGTTGGCGGACGCTGAAACGGCGATGAGCATCGCTGGAAGCGTCATGCGGGACTACTCCCGTATACGGGTTGGCCCCCCCGCAGGTTCAGATTACGGGGACGGGATATCGTGGCAACCTTCAGCGACCGAAATAGAGCCAGCTGATACGCTTCGCGTTCACCGCGACCACCGCGCTTGGCTTGAGGACAAGTTGATGTCCCCCCACCCTTGTGGAAAGGCAGGTCGCACGGTCGTTGTGACCCATCATGGGCCCCATCTGTCGGTCGCAGGACCAGTGGATGGCCTTACACCCGCATTTCACTCTGATTTAACAGACCTCATTGCGAGGCTTGCCCCATCAGCATGGTTCTTTGGCCATTCACATCGCCGGCTACGCGCCATGGTTGGACAAACCGACGTTCGGAACGTGAGCGTGGGATATTGTCGGGAGTTCTCTCGAACAGAGAGTGAATATTTGTTAGAAGCAGGTCTTTGGGTGAGCCACGATGGATCCTAACTCGGCTGACCTCAAATTTCTTGAGACTATAAGACGGTGCGCACCATTTGTAATCACTGATACTGATGGCGCTGCCTATGCCGTAACCGAATCCATACCGCCCGAAATTCACGTTGCGCTTGAGCAAATCACCCCAGAGGTGACGTATGTAGACGTGGGCAAAAAGCTGAGCCTTCCAATAGAGAATTGGGTATCGTGCAGTGAAAAACTGATAGTCGAGCTCATGACGCGCATGACGCGGCGGTCCCTCGAGCTCGGCAAGGTGGGACCGTCTCCCGCCGAACTTAATCAAGCGCCAACCCTCTCCCAATGGTCTGCCATCCTTGATACAGAATACGGGGGCGCGATCCTAGTTGGCGCGCAGGATGGGCACCCAACTCTACGGGGTAAGTTCATCAATACGTCTCGGCTTTGTGGGTTGGACAAAGAGGATGCTTGGGCCCGCACGTCGACCCGATGGTACCGTTTGGGCGATCGTGCAAACCAGCAAGAACTGGGCGCAATGTTCCATGGCAGGGTTGGTCTCGGAGACGCCCTTAGACTCACCCCGTCCGAGGTCCAGGCTTGCATCAAGGCAGATCAAGTTTCCGCGGGGCTCTGCGATGCTTAGCCGTAGTCGGTACTTGAAAGGTCACATCGAAGACTGTTTGGTTTACAGTGCAGATCAAGCCCATACCTTCCTGAGCCCCCAAGCAATTTTTTCAATCACGGTCATAGTCGCCAGCGGGGCAGCTCTATTCGTATCCTGGCGCGCCTATCACCTATCGGCAAAGAGCACTGGCCCCGATATGGAGCTCGTGAGACGGTTCGTCGAGTCGGCGCCCCTGGAACGACTTGCCGAAATTCAAACGCCTGAGAACCAGGGCGTTTCCCAAGTCGAAGACGAAGATGAAGAGAGAAAGGACACAAGGCTGTAGAAACGTCCTAGTCGAAATGGTGATTGCGATGCACTCAATCGATTATTTCAACCACCACGGGCAAGCTGATGCACGAAAAGTCGCGTTCATCTTGCGGACCTCCGTCACTGACTTATCCGTAGCAGCCGGGGTCGACCTGGGGGAATTGCAAGGCCCGCAGATGATGTGGATGAGACGCAGAACCGATTAGACAACCTTGTGGATGTACTGAACAAAGTGGGGCCCCAGTTCGCGACCCTGGTCATGGCTTATCAGTGGTACAGACCCGAACCACTGGCGGGCTTTGATGACCAAACTGCGATGCAACTCGTACAGGCGAGCAAAGCACATCAAGTCGTTACGTACATTGAAGCTGTGGGGGCAAAATTCTTCTAATGAGCTATGTGAGCCGAGCGCTCTCGGAAGTCTTTCGTGTTTGCTATCGCCCTTCATGGAAGCCGACGTTTTAGGGTCATAGCACAGCTTCCAACGCAAGGCCGGCCCGGAAAGTTCGAAGAAAGAGGTTAACGCACGATGAATATGAAATTGATCTGATCAAGTCCGACGGTACTTTTTCCGTGACCACCTCAGAAGCCGGCGCCCCACAACCAATAAGTTACCGGAGGGATAGTAAAACAACCAAAAGATTAAAGTTACCACAAGTTACTTCGATCTCGCGTAACTTCTCTTAAGTTACCAGGAACTTGATAATTGAGGCTGCTAAGTCCGGACCTGCAGCGCTTTTGTGCCGCCCCAAGTGCTCGTTTGAGCCACCTTTCGTTCGAGTGCGACCGGGCTTTTCCAACCCAATGCTGAGTGTTGGCGGCGCGGACTGTGAAAGCCGTTTACGTATTTGAAGATTGCCATCTCAGCCTTGCGTCGTGTCTCCCGAAGATGGTTGGTTAACTTCGGTACTGCTCAACGGATAGACGACCCTCAAATAAAATGGGACATCAATCGAAGCAGTACTTGCGTATCCGGCGACCGGTAACACGCATGATCAGAATGCAAGCTAGGTGTGGTCGAGAGATATGCTGATACTCTGCACGAGCAGCATTTGTAAGTTCAGTCCTCTCCGAAAAGCCAGGTAGGCACGCTATGCAGCGCTGCCTCAAGCTCTTCGTAGCCGTCCACCCCGCTGAAAAGCAGATAAAGAAACAATGCGAACAAAAGACTAATTATACCAGTGAGATATGCAGACTTCATAGCGAACACTTTGTCCTTAAGCTCTCTATTTCGACGCTAGTTATTATTGATCTCCACAACAATGTTTACCCCAGGTCAGCAGGCCGCAGTATTTTCGCTTCAGTTTCCAAAGAGAGCGGTGAGTTGCACATTGATGCTATTGCCAATTCCCTCAAGTCCTTCTGGACCGCAGAGCAGATAGATCGCGCCGACAATATGCGAAGCGATCAAAACGGTGAAAAGATAACCAAGTCTCACTCCGAACCCTTTCAATACGTGAAACACCGGGGTCTAAAGAGGACGAGCAAGCTAGACAATCACCCATGCTGCATTGCAGAAATGCTATCAGCGCATATCTGGGCGGTGTTAAGCCGTAGGTCAGAAAATCGATGATGCCCCTGCCAGAACACCAGAGATACGGGACTGGTTTAACCTCTTTCTTCGCCGGGGCTGAGTGGCAAAAGGTCGAACTCGACACACGCACGGGCGCATGATGGCCACCATGCTCGCTGCGATCGTGCAGTTCCAGTGCGCCTCCTTTATCGAACGCGAGAAACCTAGCCTCGTCGTCGCCCGGGCGCGCGGCAAGAAGTTCAGACGACAGCCTAGCCAATTAATACAATGAAAGCTTGCAGGTCGGTGCTTCAGCTTATCGGAGGCGGCCGATCATACCACTAGATTACTCGAAATGTCGGCATTATTTCTTGGGCTGTCGAAGTCGCCTATCGGGCTTATCGCTTCTTTGCAGTTCGTAGGAACGGTTCTTCACGCCCATCATTTGCCAAAGGCTGTCCTCATGGTTGCCTGATAAGCCGCCGTGCCTCTAGAGTTCAATGTGGCGGCCTAGCAGGCAAGCGCCTTGAACGAAGCGGCTTAAACCGTCCTTCCCACACCTGCATCTCGAGAAGTACTAGGTCAGACTTCGTCAACTTTAGATGCACTAACTGCCCTGTGCTTGCTTTAGTTACCGGTTTCGGCGTTAGGTTTCTATGCATCGCTGTCGTTCATCCAGGCCGCAGCGAACTTCTGCTTTAAGCACAAACTGACCGCGCTGGTAGTAGGAGGCTTCGCAGTGGCAACATGGGCGGGCTTGTCGTGACCGGCCCGGACCAGACGTTCGTCAGGGAGGTTATCGCTGCGTCGCAACTTACCCGAAGGTGCCATTCATGTCGGTGCTGTTGACCCGACCAAAATTGCCTCTCTTGGCACGTCTAGGCATGGCGTGAACATCCTCAGCAGCAAAGTCGATGAGGGTTCGTATCTTCCGAGGTAAGGTCCGACCTTCGAGATAGACGACGGTAACCGGTCCCCCATCCGTGTCGAAATCCTCGAGCAGTGGGACGAGGCGGCCAGTGTCCAGCATGTCGGCGATCGCGAACCGCGGCGCATAGGCAATCCCCATGCCGGCCGAGGCCAACTCGATTGCCGCGCGGGCCGAGTTCACATGGAACCGGCCCCGCACCTGGGCGACGACCTCGGTGCCGTCCTTACTGAACGTCCACCTATGAGGTTGGCGCCGGTTGGTATCGACAATGCAGGCGTGCCGAGAGAGATCATCTGGTGCTCGCGGGTAGCCGTGCTCATTCACGTAGTCTGGATGTGCGACCAGTGAGCTGTGAAACGTGCCGAGCTTGCGCGTCTTGAGTGACAGCGTCTCCGACACACCCATCCGGAACGCCAGATCGATGCCGTCGGCGGCCAAGTCGACGTAGCGATCGTCCAACCTG
>Ga0098074_1000514_pt1 | contig 25525 bp, 19 predicted proteins | sample 32_taG_FD_75064 | JGI IMG/M metagenome (GOLD analysis project Ga0098074, IMG submission 75064) | Marine viral communities from the Gulf of Mexico - 32_GoM_OMZ_CsCl metaG | ecosystem: Environmental > Aquatic > Marine > Oceanic | place: Atlantic Ocean: Gulf of Mexico | collected 2015-07-12
GGCAGCGATCTCTTCGAGGGTCGCGGCGGTGACGACGTCATCGACGGGGATGCCTGGCTCAACGTGCGCATCTCGATCCGGGACGCGAACGGCGTCGAGATCGCGACGACCGAGGGGATGCACGCCAAGGTCTATTCGGCCGCAGGGTTCGAGTTGCATGGCGGCCGGCCACTCTCGGTGCTGATGCTCGAGCGGGTCTACAATCCGGGGCAGCTGCACATCGTCCGCGAGATCCTCTACGACGACAGCGGCACCGACCGGGCCCATTACTGGGACGACCGGGTGAACTACGACTTCGACGGCACGAGCGATGGCCGGCTGGTGGTCCAGCATGTCATCGCCAGCGAAACCGATGCCGAGGACGGCAACGCCGGCAACCCGTTCGACCCGCTCACCGGCAAGAACCGGACGTCGGATGGCAGGGACATCCTGTCCAACATCGAGGAGCTGCAGTTCCGGGACGGCGTCGTGGGCATCATCAACGGCACCGCGGCGAACGACACGCTCGACGGCACGGATGAGAACGACATCATGCTCGGGCTCGATGGCGATGACATCATCCGCGGCGGCCAGGGGAACGACGTCCTTATCGGCGGGCTCGGCAACGATCGGCTCTTCGGTAACGCCAACGACGATCGGCTGATCGGCGGGCAGGGCAATGACGTGCTGCGCGGCGGGACCGGGAACGACACCTATGTCATGCATCTGGCCGATGGCTCGGACCGGATCATCGAGGCGAACGGCCAAGGCGCCGAGGATCGCATCGTGATCAAGACGGGCGGCCGGGCGCTGGACGGGTTGTCCGCGCATGACAGCCAAGGCGGCGGTGCCGCCGGAGACCTGGTGATCGGCTATAACGGCCAGCAGGTCACGGTCGATGACCACTTCCTCGGGGCAAATGCGCAACGGGGGGTCGAGTTCATCAACTTCGACGGCGGCTCCTTCGGAGGCTATGCCCTCGGACGAGCGGACTACCGCATCAGCAGGTCCGATCCCGGCGACAACAACCGCGTCGGGACCACTGAGAATGACCTCATCGCCGGTGAGAACACTATAGATCTCATCGAGGGCGATGCCGGCAACGACCTCCTCTTCGGAGGCGGCGGCAACGACGAGCTTCGGGGTGGCGCCGGCGAGGACCTGCTCGTCGGAGGTCAGGGCAACGACACCGTGTTCGGCGGCGGCGGCGATGACACCATGGTTCGTAGTGTCGGAGACGGCCGCGATCAGATGGATGGCGGTGACGGCCACGACACCGTGCACATCATCGGTGACGCTAGTACCGAAGATTACGTTATCTACACCGCTGCCGCGGCGGAGCTTGAGAACATCGACACCGGCGGCGCGGAGATCGTGATCCAGCGCAACGGCGAAACCGTCGCGCTGCTCAGCAACACCGAGGAGATCGTCATCGACGGAAAGGGCGGCGGCGACACCTTCACCGTTCATGGTGACTTCACCGATACGAACCTGTCCTACAGCACGATCACATTGGAAGGTTCGGCGGCGGGTGAAACCATCGACATCACGGGTCTGGCTTCGGCCCACCGCATCTACTTCCGGTCGGGTGGCGGCGAGGACAGGATCATCGGGACGCTCCGTCCGCAGGACGTGATCGTGCTGCCCAAGGGCGCGAAGGTCGCCGACTACACCCTGGTGGAGAATGAGGACGGGACGAGCACGCTCACCAACGGGAAGGGCCACGCGGTCGTCTTCACCCGAGGCGAGGGCACGCCCCAGATCGACGATGGCGACGGCGATATGGAGGAGCCGGAAGACAACGACGACGAGTACGAGGTGCCGGACACCGGCGGCGACAACGGCTTCGAGCCGCCCGAGGACGACGACGAGATGTTCGAGGGGGAGGAGCCGGACGGCGAACAGTCCGAGGAGGACCCGGAGGAGGAGTTCGAGGGCGAAGAAGCCTTCGATGACGAGGACGCGTTCGAGGAGGAGGAGGAAGAGCCGGAGGGCGAGGACCAGTCCGAAGGCGACGAGGAGCCGGAAGGCGAGGAAACCTCCGAGAACGACGAAGACTCCGAGGGCGAAGAAGCGCCGGAGGGTGAGGACGAGTTCGAGGAAGAAGAGCCCGAGAACGCGGAAGAGCCCGAGGGCGAGGAGGCCGATGCGTCCGACGAGGACGACGACGAGGATGACGACTCGGCGCAGCCGCCGGTCGCCGCTCAGCCGCCCGCCACGCCGACCGAACGCGCCGATTACATCATGGGCACTGCCGGCAACGACATGCTCGTCGGCCTGGGTGGCGGTGACACGATCCTCGCAGGGGCCGGAGCGGACATCGTGTCTGGCGGCCGAGGCGCCGACTTCCTCTCCGGCGACGCCGGTCGGGACGTCATCTTCGGTGGCGCCGGCGATGACGACGTGCTCGGCGGCGACGGCGCCGACATGCTCTACGGCGATGCCGGCAACGACCGCATCCTGGCCGGCTCGGGCAACGACATGGTGAATGCCGGCGCGGGCAGCGACGTGGTCTTCGGCGGCGCAGGCGACGACACCTTCGTGGCTGAGGTCGGAGACGGCAACGACACCTACTACGGCGACGACTTCGGCGGCGGATACGGCAACGACACTTTGGACATGTCCGCGATCACCGCCAACATCACCGCCGATCTCGGCACCGGTGCGGGAGGGCGCGGCATGGTTGCGAGTTCCCAGACCGGACGGGACGTGCTTCAGGGGGTGGAGAACATCGTCACCGGCAGCGGGGACGACGTCATCACCGCGTCGCGGGCGGTCAACGTCATCGACGGCGGGGACGGCAACGACATCTTCCGCTTCCTGTCGGCCGGCGATGCCAATGGCGACACGATCGTCAAGCTCCAGTCGGGCGACCGGATCGACCTCAGCGCGATCGACGCCAACAGCCAAGTCGCCGGAAATCAGAGCTTCACCCTGGTATCAGACGGCTTCTCGGGTGCCGGCCAGCTGATGATCTCCGAGGAGATGCGCGAGGACGGGACCTACACCGTGCTGCGCGGCAACGTCGACAATGATGACGAGGCCGACTTCGAGATCGGGATCAAGAGCGGCCAAGTCAGCGAGTTCCAGCTGACCCTCTGAGTGCGGTGGCGGGCGGGGACATCCCCGCCCGCCCCGAATTTTCCAGTTTCACGGTTACAGGGGTGGAGTGACTCTGATGGCAAACGCAGAAGCCAAGGCCGAGGCGAAGAGAAAGTCCGGAGAAAAACTGACCAAGGGATTCCGGGGCGTCTTCTTCTTCCTGTTCGGTGTCTCCGGGATCATAAATCTTCTGGCGCTGACCGGCGCGTTCTACATGATGCAGATCTACGACCGGGCGCTGACGAGCGGCAGCATTCCGACCCTGCTGGCCATCTCCGTCCTCGCGGTCGGCCTGTATTTCTTCCAAGGCCTGTTCGATATCGTCCGGTCGCAGATCCTGGTCCGCGTCGGCTCAGAGCTCGACCGGAAGGTTGCCCCCACGGCGCACCAGGTGGCCATCGACATGCCGAGATTCGGTTTCTCGACGGCCGAGGCCCTCGCACGCGGCCGCGACGTGGACACGGTGCGCGGCTTCCTCGGGAGCCAGGGGCCGATGGCGTTGTTCGACCTGCCCTGGGTGCCCGTGTTCGTCGCCTTCGTCTACATGCTTCACCCGGGCCTCGGCATGCTCACGCTGGGCGGCGCGATCGTCCTGACGACGCTGACCCTGCTGGCGGAGATCCTGACCCGCAAGCTGAGCACCGCGACGCATGAGGCGTATATCCAGAGAAACGCCATCGCGGATTCCAACGCGCGCAACTCCGAATGCCTCCGGGCCATGGGGATCTCGGGCCGGGCGCTGCGTCGCTTCGCGGCCGCGAACGAAGAGCATCTCGACCTGCAGACCCGCACCAACGACATCGTCGGCACCTTCGGCGCCATCTCGCGGGTGCTTCGGATGATCCTGCAATCGTCGGTGCTCGGCCTCGGTGCCTATCTGACCATCCAGGGCAGCCTGTCGGCCGGTGCCATCATCGCGGCGTCCGTGGCGTCTGCCCGCGGCCTCGCCCCGGTCGATCTCGCGATCGGGAACTGGAAGAACGTGGTGGGCGCGCGGACCGCGTTCGACCGCCTAAAAGGCACGGTGGCCATTCTCGACCAGGCCAAGGTGCAGATGATGCTTCCTGCGCCGGAGCGCTCGCTCAAGGTCGAGAACATCACCGTCGCGGCCCCCGGCTCGGGGCGCGTCCTGCTCAGCGAGGTCAGCTTCGAGGTGCAGGCCGGCCAGGCGCTCGGCGTCATCGGCCCGAGCGGCGGCGGCAAGACGACGCTCGTGCGCGCCCTGACCGGAATCTGGCCGGTGCTGCGCGGCAGCGTCCGGCTCGATGACGCGGAGCTGGCGCAGTGGAACGAGGAGGAGCTGGGCAACTTCGTCGGCTACATGCCGCAGGAATACTCCCTGCTGGACGAGACCATCGCCCAGAACATCGCGCGGCTCGACGAAGAGGCCGATCCGCGCGGCGTCATCAAGGCGGGCCGCATCGCGGCGGTGCACGAGATGATCGTCCGGCTGCCGGATGGCTATCACACCCGGCTCGGCCCGAACGGCACCTCCCTCTCGGGCGGCCAGCGCCAGCGGATCGGCCTGGCGCGCGCGCTCTATGGCGACCCGTTCCTCGTGGTCCTCGACGAGCCCAACTCGAACCTCGACGGCGAGGGCGAGGCGGCCCTCACCGCGGCCATCGAGGCGGTGAAGGCGCGCGGCGGGATCGTCGTGGTGATCGCCCACCGCCCGAGCGCACTGGCGGCGGTCGATCTGGTCGCGGTCATTCAGCAGGGCAAGCTCTCGGCCTTCGGCCCGCGCGACCAGATCGTCGGTGGGCAGGTGCGCACGCCCAAGCCCAAGGTGGCAACGGCCCCCGTGGCCCCGGTTGTGGCGACGGCGTCATGATTTCGGTCAAGAGCACGAAGGGCGCGGTCGAGAGCGCCGATCCCGCCGAGCCCTATGCGCGGCGGACGGTCGCCAAACCGTTCGGGCTGGCCAAGGCGGGCGCATGGCTCATCGCGGTGGCCGTCTATCTCAAGACGGCCCTGTCCGGGAGCGTCGAAGCCGCCGCGCCGGCAGGGGCCAAGGAACACCGGGAGATCAAGAAGGAGCCGCGACCGGTTCCGGACAGCAAGGAGGAGCAATCCTTTCCGAAAGAGACCTCCCCGCTACCCGAGAAGTTCGACGGCCACACCGTGAAGACCTTGCTGGCCGCCGATCCCAACTCCGACACCATCGCCTTCTTCACCGGAGAGGCGAAGCTGGATCCGGCGATCTTCAAGCCCGTGGCCTATGTTCCGTCGGAGGCCAACGTGAATGGCTTTCCCAATGAACACCCGCTCCTGTCCGGACATCTCCGCAGGGTGATCGACGGCGACAAGGCCGCCCCGCCGAAGCTCAGGAAGCCCTCCAAGGAGGAGCCGGTGAAGACCCCGCAGGAGGTCAAGGGCGAAGACCCGGCTCCCGCCAAGGAAAGCCCGCCGGAAACCGAAGCGCCGGGCGGTGCGACCGAGAACAGCACCGATGACGGGGAAGAGGGCGAAGGCGCGAAGACGAGCAACCGGGCGCCGCGCGTATCGGGGCCGCTCTACCTGAACGACCTGTCGGTCTGCGCGATCCTGTCGCTGAGCCTGGCGGATCTGCTGCGGGGCGCGACCGATCCCGATGGCGACCAGCTCCATGTCGAGAACGTCTCGGCCTCCTCCGGGCATCTGACCTTCCATCCGGATGGCTACTGGGAGTTCGAAACCGGGGGCGAGGTTCAGCCGGTGGTGATCACCTACACCATCAGCGACGGCAGCCTCGGCGTGCAGCAGACCCTGAAGTTCGAGGTCACGCCCACCCATGACATCCTCGGCACCGAGGGCGACGACATCCTGATCGGCACCATGTGCGACGACGACATCCGGGCACTGGCCGGGGATGACCTGATCGACGCACGCGCCGGGGACGACCTGATCCAGGGCGGGGCCGGGGATGACCATATCTTCGCCGGTCCGGGCAACGACTGGGTCCATGGCGGGCCGGGGCACGACATCATCTTCGGTGGCAGCGGCGACGATTTCCTCGAGGGCGGCAGGGGGAACGACCGCCTGTTCGGGGAAAGCGGAGACGACGAGCTCTCTGGCGGCGAGGGAGACGATCACCTCGATGGGGGGAGCGGCGATGACGTCCTCTCCGGCGGTCAGGGAAACGACCGGATCATCGGTAATGTCGGGAACGACATGATCTTCGGCGATGCCGGCGACGATACGATCGACGGAGGCAGGGGCGACGACTTCGTGGAGGGGGGCGCCGGCAACGACGTTCTGCGCGGCGGCAGCGGGAACGACCGCATGACCGGCGGCGATGGCAACGACCACATGGTCGGAGGAGACGGGGCCGATATCCTTCTCGGCGAGGCCGGCGACGACCTGATCGAAGACGGCCGGGGCGCGGACATCGTGAATGGCGGCGCGGGCGACGACATCGTCGTCGCGACCCCGGATGGTGCCACCGATCACTATGACGGCGGAGAGGGTGTCGACCGGATCGACTATTCGGCCGCCACCGAGGATCTGGTGATCGACCTCGCCGCCGGGCGTGTGACCGGGGTCGAGATCGGACAGGATTTCATCTCGAACTTCGAGCACGTGGTGGCCGGGGCCGGCGATGACCTGATCCGTTTCGGCGCGCAGCCGGTGACGGTGACGGGCGGCGCGGGTCAGAACCGGTTCGAGTTCGCGACCGAGGACCTCTGGGAGGACTTCTTCGAGGGCCGGTTCGAGGCGCACCGGATGGAGATCCACGACTTCAAGGTCGGGGATCACCTGAAGCTGTCGAAGTGGGACATCCTCCACGGCAATGATGACGGGCCGGAGGACTACGAGGATGTCGTGTTCGATGCCCGTCCCTCTGCCGTCGATATCCCGATCCGCTACAGATCCGAGCGGACGGAGGAGATCGACAGGACCGTCCTCGAAGCCGATCTCGATGGTGACCAGTTCTACGAGATCTCGTTCATCCTGAATGGCCACCACTCTCTCATTATCCAAGCAAGCGCTTGCTGACCGAAGGCGGGGAAAATTCCATGCAACATACTGCGAACGCGTCCAAGCGATATGGCTCCAAGGGCATTCGGGCCCGCGTCGCCACCGGCATCCTGCTGGGAACCTTCCTCGTGGTCGGCGCCGGGGGGTGGGCGGCGACGGCGAAACTGACGGGCGCGGTCATCGCGCCGGGGACCGTCACCGTGGATGATGAACTCAAGGCCGTTCAGCATCGGGATGGCGGCATCGTGCAGGAGATCGCCGTCCGCGAGGGCGACGTGGTCGAGGAGGGCCAGGTGCTCATCCGGCTCGACGACGCCCAGACAAAGGCCGAGCTCTCGATCATCAGAACCCAGATCAACGAGAACGAGGTCAAGCGGCTGCGACTGCTGGCCGAACGCGATGGCCTCGCCGTGATCGAACTTCCCGAAGAGTTCGAGAAGGCCGTAGGCAGCGTCGCGAGCCTGGTGCTGGGCGAGACACGGCTCTTCGACGGCAACTCCAAGACCCGTGAGAACCAGAAGCAGCAGCTCGAACTCAGCATTCGCCAGATCGGCGACGAGATCGAGGGGCTGCGGGCGCAGAAGCTCTCGAAGCAGGAGGAGATCGAACTCGTCTCCCAGGATGTCGCCCGGATGAAGAAGCTCTCCGATGACGGCCTCGTCGAGGATGCGCGTCTGACGTCGATTCATCGGGAGCGGGCCCGGCTCGCCGGAGAGGCGGGGCGGATCGACGCCGAACTTGCCCGCGCGGCGGCCCGTATAAGCGAGATCCGCCTGCAGATCCTCGCGGTCGACGACGACGCCCGTACCCAGGCCCAGCGGGAGTTGAGCCAGATCGAGACCCGCCTGTCGGAACTCAGGGACCGGGAAATGGCGGTTCAGGACCGCCTCTCGCGGAGCGATATCAAGGCCCCGATCACCGGCACCGTGAACGAGGTGATGGTGAACACGATCGGCGGCGTCGTGACGCCCGCGGAGGTGCTGATCACGATCGTCCCGCATGACGCGGCGCTGAAGGTGGCGGTCAAGCTCAGCCCCGCCAGCATCGATCGGGTCGATGAGGGCCATCTCGCGCGGATGCGCTTCACCTCCTTCAACCAGAGGGTCACGCCGGAGATCATCGGCCGGGTCGCGCATGTCTCGCCCGCGGCCTCGACCGACGCTGCGACGGGGGAAAGCCACTTCATGGCTGAGATCGAGGTGCTCGACGGCGAGCTCGAGAAGCTTCCGTCCCAGCGGCTTCTGCCGGGCATGCCGGTGGAGGTCTACGTGCAGACCGAGGAGCGCACCGCGCTGTCCTATCTGGCGAAACCCGTGACCGACCAGTTCAACCGGGCCTTCCGGGAAAGATAAACAGTGGTTTTTTGAGAGGGAGGGGTAGGGGATGGAGAACGTCGCCGAATTCCTGAATACGCAAGTGGTGCCGATCTGGAACGCGTTCATGAACGGGGGGAGCGCGGTACTGTGGGCGGAGCTCACCGAGCCATCGGCCATGGTCCTGTTCACCCTGGCGCTTCTGTCCGGCATCGTCAGCAGAAGCGCGACCATGTTCATCGGCGCGACCGCTCTCGCCGGTGCGGGTCTCTATCTGCAGTACAGCCACGATCTCCTGCTGGATTTCAGGGTGGCGAGCGTGCTGATCGGCGCGCAGGTCATCTTCCTGCTGGGAGGCTGGGCCCATTATCACCGTGCCCGGCAGATGAGATCGGCGCTTCAGGCGCTGGAAAGCGAGAACGAGGAGTTGCAGACCAAGCTCGATCGCGAAGTCATCTGGCGCATTGCGGGATACACGACCTCGGCGCTGGACCAGAAGGCCGGGTCCAAACCCGCCGACGATGTGAGCTGATGCATGCGAGGGCCTTTGCGGGGCCGGCGACCCGCGGCCCCCGAGCAGGCCCACTTAGCGCCCCGTTTCTTCGTCTCCGGCCGCCCCCGTCGAACGGGCAATTCGATAGCCACGCGGCCCTCTCTCGGCCGGAGAGTTGGGCCTCACCAAGGAGGCTTGGGCCCATGCCTGGGCAGGCGCTCATGTTCCAGCCATGAACTCTCCGGCAGGCCGCGGGAATGACGGGCTTCGGGGTGATCATCAACACCCCGCGTCCGACCGCGTCGCGGCTTCAGGACAGGTCGATGAGCCGGGCCTCGAGACGGCGTTCGGCCGCGCCGGTGAAGCCGCACGTCGTGCAGCCAGCGCCACCGCAACCGGTGCAGGACCGCATCACCAGCGATTGCGACAGCACGCCGCGCAGCACGTCGCGCACCAGGTAGTCGGGCACGCCGAGATCGCCGAGCCGGGTCGCGGCGGCCTCGGCCGAGTTGGCGTGCAGTGTAGAGAGCACCATCCGGCCGACCTGCGCCGCGCGACAGGCGATCGCCGCCGTTTCCTGATCGCGGATCTCGCCGATCATGATCACGTTGGGGTCGTGCCGCAGGATCGAGCGCAGCACCCGCGCGAAGCTCAGCCCGATGGCCTCCTGCACCTGCACCTGCTGCACGCCCGGCAACTCGTATTCGACCGGGTCTTCGACCGTCACGATCTTGGTGCGGGGCGAGTTGAGATGGCGCAGCGCGGTGTAGAGCGTCGTGGTCTTGCCCGAGCCGGTCGGGCCGGTGACCAGAAACAGCCCGTTGGGATGCTCGATCGCCCGGACGATCCGGGCCACCAGGTCGGGCGCGAAGCCCAGATCCTCCCAGCCCTGCCGCAGGGCCTGCGGGTCGAGGACTCGGAGCGCGATGCTTTCGCCGTGCTGCGTCGGCAGCGAGGAAAAACGGAAGTCGATCACCCGCCCGGCGATCGGCACCCGCATCCGCGCATCCTGCGGCAGCCGCCGCTCCGAGACGTCGGCCTGCGCCATGACCTTGAGCCGCGCGAGGATCGCCGCGGTGCCGAGGCCGGGATCGACCTCCTGCCGCGACAGCAGGCCGTTGACCCGCATCCGCACCACGAGACCGCTCTCGGTGCTCTCGAAATGGATGTCGGAAGCGCCGAGCGCCACGGCATCGGCCAGCTTCTCGTTGACGAAACGGATCACCGGCCCCTCGGCCTCCGGCGGTGCGGACAGGCCACGCCGGGACGCGCCATCCGCCTCAGGATCGCTCTCCGACCCCGCCTCTTCGGCCTGGCCGCGCGCCAGCAGCATCCGGATCGTCCGCAGCGTCGCGCCGCGCGGAGCGACGGGCCGCCCGAGGTGGAACTCGAGCTCGCGGCGCAGCTCGGTGTCGCCGGGGGTGGCCATCAGCACGGTCTGCGGCTCGTGCTCCAGCGACAGCAGCGGGGCGACGGCCTTGGCGCCGAGATAGGCCGGGGACAGGCGGAGCACGGCGTCCGGGTCGAGCCGCGCGCCCTCTTCCCAGGGCGCGGCGGCAAAGCCGATCCCCAGCGCCGCGCAGACCAGCGGCAGCAGCGTCTCCTCGTCGATCAGCCGCAATTCCAAGAGCACCTGTTCGAGCGGAACGCCGCGCGCATCGGCCATGCCGAGGGCCCGGGCGAGCTCCCGCGTCGGCAGCTGTCCCGATGCCTCCAGGCTTCTCGCCATAAGCGCATTCCGCGCGGGGCTTTCACTCTTTTCTCCCTCATTCATGGCAAAAACCGCTATCCTCACCCGGAAGACCGTCGAATGGTCCGACTGCCTTTTCGTGAGTGTCGTTTTTTTCAGGTCCGTATGTGAAGGTTTTATTGGCCCAGCGATCGGAAAAGCTCCGCGCCGCGTGGCGCCTGCTGTTCCCGACCTCCGTCCTCGCCGGCGGGCTGCCGCCGCGTCCGCCACTGACATTGCGAATGGCGACGTTGCTGCCGGGTGCCGCCGAACAGGCGGCGCTTCGGACGGCGGCCCGGCGGGGCCGTCCGGTCGATGTCGAGCTGCCGCGGGACGTGTTTCTCGAAAAGACCGTCAGCATCCCGCGCGCTGCCCGCGCGCAGGTGCAGGCCGCGATCGCGGTGCAGATGCGACAGGAGATGCCGGCGCAGGGGCGGGGCCTCGTCTGGCGCGAGGCGCTGCCCGAGCGTCGCGGCGATCGACTGCATTTTCCCGTGCTGTTGATGAAGCAGGACGAGCTGGCAGCGCTGAGGCGCGCGGTGGAGGAGACAGGCGCGCCGCTGCGGCTTGTCAGGGCCGCGGCCATGCCGGGCATGGCACCCTTTCTCGACCGGCGCGGCGTGACGGATCGCGCCCAACGGCGCTGGACCGCGCTGCTGGTGCTGCTCTTGGCGATGGTGGCGGGCTGGACGCTGTTCGAGCGCTGGAGCGCGCTGTCGGAGTTGGAATCGAGAAACGCCGCGCTCGCGCGAGAGGTCGCCGCGCTCATGGATCAGGCGGTGGAGGCGCAGCAGGAGGCGGTCTCGCGCGAGGCGTCCCTGTCGACGCTGGCATCAGAGATCGCGAGCTTCGAGGCGGAATACCACAGGCTGCCGATCCTGACGGATCTCACGACAATGCTGGAGGATCGGGTCTGGCTCTCCGCCCTGTCGCTCGACCGCGACGAGATGCGGCTCACCGGCTTTGCAGAGATGGAGGTGACGGCGGTCGTCGAGGCCATCCGCTCCGCCCCTTGGGCCGCCGAGGTCGCGCTCGACGGGCCGGTCATCCTCGACCCGGTCAGCCGACAGAACCGGTTCCAGCTGCGCGTGACGCTGCGCGCGGAGGAGGCGACATGAGGTGGATCGGCGCCTTGATCGGCTTGGGTCTGATGTTCCTTGCGGGGGCGACCCTGGCGCATGGGCTGTCGCGGGTCGGCGTCAGCCGGCAGGCCGCGCTGGAGACCGAGGCCGCGCGGCTGCGCCAGCAGGTCGGCGAGCTGCAGTCGCGGATCGCGTTCTGGCAGGCGGCGGGCGCGGCGCTGGTCCCGCCCGAGGGCATTGCCCATCGCAGCCCCGACGAAACCAGCAGCACCCTCGCCGTGCAGAAGGCGCTGTTCGAACTCGGCGCCGAATCCGGGCTGACGCTGTCGACCATCGGCGCCGCGCCGCCCCCTGCAGGCTTCAGCCAGCCCGTGGTTGCGGTCGAGCTGGAGGCGCGCGGCCCGATCGGAGCGGTCGCGACATACCTCGCCGGGCTGGAAGCGGTGGAGCCGCGCCTGGCCGTGTCGCAGATGGTGATCCGTGCCGCGCCGCGCGGTTTCGATGCCGCGCAGAGGATGTCGCAGGTGACGATGCGGCTGGTGGTCTGGGGGTTCTGGGTGCCGACCACGGAGGAGCTGTAGCATGAGAGCCCTGCGCCACCTGCCGCCTCTCGCGCATGTCGCGCTGCTCGCGGGCTTCGGGCTGGCGCTGGACTGGAGCCGCGAGCCGCCCATGGCTCTCGTATCGGCCCGCCCCCAGACCGGTGATGCGGCCCCCTCCGCCCCGGGCGATCGGCTGTTCGCCTTCTCCGGGCCGAGAGACTACGGCGACCGCCTTCAGGAAATAGCCGAACGGCCGCTCTTCGTGCATGGCCGGGGCAGGGCGGTGGCGGCGGCCCTGCCGCCAGCCGAGAGACCGCCCGAAACCGCCCCGGAAGCAGCGGTCCAGATCTTCGTGAGGGGCACCATGGTCGATGCCGGGGGTGGCCAGGCGCTGCTGGATATTCCCGATGGTGAAGGGGAGGTCTGGGTAAGGCTGGGCGACAGCATCGCTGGCTGGCGGGTGGAGGAGATCCTCGTCGGGTCGATACGGCTGTCGCGCGATGGCGAAGATCGAACGGTCCGGCTGTTCGAATGAGAGGCCGGGCGACATGCCACGACCCGCACGCCCTCGGGCCGGCCGGGCGCGATGTCTCCGCGCCGCTGGCCGGATCGTAGGGGAGCGAGAGGTGCCTGTATTCGCCTACAAGGGTTACACCTCCGCCGGGCAGAGCGAGCGCGGGCGGCTCGAAGGGACATCCGAGGGTGCGGCCTACGAGACGCTTCGGGCAATGGGCCTTTCGGTCGTGGAGTTGCGCGAAGCGGGCGCGGGTGCCTCGGTGCCGTGGTATCGGCGAGAGGTCGGGTTTGGGGCCGGGCAGATCCCGCTCGAAGCGCAGGCCGCGCTGGCCGAGCAGATGGCGGTGCTGTTCCGGGTCAGGTTGCCGATCCTCGAAATCCTCAGGGTGCTGGGCGCCGGTACCCAGCGGCGCGACGTTCGAGGGCGGTTGGAGCGGGTCGCCCGACTGGTCGCCGAAGGCCTGCCCTTTGCCGAAGCCTTCGCCCAAGCCGGGCCGCGCGTCGCCCCGGTCTTCACCACGCTGCTGCGGATGGGCGAGAGCTCCAACGAGATGCCGGACCTGCTGCAGGATCTGGCCAAGCATCTGCGCAGCCAGCAGCGGCTTCGCGCCCAGATCGCGGCGGCGCTGATCTACCCGGCGGTGCTCGTGACGGTCGGGATCGGGGTGCTCGTGCTGGTGAGCCTGACCTTCGCCCCGGCGCTGGAGCCGCTGTTCCAAAGCCGCGGCCTCGCGCCGCCGACCGGGCTCGCGGTGTTCCTGTCGCTGCGCGATCTCGTGGCGAATTGGGGGGTCTGGCTCGGGCTGGCGGTGGTGGCGGTGCCGGGGCTGGTGGCTCTCGCCCTGCGGCTCGCACGGGTGCGGGTCGTGACGCGGCTGCCGGTGATCGGACGGCTGGCGCAGGACACCGCGCTTCTCCGGATGACTCGCGGGCTGGAACTGCTGCTCCGCTCGGGCATGTCGCTGCCCGACGCCCTCGACCTGCTCGGCACGCTGCAGCCGGGGGCCGCGCATGCGGCAGCCATGCGCGCGGCGGCAGAGAGCCTAAGGAGCGGCGGCCGCGCCCATGAGGCCTTCGCGCAGGCGCCCCGGTTGCCGCTGCTGTTTCTCGAGCTTTTCCGCATTGGTGAAGAGACCAACACGCTCGGCGCGGTTCTAGGGACATTGTCGGAAGCGCTCGCGGCCCAGATCGAAAGCCGTATCGGGCGGCTGCTGCGGGCGCTGACGCCGGCGCTGACGCTGATCGTTGGCGCGCTGGTGGGCCTGCTGGTCCACGCTGTGATGGAGGCCGTCTTCTCGGTGAGCGACCTTGCGTTCTAGCGCTGCCCGCAATGCGGCCACGCGCCGCCGCGCGACCTCGGGCTTCACCATGCTCGAGGTGCTATTGGCCTTCGCGATGCTGACCATCGTGACCGGCGCGGTGCTGGGGGTGACCAGCTCGGCGCTGCAAGGGAGTGCGCGGCGCGTGGAGCGGGCCTGGCTGGTCGAACTCGCGCGCTCGGTGACCGAGGAGCATCTGGCCACCCGGCGTTTCATCGCGACGGTGGAGAGCCTCGGCCAGTATGAGGAGTGGCATTGGCGCATCGAAGAGCAACCGGCCGAGCCCATCGTCGCCATGCCCGGTGTGGCGCTGGACGGCTACGTGACGGTGGCGGTCTCGGTCTGGAACGCCGCCGCGCCCGAGCGGGTGGTCACCCTCGAAAGCGTCGTCGCCGAAAGGCCCGCGCCATGAGGTCGAAGGGGGACCGGCCCGTTGCCCCGCATCGTCCATGGCGCAACCCCCGGGCGGGGGTGACACTGCTCGAACTTCTGGTGTCGTTGGCGATGATGGCGGCGCTGGCGCTGATCCTCGCCTCCACGCTCGACGTGACGGCGCGCGGTGCCAGTCGCCTCGGCGCCGAGGCGCGCGGGCTCGCGCCGCTGCTCGATCGGGCGACGCTGCGCCGCTGGATCGAGGACATGCCGCCCGGCGCCATCCTCGCCGGCAGCGCCGAGCGGATGAGCTTTGACACGCTGATCGACGCACCGCCGTTCTGGGCGGGCGAGCTGACGCGGATATCGATCGAGAGGTCGGGCGACGCGGTCCGCGCCGGGGCTCTACTGCCGAGCGGCGACATCGGGCGGGAGATCCTGTTGTCGGAAGAAAGCGCGGGCTTCGCCATCGCCTATTGGGGCCGTCTGCCGTCGGGCGTCGGCCACGCGTGGTTCACGGAATGGCCGCCCGGCGCGGGTCTGCCGGACCTTGTGCGTATCAGCTATGACCGAGAGGGCCGCGCCGTGCCGCCGCTCAGCGTGCGCCCGGCGCGTGCGGCGCATCACAGCGTGATGTCGCTGTCTTCCCTGCCGCCACCCGGCTGACCGTCCCGGCCCAGCGTCAGCAGTTCGAAGCCGCCATCCGGCGCGGGGTAGCGATAGAGGAACCTCCGCCCCCAAGGATCGGTCAGCCCGTCCGGCCCCTCAAGATAGGGGCCGCGCCAGTCGGCGAGACCGGAGGGCATGGCGATCAGCGCGTCGAGACCCTCGGCCTCGGTCGGGTAGCGGCCGGTATCGAGGTAGTAGAGTTGCAGCGCGCTCTTGAGGTTGGCCATGCTGACCTGCGCGGCCTGCGATTTGGCCCGGCCGAAGCTGTCCATCAGCCGTGGCGCCGCCAGCCCGGCCACCATCACGACGATGGCCATGACCACCATGATTTCGAGCAGGGTGAGCCCGGCCCGGGGGTTCCGTCGGGACCTGTCGCGGTTCAGTGCCATGGCATGCCCGGAATTTGCAACAAAAAGACCATGTATATTGCGTAAGCCAGGAAGGGCCCGAAAGGAATTCCCAAATGGGTTGTATTCCCGCGGCCGCGCCGCGCCGCCAGCGCCGCCGCGATGCCGCCCATGCAGGCGATCAGCAGCGCCCACCAGATCGCGGCGAAGCCGGTGCAGAGCGTGCCGGCGCCGATCAGCTTGGCATCGCCGATCCCCAGCGCCTCGCGCCCGATGCGGCGGAAGGCGAGGTCGCCGCCGATCCACAGCACCGCAGCCAGGCCGATCGCGAGGGCGATTTCACTCCACAGGCTCGCCGGATGCGCGACCCACTGGAACAGAGCGCCGCAAAGCGCGATGCTGATGATGGCGGTATCGGGGATCTCGAACCGGCGCAGATCGGTGACGCTGAGCCAGATCAGCGGCACCGCGAGCACCGGCGCGAGCCACGCGAGACCACCCGGAGAGGCGTGCCATGACACCAGCAGGAACGTCGCGCCGTAGACGGGGACGAGAACGATGAGGACCGAAGCAACGGATCCGGACATGGGAAACCAACCAGCAGCCATACGCGAGCCTAGACGCGGCATGGTGCTTCTCGCAACGCTTGGTGGAGTGCTGATGCTTGCCTCCATGGCGCTGGCGCTCGAAGCGCGCGGCGCGGCGACCCGCAAGGTGCTGGCCGGGCTGGAGCGGTCCCACCGGGAAGCGGTGGACGCGGCCTCGGCGCGCGAGCTGCTGCGAGGGGTGCTAGCCGAGGCGCGGCGCGGCGCCGTCCCGCACCCGGAGCTGTCGCGGCTCGATGGCACCCCGTTCGAACTCGCGCTGGACGGCAGGCTGTGGGAGGTGCGCGTGAACGACGTCGACGGGCTGGTCGACCTCTACCTTGCGCCGCCGGAGGTGCTGGCGCTGCTGCCGGCGGATGCGAGCGAGATCCTGCGCCGCCGACAGGCGCTGCTGGCCGAAATGCCCCCGGGAGCCCGGTTGTCGAGCGAGGTACAGATGCTGGCGCGGCTCGGTTTCGACGCCGCGGAACGGGACCGCCTCGGGCCGCTGGTCACCCAGCTGGCCCGCACCGGGCAGGTCAATCCCGACCTCGCCCCCGCTGCCATCCGGGCCGCAGCGGCGGCGCTGCCGGGGGCCGATCTGGCCGCGGGCCGGACCGCCGAGATCTCGCTGCGCCGCCTGCCGACCCCGCCGCCTCAGTAGAGACCGTTGATCTCGAGCGGCAGCCGCCGCACCGTGCGCTGCCGCAACGCCGGGACCGCGCCGGTCGGTTGGGTGTCCGCCGCCTCCGCCGCCTGCAGGCGCGAGAGGCTGCGCGTGGCTGCGGCGCGCACGTCGGTCGGGTCGAACAGCACGGTCGGTCGCATGAACACGAACAGCGTCCGGCGGGTGCGTTCGGCGCTGCGCGAACGGAACAGCTCACCCACCACGGGGATGTCCGCGAGGCCCGGCACCTCCTGTTCGGTGGACTGGCGATCATCCGAGATGAGCCCGCCCAGCACCACGGTGCCGCCGCTCATCGCCTGAACCGTGGTTTCGATCACGCGGCGGTTGGTGACCAGATCGGCCGCGCCCTGCACCGACGCGTTGACCAGCGACGATACCTCCTGCGAGATCTCGAGCCGCACCACCCCGTCCGATGTCACGCGCGGCAGCACCTGCATGGTGATGCCGACATCGCGGCGCTCGATCGTGGTGAAGGGGGTGAGCGAGTTGCCGTCGGTGACGAAGCTACCGGTTCGGAACGGCACGTTCTGGCCCACCACGATCGTCGCGGGCTTGTTGTCCATGGTGGTGACGCTCGGCGTGGAAAGCAGGTTGGCCGAGCTCGACTGCGACAGCGCCTGCACCAGCAGACCGAAATCGTCGCGGCCGACCCCGATGCTGAGCCCGGTCGACAGCGCGCCGGCCCCGCTCTGCCCCAGCGCTAGCAGCACAGACTGCAGCGAGCTGCCGGAATTGCCGAAATTGGTCGCGACCAGCCGCCCGTCCGGCACGCCGCGCCCGAGGCCGAGTTGGGCGCCGAGCCGGTCGGCCATGTCGCCGGACACCTCGACGATCGCCGCCTCGATCATCACTTGCGCGCCGCGCACATCGAGCGCATGCACCAGCCTCGAGACCTCGGCGAGCTGCCGGGGCGTGCCCCGCGCGATCACCGCATTGGTGGCCGTGGAGGCCTGCACCGAGACCTGCGATGCGGGCGTGGTCGGCACGGCCAGGGCGACCCCCTCGGCGTCGACCAACTCAAGCTGCGCCGCCAGGTCGGTGCCGCCCTGGAGCGTCGCGCGGATGATCTCGGCCACAGCCTCCGCATCGGCGAATTTGAGGTTGTGGATGGCGGTGTCGAGCGTCTCGGCGGGCGCGCTGGGTGCCGTCGGCCGCGCCACGTCCATGTCGCGGGCGAGGGCGCGTATCTGGTCGATATCCGACTGGACGCCCCGAACCAGCAACACGTTCGAGCTCGGATCGACCGAAATCCGCGCGCCGGTGCCCGCCTCGCCCAGCACCTCGCCGATCGCGGCCCCGACCGAGGCCGCGTCGGCGTGACGGAACCGGATCACCTCGGCCACCACGTCGTTGCGGGCGTCGAAGCCGCGCGCGAAGGCGATGATCCGGTCCACGTTCTCCTGGGTGTCGGTGATGACGATCGCGTTCGGATCTTCCACCGCCTCCATGTAGCCCGCCGGGTCCACCAGCGGCCGCAGCACCCGCACCGCCTCGGCCGAGGGCAGCCGTTCGAGCGGCAGGACCCGCGTGACGAAGTCCTGGCTGCTGCCGGTGGCACCGGCCCCGCGTGACCGGGCTTCCGCTTCGGGGATCACCTCCCAGACAACGCCGCTCTGCACCGCCACGAAGCCGCGCACCCGCAGCACCGACTGGAACAGGGTCCAGACCCCGTCGCGGTCGAGCGGCTCGGAGGAGACCACGGTCACGGCGCTGTCGAGCGTTGGATCGACCACCAGCGTGCGGTTGGTGATGCGCGACACCTGTTCGGCCAGAACCGAGATGTCCGCATCGCGGAGGTTGATCACGAAGGTCTCGCCGGTGTCGGCGACCTGCGCCCGACCGTAAGACGGCTCCATCGCGAGCGCCATGATCAGCACGGGCACGAGAAGACACAGCCGCTTCAGCGCATCGCGGAGATCCGCCCTGCCGAGTGTCCTGCGCCGTTGACCGCGATGCCGTCCGATCCGTTTCACGACGCTCCCACTCTTCGTCGCCCCAGCCTGTCCCTGCGCAGTCACCCTAGGTCATCGCGCCCCTGCGGCAGAAGCCGCGCCGCGTGCCCCGGCGCGCAAGGTCAAGTTGTGATGCAGTCGCGACACGCTGCGACCTCTGCCGGTTGGGCTGCGGGGCAGGGCAGGAGGATCGGGGTTGGGGGCCGCGCCCATCTGCGGCAATCTCCGCGAAACGGCACCGCGCCGGGCTCATCGCGAAGGAGAGGCAGACGATGCCGAGGGAAGCTCAGCCATACCCTGCATTCAGAGCGTGTGCCACGATGGCGCCGACACGGCGCCGGATCCTTGGCGGCCTGGCGGGGCTGGCCGTCTCGGGTCTTGCGGGATGCGGCATCAGCGGTCCTGGCGGCGCGCAGGGCGTGCCGCCCGGCACGCGCGGCCGTGCGGCGCTGCTGCTGCCCCTGACCGGGGATGCGGCCCGGCTCGGCCAGGCGATGCGCCAGGCCGCGAGCCTCGGCGGCACCGGGGTCGGCCTCACTGCCGAGCTGGAGATCCTCGACAGCGGCGGCACCGAGGACAGCGCGGTCCGCGCCGCGCGGGCGGCGGTAGAGGCGGGCGCGCAGATGCTGATCGGGCCGCTGTTCAGCGCGCAGGCGGCGGCGGTCGCGGCGGCGGTGCCCAAGGATGTGCCGGTCGTGGCGTTGTCGAACGACGAGGCGCTGGCCGACACCGGGGCCTTCGTGTTCGGTGTCACGCCCCGGCATTCGGCGCAGGCGATCCTCGGCTACGCCGCCGCGCGCGGGTTGCGCGATGTGGCGGTCGTGGTCCCGCCCGGCGCCTTCGGGACCAGGTCGGCCGAGGCGGCGCAGGCACTGGCCAAGCCCCTTGGGATCACCTTGCGCCCGACGATCACGCGCGCAGAGGCCGGCGATCTGCGGGCCGCGCTCGAGGCCGGGGGGGCGGGCCTGCCGAAGGCGGTGTACCTGCCGGCTGCGGACGCCACGCTGTTGCCCTTCGCGCAGACGCTGGCCGGCAGCGGCGTCCAGATCCTCGGCTCCGTGCAATGGTCCGGCTTCGCGCCGGTCGACGCGCCGGAATTGCAGGGCAGCTGGTTCGCCGCCCCCGACCCGCTGCGCTTCGAGCCGTTTGCCCAGGCCTTCGCGCGCGAGGCGGGCGCCGATGCCGAAGCCGGGATCCTGGCCGGGCTGACTTTCGATGGCGCAGAAATGGCGCGGCTCCTGGGCCGGATCGGCGCGCAGAACCGCGAAGGACTGCTGCGCGAGGCAGGTTTCAGCGGCGTGCTGGGACCCTACCGTTTCGTGAAGGAGGGGTTGTGCCAGCGCGGCCTGGCGGTGCTCGGGGTTGAGGGGTCTCAACTCACGCTGCTCAGCGCCACGGTGGGGTGAGGGTTTCGTAGATCGGCAGAGCGCAGACGACCCTGATTGATCTCCGATCCCTGGGGGTCTGTCTTGCTATTGGTTTTCCAGCTTTCGCAAGATCCATGTATTTTGGATCGAATGGAATACCGAGATGTGACATGTGAAGCTTCCACTTGAGCATAGGTGTCGAGCGGCCAGGTACTTTCCTGATCTGACTACCGAATATTGCTAATGGGCGGCCATGATCGATGGCCGCCCTCTACCTTGGCAACCGCGCCTCGGATCACGCGAGGATGCCGGGCAAAGCCGCGCGTCCAGCCTGTTCAGCCACGAGGCACTCCCGCTTTCGCCGCATAGAGCGCCGCATCCGCTTCCCGCAACAGTGCCACGTAATCGCCGCGCGGTACCTCGCAGACCGCGATGCCGACCGAGACCGAGGCCTCGCAGTCGGCAGCGACGCTGTGCTGCACCTGCGCGCGCAGCCGGTCGCCGAGCCGGGCGGTCATTACCTCGTGCCAATCGCGGTTGGCCGGCATGTCGTGCAGGAAGATCGCGAACTCGTCGCCGCCGATCCGGCCGACCGGATCCTCAGGGCGGCACAGCTCGCGCAGGCAGCCCGCCAGCACCTTGAGATAGCGGTCCCCCGCGGGGTGACCGAAGCGGTCGTTGACGCCTTTGAAATCGTCGGCGTCGATCAGCATCAGCGCCGAGACCCGGCCGGAGAGCGGCTGACGCGACATCAGCCTCGCCATGGCGTGAAAGCTGCGCCCGTTTAGCAGCCCGGTCAGCGGATCGTGCCGGGTCCGCTGCCGCAGCGCGGCGTTGTGCCCGCGCAGCCAATCGAGCGAGGCCTTGAGGCGGCGCCGCTCCTGAGCTGCCGAGAGCAGGCTCCCGGCCAGCGGCAGCAGCGCTTGGACCGCCCGCCGGCCCGCCTCGCTCAGCTCAGCTCCGCCGCTGGTCGAAAAGGTCAACTCTCCCACCCAATCCGTGTCGACGGGAAAGAGCACGCGGGAGACGGCGGCGCCGTCACGCCATCCGGGCCGACCAGCGGCGGGCGCAGGCAGCAGCCGCAACCGCGCCGGGGCCCCGGCACAGCTCCCCAAGGCGTGGCACAGATCGCTGATCTCCCGTTCGCAATCCGCGGCGGAGGTGTTCGACAGCATGCCCATCACCGCGCCAGCGCCAGCGCGTCGCGGCTGTCCTCGCCGGGCGTCGCCCGGTGAACGGCCGTGAACTGCTGGCGCGCCTCCGCCTTGCGGTTCATGTGGAGCAGCGCGTAGCCGCGAAGCATCGCCATGCCGCGATCGAGCCCCCCGGCGCTTCGGCTGAGCCGGTCGACATAGGAGACGGCCTCGGAATAGCGGTTGCGATCGAAGGCGCTGAGCGCCAGCCGGCTGAGGATCTGCCGGTCGGCATCCATCTGCTGCTGGCCTGTCAGCTTGGCCTGCGCCGAATGCGCCGCCGCCTCGCGCAGCATGTCCGCCCTGAGATAGGCGAGGATCAGCCCGTAATCGGAGTCTCGACGCAGCTGCGCATTGCCGGCCCCGGCTGCGGCCTGCCGGAAGGCCGAGATCGCTTCGAGTGAGCGGTTCAGTTCGAGCGCGCACCAGCCGCGCTGGCTGGCGCCGGCGGCCGTGTTGAGGCCCGCCGTGTGCTGCAGGCAAGAGGCCCAGTCGCGCCGCGCGGCGGCGGCCTGCGCCGAGGCCAATGCGCCGCCCCCCGACGCCTGCCGTGCGGGGGCGGCCTGGGCGGGGGCAGGGGCATGCGAATGCGTCGGCGCGGGGGCCAGGCGGGCGGCGACCTGCTGGATGACGGGGGCGGCGCCACGTGGCCTCGGCCGGGTCTCGACCGCCGGAACCGCCAGCGGGCTGGCGCCCGGCGCGGTGGCGCTCTTGCCGATCAGCGGTCGCAGCTCCGCTTCGAGACTGGCCAGCCGAAGCGCCATGCCCGGGTTGCGGGTTCGCGCCTGCTCGAACAGGGCTGCCATCTCGGTTGCGTCGGCGACGCCCGATGCTTTCTGGAGCGTGGCCACGACGTGATCTGGGGTCTGGCAGCTCGAGAGGATGCCGTCATAGGTCATCACCGCCTGGTGCGGCAGCGCCTGCGCGGCCTGCAACTCGGCCAGCCGCCAGGCATTATTGATCTTCGCGCAGGTCAGCAGGTCCGGAAACTCTCCCAGTACCGTCAGCAGCGCCTGCAACTCACCGGTCTCGATCGCCGCCTCGAAGCGCGATTGCCCCTCGCGCTCGGCCAAGACGGCGACGAGGTTGTCAGGCGGCGTCCAGCCGGGCTGGCCCTGCTGGGTGCGGGCGATCAGCGCATGCGCGCCTGCAAAGTCGTCGGCGGCGATCAGTTGCCAGATCTGGCTGGTGTCGACCTCCTCGGAGCGAACCTCGAGGTCGGCGAGCAGCGCGTCGAGCGAAGCCTCGGGAAAGGCACGCTGCAGGCGGGTCTTCTCCGCCTCGATACCCGGCGCGTCGCCGATCGACAGGAAATAGCGCAGCGCCGCGAGCTCGGTCTCCGGGATCGGCTGGGTCTGCGCAGCGAGGGGCGGCGCCCAGAACAGGGCGGCGGCGAGCGGCAGGGCGAGAAGGGAGCGGGTCACAGGCTGTAACATGAAAAACTGGCCTCTTTCTGCGCCACGAGGGCAAGGAGATGCAGGGTCGACGGGTAATAGGGCTGCTGCGCGCTGAAGGCCGGCATCTGGGCCGGTCCGAGCGGCCCTTCGCCGCAGGCCGCAAGCACGGCGATGGCGCGGTAGCCGGCATCGGGCGAAGTTTCGATGATTTCGCCGCTGCGTGGCGCGATCACGGTCGGCGTGGCGGGCGTATGCGGGCCGAGGAACGGCGCGTAGGCCGCCGCCGCACGTTGCACCACGGGGTGGCCCGAGAGGCCCGACCACACGAGGTAGAGCGGCAGCCGCAGCGCTTCGTAGCCATAATTGGCGGACTTGTCGGGGGCCGGGACGGGGCCGTCGGTCGCCATCATGATCCAGTCCGGCGGCAGGGCGTCGCGAGTCAGCTGCGCAAGAAGCGCCACCCCGTCGGCGGCCACCGCCTCGAGTTCGGGCACCCGGCAGGCCCGCCCCACCTGGCTCAGAGCGCGAGGACAGGTATAGGCTGGGTTGACGATCAGACCCTCGGGATGGTCGAAGCCGTGCTGGCCGGGCATCAGCACCGTCGCACCGGGACGTCCCGGCCAATCGCGGGTGCACAGGCGGGCGATGTCGGCCGCAATGAGCCGCGCCTGGTCGAGATATTCGGGTCGGTCGAAGCGCTGCGCCGCCCGCACCAGGGCCCAGGCGTGGAATATGTCGCCATCCGTGGCGTTGTTGGCATCCTTGACCCCGCCGCCATCGGCCGGAGTCCAGAGCCATGACAGCAGGTCGTCCTCGTCCCGTGCGAGGTTCGACATCGACCAGGAGAGCATGCGCTCGAAGCTGTCATGATCGCCGAAGCTTTCGGCGAGGACGAGACCGTAGCCCTGACCTTCGGAATGGCTCGCATTGTCTTGGAAGCCGTCGATCACCCGTCCCTCCGGGGCGAGATGCGCGGCCTTCCACGCCTCCCACAAGGGGCGAAGAGGATCGGCGGTTTCGGTCGCGGCGGGCCAGGCGGCCCCGGTCCCGGCGGCGGCACCACCGGCAAGAAGGGCCATCATTCTGCGTCGCGTGATCATCGGCGGCCCCGCGTGCTTAGGAGGAAGGAAGAAGCCGCCAGCACCGACAGGAGTGTCAGGCCCAGTATCGCGGCGACGAACCAGATGGGTCGGGCCGAAGCATAATTGCCGGCGACATCCCGCAGGTTGCCGAGGCGCAGCGTCTCGTGCAACTGCGGCAGCCGTCCCTTGTCGGTCCAGCCGACCCATTCGCCGTCCCAGCCCAACAGCGCAGCCTGTCCCCGCAGCGGAACCTCGCGGCGCAGCGCCCGGTCGAGCCCGGCGGCGACCTCGCCGGGTCGCGCCTCCGGTGCCAGCACGAGGTGCAGACCATTCGGATCCCCGGCGTCGAGTTGATAGAGCAGCGCCTGGCCCTGATGGGCCTCCATCCACGTAGCGAGGTCACGCTTGGGGTCGGGGAAGACGAGGTCCGTCAAGAAGCCTCGCAGGGCTGCCAGATTGCTGCGTGCGCGCGCGGCAATCTCGGGACCCGCCAGCAGGCTCATTCGCGTGGTGGCGGGCGTTGCGGCGGGCGCGTCCGCAACCGTGACCTCCGGCGCGACCTCCGGCAGGGCGGGCGCCTGCCGCAGCGCCGTGCGCAGCAGCTCTCGCGACGACCACAGGGTTCCGAAGGACGCCGGATCGACGCCGTCGCCACCGCTCACCATCAGCCGATTGCTAATGCTGTCAGCGGGGGGCTCAGGCAGCGCGGTGGCGAGTTGCAGGATAGCCCCAGCCGCGGCGGCATCGGAGGCCGCGCGCAGCGCCGGCAGCAGCGCATCTGGGCCAAGTCCGTCGAGCTGGTCCGCAAGCCCAACCAGGGACATGCGCGGCGCCTCTGGCACGAACAGCGTCGAGCCGGGATCGATATCGACATGGACCGCCGCTTCCCTCGGGCAGGGCGCGTCGTCGGGGTCGCCCGGCACGAAGACCTCGAACCCCAGGACATTGCGCCCGGCCTGCAGCAACGCGCTGCTGAACCGCACCGCGAGCGGTGTGGCCGGCGTGTGCAGCACTTCGTGCAGCGGCACCAGCCGCACCGGCTCGCCATTGACGAGCACCCGTAGCCGCGCCCCTTCCGGCAGGCCCTCGGCGTTGGCAAAGCGCAGCGTAAGTTCGGAGCGGATATTGGTGGCGAGGTGCCAGTCGGTGGGCAGCGCGAAGGCAAGGTTCTCGGACCAGAGGTGATCGGTCACCGGCCCCGGTTCGAAGCCAAGCTCCGACAGCGTGACCTCCCGCCCGGTAGCGAGCGACGGCAGCGGCGCGGCGTCAAAGCCGCTGCCGAGGGCCGCGTCGAGATCGGGCAGCCCGTTCGGGCCGACCTGCACGATCAGCGCGGCCCCTGCCGCATCGACCCGTATCTGTAGATCCGCCGAAGGTCCCGATCGGAGTATCACGGCCACGTCTTCAGGAGTGACCGGCCGCGCGGCGCCTGCAGCCTCGATTTCGAAACCGCCGCCAGTGAGCCGGCCGAGCCGCTGCGAGATCTGCAGAGCCGCCGCGTCGAGCGCGCCATCCGCCGGACGATGAAAGACGACCGGTCGCCCGTCACCGCGCGCAGCGGCCAGCTGCGCGAGAAAGCCCGCGCCGCCGGGACGTAGCGCCGCCGGGTCAAAGGCCGCGCCGCTGGCGGAGAGGTCGAGATCGGTCCACAGGTCGTAAGCGGCATCACCGCCGCAGGCATAGCGATGCGCGTGCACCGCCTCGATGCGCAGCCGGTTGACCCCCGGCTGCAGCAGCCCCTCCGGCAGCGCCAGCCTTGCCCCGGCCGGTCCGGCGATGTTCTCGGGCCGGATCGTGCCGATCTCGCGCCCATCCATCGTCACACGCAGGCTGGACCCCGCA
>Ga0098074_1000515_pt1 | contig 25469 bp, 18 predicted proteins | sample 32_taG_FD_75064 | JGI IMG/M metagenome (GOLD analysis project Ga0098074, IMG submission 75064) | Marine viral communities from the Gulf of Mexico - 32_GoM_OMZ_CsCl metaG | ecosystem: Environmental > Aquatic > Marine > Oceanic | place: Atlantic Ocean: Gulf of Mexico | collected 2015-07-12
TAATGAAGTATTGGAAACTTCACAAGATACGGTTAGAAAATCCGTTGATGAAACAAAAACATTTGTAAAATGGGAAGGAGAAACAACACCAGCAAGTGTTGATTCATTAACAACTAAAGAAGGGCCTTATCATTATCAAGATATGTTAACAATATTATCGGGTTCGGAATGGACACCTGAAGAAACACCTGAATAATATGTCAGTTGTAGGAGGACCAAGATTATCAACAATACCTTTCGATAAAACTTCACTTTTATACGACGGTACGGATGATTATGTAATAAATACAGTTGCATTTGATACAATAGCATCTGACCCTGGTTTTGGTGCTGACCGTAAATGGTCAGTTGTGTTTTGGCTAAAAGTAGACAATCTTACTGCAACTCAACAAATATACTCAATAAATGATATTAGTGGAAATAATGTACAAGTTTTATCATTAGGTACTGATGGTAAATTACAAGCGTTTATGGCAGGCTCAGGATCGAATTGGACAAGAAGTCCAGTTGGTGCTATCGCTATAGGAAATTGGTATCTTGTATCAATGGTTTATGATGGGACTCTAGGCAGGTATACAAGACAAAAAGTATATGTGGATGCTGATCGTACAGGTGCAACAAGTAATTTCTTTAATGGTGTTTATTCACAAAGTAATACTATTACTTTAGGTGCAACCTTTGCCTTAAACAATAATTTAGGGGGTAATTTAAATGAGTTTGCGTTATGGTATGGAACTGCATTAACACAAACTCAATTAGAAAGTATATATAATTCAGGAGGTCCCGCTTTAGACTTAACTACAATTTCCGGGCTACCCACCCCTACAAATTGGTTTAGATCAGAAAATGCAGTATGGTCTGGTCCAGACCCAGGAGGTGAACATTATCTTATAGATGATGAAATGGGAACTGGAAAGAAAATTAGAACTAATAATATGTTAGAGTCATCTAGAGTTAATGATGTACCTTAATATATTTATATATAAAATAAAAACTTATATAATATAAATTATGGCAAATGAATTTGTAGTTAAAAATGGTTTGATATCTCAAGGTAACGTACAAGTTGATAGTAACTTAAATGTTACAGGACAAATAGATGCCGGTTCTGGTACTATTCTAACTTTAGGTGCTGATGATTTTGAAATTAGCGGTTATATTAAAAAAACAGGATCAGTTACTGTAAATACAACATCAGCTAGTACTGAAGGTGTTTCTATTTTGAAAGTATCAGGAACAAGTAATCCTGAAAGTTTTAATTTAGCAGATGGGTTAGATGGTCAAAGATTGACAGTATATAGTAGTGAAGGTACGTTTGGTAGGACTACGATTAGACCAATTAGTAGCTCAGGTTGGAGTTCATTTGAAATAACGGCAGTCGGAGACTGTATAGATTTAATTTATGACTCAACAGCAGGTTGGATTGTAACTGGAAATAGAGGAGGGACGGTTACATAATTAGTTTATTTTTTCAAATTCATAATTAATATTTCTATATGAAAATTTTTATACAAATTGCGTCATATAGAGATCCACAATTAGTACCAACAATAGAAAGTTGTATATCTAACGCAAAAAACCCAAATAATCTAGTTTTTGGAATATGTAGACAGTATCACCCAGAAGATGGTTTTGATGATTTATCTAAATATAAAAATGATAATCGATTTAGAATTTTAGATGTTATATACACAGCAACAACTGGTGTGTGTTGGGCTAGAAATCAAGTACAACAACTATATGAAAATGAAGAGTACACCTTACAAATAGACTCTCATATGCGATTTGAAAAAAATTGGGATGATACTCTTATTAATATGGTTATTGATTTACAAAAACAAGGTTATAAAAAACCATTATTAACTGGATATGTTTCTTCTTTTGACCCAGAAAATGACCCAGAAGATAGAGTTACCGACCCTTGGAGGATGACGTTTGATAGGTTTACACCAGAAGGTGTTGTATTCTTTTTGCCAGAAGTTATACCAGATTGGAAAAGTTTAAAGTCACCAATATCTGCTAGATTCTACTCGGCACATTTTTGTTTTACTTTAGGACAATTTTCAAAAGAAGTACAACACGATCCCGACTATTATTTTCATGGTGAAGAAATATCAATAAGCGTTAGAGCTTTTACACATGGTTATGATTTATTTCATCCACATAAAGTTGTTATTTGGCATGAATATACTAGAAAAAATAGAATAAAACAATGGGACGATAATAAAAGTTGGTGGAAAAAGAACGAATCTTCACACGAAAAAAATAGAAAAGTTCTTGGTGTAGATGGAGAATCTTTAGATGGTGATCTTGGTATTTATGGTTTTGGTAGTGAAAGAACAATTAAGGATTATGAAAAATACGCAGGAATTAAATTTTCTAATAGGTCTGTACAACAATATACCTTAGATAAAAAATACCCACCAAACCCATATAGTTTTAAAAACGAAAAAGAATGGGAAGATAGTTTTTTATCAATTTTTAAACACTGTATTGATATCTCTTTTGATTTGGTACCTGAAGATGATTATGATTTTTGGGTTGTTGCTTTTCATAACGAAAAGGACGAAACAATATATAGACAAGACGCAGATATTAATGAGATAAATAATGTTAAAAAAGATAAGGATGGTTATTGTAAACTATGGAGAGAGTTTACAACTGGTGAAAAACCAAAATATTGGATTGTTTGGCCACACTCAAAATCAAAAGGATGGCATGATAGAATACGAGGTGAATTATGATTACATTAGTAACTGGTTTATGGGATATTGGTAGAGGTGATTTAAACGAGGGTTGGTCTAGATCATTCAACCACTATTTAGAAAAATTTTTAGATTTATTAAAAGTTAAAAACAATATGATAATTTTTGGTGATCAAGAATTAAAAGATTTTGTTTTTAAATATCGTGACAAAAAAACAACACAATTTATATTAAGAGACATTAATTGGTTTAAAAATAATGAGTTCTATGACAAAATTCAAAAAATTAGAACTAACCCTTCTTGGTATAATCAAGTTGGGTGGCTAGGCGAATCAACTCAGGCAAAATTAGAACTATACAATCCGCTTGTTATGTCTAAAATGTTCTTACTAAATGACGCAAAACTTTTAGATAAATTTGATTCAGACTTAATGTATTGGATTGATGGTGGTATTACAAACACTGTAAATATTGGTTATTTTACAAATGATAATGTTTTAGATAAATTACCAAAATTATTAAATAATTTTTCATTTATATGTTTTCCATATAAAGCGGAGAAAGAAGTTCATGGGTTTAACTATAAAAAAATGTGTGAACTATCTAACACAAAAACAAATATAGTTGCTAGAGGTGGTTTTTTTGGTGGTAATAAGGAATCGATTTCAGAAATGAACAACCTTTATTATAGCCTTATGTTAGAAACACTAAGTCAAGGTTATATGGGAACAGAAGAGTCTTTATTTACAATTTTATTACATTTATACCCAGAAATAATTAATTATTGTGAAATAGAATCAAATGGTTTAGTTTATAAATTTTTTGAAGATGTTAAAAACAATAAGTTAATAGTTAAAAACATTAATCAAAAAAAAATAGATTTTAAAAATCAAAATGGTGATGTTGGATTATATGTAATAACATTTAATTCACCAAAACAATTTGAAACCCTAGTAAATTCTATGTTAGAATATGACTCAAATTTTTTAACTAATACAAAAAAGTTTTTACTAGACAACTCAACAGATTTAAGTACAACACCAAAATACAAAAGTCTTTGTGAAAAATATGATTTTAAACATATAAAAAAAGATAATATTGGTATAACAGGTGGTAGACAATTTATTGCAGAACATTTTCACAATGAAGAAAATTTATCTTACTATTATTTCTTTGAAGACGATATGTTTTTTATTAAAAAAGAAAATCAAAGTACTTGTAAAAATGGTTTTAATCGAAACGTAAAAGATTTATTTAAAAAATCTTTAAAGATAATAAAAAAAGAAAATTTTGATTTTTTAAAATTAAACTTTACTGAATTTTTTGGCTGCCATACAACACAATGGGCGTGGTATAACACACCTCAAAATTTTAGAAAAAAACACTGGGTTAAAAAACCAAACTTACCAAAAACTGGATATGATCCAAATGCACCAAACCTAGAGTTTAAAAATATAAAATCTTTAGATGGTATTGCTTATGCTAGTGGTGAGATTTATTTATCTAATTGGCCAATAGTTTTAAGTAAATTAGGTAACTATAATTGTTATATTAAAACAAAATTTAAAAATCCATATGAGCAGACACTAATGAGTCATTGTTTCCAAGAAACAATCAAGGGAAATATTAAACCAGGTTTATTATTATTAACGCCAACAGAACATACTAGATTTGATTTTTATCCATCTGAATTAAGAAAAGAATGTTAATTAATATATTTATATTAAAAACATTAATGGAATTCTTTATCAAAAAAAACGCAACATTACCACTACTTAAAATGCAAGTTGTTAAAGATGGTAGAAGCACATATAATAATATGATGAATTTAATTGAGTCTTCTGCAATATTTTTTTCTATGATTGATACTGAGACTGGTGTACCAAAAATAAACACTAGACCTGCTGGGATAACAAAAAAAACAATGATTGACCCAGAAGCTAAAGACGAATATTATGTCTATTATCAGTTTACAAATACAGATACAAAAAAACCAGGAAGATATGAAGGACAATTTTTATTTAGAAGTGATGAAGGAACTTTAATTCTACCAATAAGAGAAAGTTTGTTTATTAATATTCAAGAAAGTTTTGTCGCAAACAATTTAGATTATGATAGTTGTTATACAATAGAATTCCCTTGTTGTGTTACAACACCATCAAATTTTGTAACAACAACTACAACAACAATATGTTATCCTATAATATAATTTGACAATTTAGAAATCATATAATATATTTATCAAGGAAGGTAAATGTCATCAAAAAGTGTGGCAGCAAATGGACCAAGAAAAATATATTTATGATAACAAAAGAAGAAATTAAATCATTTCTAGAGGGAAATGATCCAGAAGAACACATAGTATCGGTAGAGTTCGATTATCAATCAGACCACATATATAAAATCAAAGAAATTCCAGGAAAAGGTAAAAGTATTGTTAGAGATAGTCTAATAGCGTTTGCTTGGGTTGGTGACTTAAGGGGTCTCAACTTTTATCAAAATTCTAAAGCTTTACAAAAAGAAGCTATGTCAAAGTATGGAATTATGATAGAAAAATTAAGAACTGATGGTAATGAACAACTAGAAAATGGTTTAAAATTTATAGTTAAATCATTAAAAGGTTATAGAACATTAAATCAATTTTTTAAAGATGGTGGTATTGACCCTTGGGACAAAGAAGTTAGAAGTAGATTTTTAATGTTAACCCCAGTCGAACAATACCTAATGTCAAAAGAAAAAAGATTATTCAAAGGGTTTGATGAATATAATGATATTACAAGATTAGTATTTGACCTTGAAACTACATCACTAGAACCAAAAGATGGTAGGATTTTTATGATTGGTCTTAAAACAAATAAAGGATATAAAAAAGTAATTGAGTGTTCTAACGAAGACGAAGAGAGGAGAGGTCTTGCTGAGTTCTTTAATATAATAGATGAACTCAAACCATCAATTATTTCAGGTTACAATTCAGCAAACTTCGACTGGTATTGGATTTATGAAAGATGTAAAATGTTAAATTTAGACATTAAAAAAATCGCAAAGACATTAAATCAAAAAAGAACAATATCACAAAGAGATTCAATCCTTAAGTTAGGAAATGAAATTGAAGATTACACCCAAACTAGAATGTGGGGTTATAATATTATAGATATTATACATTCAGTACGTAGAGCGCAAGCAATCGATTCAAGTATTAAGGAAGCGGGTCTTAAGTACATTACAAAATATATTGGTGCTGAAGCTTCTGATCGAGTTTATATTGACCATAATAAAATTGGCTCAATGTATAAAGAAAAGGAAGATTATTGGTTAAACATAGAAAATGGAAAATACAAATTAGTTGGTAGTGACACAAGAGTAGATGAGGTTTGTAATAGAAGAAACGATGTTTATATTAAAACAACAGGAGACGACATTGTTGAAAGGTATCTTGATGATGACCTTGAGGAAACCCTATTAGTTGATGAAGAATACAACCAAGGTTCATTCTTACTTGTTTCTTTAGTTCCAACAACATATGAAAGAGTTGCAACAATGGGAACTGCAACAATTTGGAAAATGGTAATGTTAGCTTGGTCATATAAAAATGGATTAGCAATTCCCGCAAGAAAAGAAAAAAGAAACTTTGTTGGGGGACTATCAAGACTATTAAAAACTGGATATTCAAAAGACGTTCTAAAATTAGATTACTCTTCTCTATACCCATCAATACAATTGGTTCACGATGTTTTTCCAGATTCAGACATTACAGGTGCGATGAAAGGTTTGTTATCTTACTTTAGAGATACCCGTATTACATATAAAAATCTAGCAGAAGAATATAAAAGTATTGATAGTAAACAATCAAAATCTTTTGGTAGAAAACAATTACCTATTAAGATTTTTATTAACTCATTATTTGGTGCATTATCAGCGCCACAGGTATTTCCTTGGGGTGATATGAATATGGGAGAACAAATTACTTGTACTGGTAGACAATACTTAAGACAAATGTTAAAGTTTTTTAACAAAAAAGGTTATACACCACTTGTTTGTGATACAGATGGTATGAACTTTTCATTACCAGAAGGTGGTGTTGATGATAGAACTTATACTGGTAGAGGTTTAAATTGGTTAGTTAAAGAAGGTAAAGTTTATAATGGGTATGATGCGGATGTAGCAGAATTTAATGATATGTTTATGAGAGGGGCTATGGGTCTTGATTGTGATGGAACTTGGCAGTCTTGTATAAATCTAGCTAGAAAGAATTATGCAACATTAGAACATAATGGAAAAATGAAACTAACAGGAAATACTATTAAATCAAAAAGAATGCCAAAGTATATTGAGGTTTTTCTAGATAAGGGGGCTAAATTATTACTTAGTGGTAATGGACAAGGATTTATAGAATGGTATTATGAATACTTACAAAAGATTTTTGACCAAAAAATACCACTAATGGAAATTGCAAATAAAGCAAAAGTTAAACAATCAATAGAGGATTACATTAAAAGAAGTAAAACAAGAACAAAAGCAGGTTCTTTAATGTCAAGACAAGCACATATGGAATTAGCTATGAAAGAAGGTTTAAATGTTAATTTAGGTGATGTAATTTATTATGTTAATAATGGTACTAGAGCATCCCATGGTGATGTACAAAAAGTTAATAGACCAAAAAAAGGATGGAATGATGATCAAATAAAACTATTTTTTTCTGAAAATGAAAAATCAGATTATAAGAATAAAGAAAAATTTCTATTAGAAAATGGATGGGAAAAGTCTTGGTCAGAAGATAATTGGGTTCGTAGTGACGCTAAAAATAAAGAAGCTAATACTGGTATACCAACAGATATGGCATATAGACTCACTAGTACTGATTCAGTTGTAAAACTTAATTGTTATAGAATTGACCCATCACAATTAGAAAGTAATCCAAATATGACAGGTGAATACAATGTACCTAGAGCAATTGTTACTTTTAATAAAAGAGTAGAACCATTACTTGTTGTTTTTAAAGAAGAAATTAGAAATAGTATTTTAGTTAAAAACCCAGAAGAAAGACCATTCTTTACAAAACAACAATGTGAATTAATAAATGGACTTCCATTTAAACCAGGAGATCAAGATGATGTTGATAAAGATTTATTAACAATGGAAAAGGGTGAAGTTGAATTTTGGAAAAACGTTGGTATAAATCCTGATTATATGTATGAGTTAGCAGATAGTGGATGGGAAACCCACGTTTAAGAAAACTTTAAACCATCACTAGATAAGATATACCAATTACCTTCTAGAAATTGAAACTGTACACAAGAACCTTTTTCTAGAAGTAGTTCATCCCACTCTTCGTCAATTAAACCAGTATCAGACTTAACCAATGTTGTTGTTAGAGATTTAATTGTTATTTTTTCATTCTTTGTAGAATCTAGGGTTACTTCTGATGACTCAACATCTTTTACAATGGCTAGAACTTCTTCACCTGTATTATATAAACTTTCTCTAACAATTTTTTTAATTTCTTTAGGTAGTTCTTTTGGTGGCTCTGTTGTTACAATAGTTTTTGTTTGATATTTAACAACGTTTTTTCTTGGCGTTATGTTATCAACATTCATCATATTACATAAATCTGTCTAGGCATCGCTCTAAACTTTAATTGTTTGTTTAAATTTTCAGCTAATAAAGCTTCTCTTTCCATTACTTTTTCAGGTTTTAATCTAGTAAGTCTTCCTTCAGCACCAGTTAAGTCCTCAAGTAATTTTGTCTTTTCATCTTTCGCTTCAGTAGCTAATGAAGTATAGTCCATTGTTAAGTCACCACCTTCACCAGTTTTTAAATTACCACTAAACTTACCTCTAACCTTAGATAGTGTTTCTTTACAATAAGCAATAAACCATTTTTTTACCCAGTTTTTTGCTGGATTATTTAAACTATACCAATCTAACTTATCATAAGGAACGTCAGATGGTAGTCTAATAATATCTGGATTGTCTGCTAAACATTTATCTCTATCGTCACCAGAATCGTAATACCAATACCAAACTCTACCTTGCATTAATGTTGAGTTACCAAAATCAAATTTACCGCCAGGCGTGTTCATTAAGTGAATTGCTTTTTTACCTTCAGGTAATGCGGTAACTCTATATGTTAAATCTCCAGCAATTATCCTTCTTTGAATGTTTATCTCTTGCATTCTTAATAACATATCAAATGCGGGCATTAAAAAATAACTACCAGACAGGTTTCCCGTTTGAGCATAACCAGCTGGACCTGAAATCCCACCACCAGCAATACCACCAAAAGCCCAAGGGTCAAATAACATATTATTTAACTCTGCGGGTGTAAACCAAAGTAATTCATTTAATTCTCGACCAGCAGGAATTTCATATATCTGTTGCCCAGGAACTAATTGAATATAGTCCTTTTTTAGTTCCCATTCACCTCCAGCTTGTAACCCTACAATTTTTGAGTATGCATAAGTGTATCTATCTTCATAGTCTAAACTTCTTGTTGTAAAAGCTCTAGTTAAAGATTGTGTATCTAAATTTAAATTATAAAGTGCTGTCCATTGTGACTCGGTTAACCAATCTTGTACGTGTTGTGAGTATTCGTCAATTGAAAATTCTAACAAAGTGTCCATTTGTTCTTCTTCCAATTCAACACTTCTCAATGGAGCACCTAAAAGGTGTCTAACTTGTGTATATAACTTCGTTTTGTCTGGTTCATTTATAACTGGCATAGTGTTTTTATTATATAAATATCAAGAAATCTATTTAAGTATTCTTTGAATATCTTTTTTAAACCTATAATTTTTTGATAAATTGCGAATAACATCTTGAGGTATATTACCTCCAAGACCCTCAACACCATATTTTGAACCTAATGAATTAAACAAATCTATAATCTCTTTAGTTTTATCATCACCAATTAAAAATTCAACATATTCATCATAGTTTATTTCTGGGAACTTTATACTTCCTTTAATTGGTCCAACATCACCACCTTCTAGCTTTAATATTTTTGTTGAGAACCTAATTTGCATAGAGCCTAAACTTCTAGACTTGTTTGTATAACCATCTAACTTTAATATATTTTTTAATTTTTCTTTATCGTAATAATAAAGATTTATTTTAAAATCATTATCTGGAAGACCAAGTAACATCCCATCAATACCCTCTAAAGATTTTTCAATAAGATCCTCACCAATATTTACCAAATCATTATTACCACTATTAATTAATTTATATATTAAATCTTTACTGTCTTTTGAAAAATCAATTAATTTTTGTTTATTATCCTCATCACCACCATAGTCTTTAATGTATGTATCAACAACGTTTCTAATATTTTTAAGTGTTGGTGCTTGTGAAGAATCTCTAATAATTTTACAAGAAATAGACTCATTACTTGGTGTTATCACATCATATGGTGTATCCAAAGATTCTGATAACTGACCACCTAATAAACCAGAAACTAAAGCTTCAAAATCAAAACCTCTAGTTCTGCTTTTTATAAATCTTTGATAATAATTGTTAAATCTAAATCTAGTTCTTTCAGATGTGTTAGATAAATCTAAGGACATAAGTCCTTGTATTGTTCTATTAAAATTTAAACCTCTATCAATTTCTGCGGTTATAATATTATTAATTGCCACACTAGCAGCTTCAGCGTCTAAAGGTATTAGTCTAATTTTTTGTAACTCTCTATCCATAGCTTTTTTTAAATCTGGTTGTATTTCTTGATTTTCCTTTAAAATAGTTAGATATGACTCCTTTAATGTTTTTTTAGTTTTAGACACAAATAAATCATTCACAAAGTCCCAATTTATATGATTCCAGAATTTTTTAATATATTCATCCCTTTTATTACGATATTTTAAGTAGTAAGCATGTTCCCACAAGTCTAACCCTAACAATGGATAACCACCACTTTTAACAACATTCATCAATGGGTTGTCTTGGTTTGGTGTTGACATAATCTTTAATTTATTATTTTTTGTTAAAACTAACCAAACCCAACCAGAACCAAACCTCTGTTTAGCAATATCATTAAACTCGTCTTTTAATTTTTTTATATTACCATAATCATTTTTTATTTTTTCAAAAATTTCACCTTTTGGGTTTTGTTTTTTTGGTGATAACATTTTCCAAAATAAAGCGTGATTAAATGCGCCTCCAGCATTGTTTCTAACCTTGTCGTCATACCTACTAATTGATTTAATAATTTGTTCTAAATCAATATATTTATATTTCTTGTTTTTTAATTGGTCATTTAATTTTTTAACATATCCTTTATAGTGTTTGTTATAATGAATATTCATAGTTTCAGGATCTACAAATTGTTTCATAGCTGAATAGGCATATGGTAATTTGTCAATACCAATTTTTTTCATTTCTAAAATTAAATCTTTTTTTAGTTCTTTTTTTTCAGTAAGGACTATTTGTTCTTTTAAAAGATTTAATTTATTGTTAATACCTTCATACATCATTTCTTCTTTTTCTGGGAAATTTTTTTCGAATTTTTTTATTAAAGAACCGGCTTCAGCGTTTGCTTCATCCTCATTCTTACCACCAATATTAGGACCATGTTCTCTATTTAACACATTTATTTGATATTCGTGTACCCATTCGTGAGCTAAAGTCCTAATAACATCTCTATTTAATCTACCATTGGTTAAAATCTTTAATTCAGAATCGTTAGTTCTACTACCACTAGACATCCCACCAAATCTTTTACCAGTAAATGTGATTTTAACATCATTATTTAAAGGGTACTTTTTGTTTAAAAAAACAATAAATTTTTTCATTAGACTCTTATCCTTATTAGATAAATCACACCCATTAATATAATTAAGAGAAACTTTCATTTTATATAAATACTTTATAAGATATTATTGTGCGTTTATTAGTGATAAAATCTCTTCAACGACATCCGTTGAATTATTAACCTCGTCACCCATAACTGTACCAATAACTTTTTTCTTATTATTTAGTATATCATAAACAACACCTTCTATTGTGTTTTCAAAAATTGGATAATATACCAACACATTGTTTTTCTGACCATATCTATATGCTCTATCTTCAGCTTGTGAGTGTTCAGCTGGCACAAATGACAAATCATTCATAATTACAGTTTCAGCTGAAGTTAAAGTTAAACCAACCCCTGCGGCTTTTAAATTACCAACAAAAACTTTTATTTTTTCGTTGTCTTGAAATTGGTCTACAGCATTTTGTCTTTGTATTTTATTACAACTACCATCTAAATAGACGGCTTGTTTCCCAAAATGATTATATATTGTTTGTAGAGTATCAGTAAAGTTTGTAAAAATTATAACTTTTTTACCCTGATCAATAATGTTTTCTACAAATTTTATTGTTTCTTTAACTTTTTCATTTGCAATTACTTTTCTAACTTTCATTAGTTTTGAGAATTGTATCGCTAAAGATGTCGACTCTTCTTTTTTGTTTTTCAACCATTCATAGTATTCACCCATCAAGTCTTTATATTCTTTAGAATTTATTCTTAAATAAACAGGTGTTATTATTTTATCAGGTAAATCTAAAACATCTTCTTTTAATCTACGAAGAATTTGTTTTGAAGTTCTGTCTCTTAACTCTTCTAGGTTTGAAGCGCCAGTAACATTCCATATTTTTCTATTACCAGCCCTAAATTGGTATCCTTGACAATATCTAATAGCGTATGCCATCCAGTTTTGAGCAACAGGACTATCAATAATTTTTAATAAATTATAATAGTTTATAGGTCTAGATGTCATTGGTGTACCAGTTAGTAACCAAACACGATTAATATTTTTTACAAAATCATTTACTATTTTTGTTCTTTGAGCTTGTGAATTTGAAATCATATGAGCTTCGTCTAGTATCACTAAATCAAATTTTGAATTTAATAAGTTTGAAGTATTTTTATCTTTTAAGTTGTGAAAGTTTTTTAGAATGTCATAATTTATTATTACAAAATCTTCATCATTTTCAGAATATTTTTTACCTTCACATATAAAACTAGGTCTATCAGTATAATTTTGAATCTCTCTTTGCCAGTTTATTTTAAGTGACGCTGGACAAATAATTAATATTTTTTTAGCGCCAGTTTCTAAAGCTGCAATAATTGTTGATGTTGTTTTACCAAGACCCATATCATCGGCAAGTATAAACCTTTTAGAACCTGCCAACTTTTCAATGGACTCTATTTGATGTGATAGAGGAGGCCTATGGGAGTATTTAGAATAATCGATATCAACCTTTTCTACTTTGTGTGTTTTAATTAAAGAAGATTTTGGAATCCAAAATTCAGACAAAACATCCTTATCAAAAAACTTACCCCATATGTGATAAGATTTTTCTCTTTCAACTAGTAACTTTTCAATATAAATTTTTTTAGGGGTTTCTAGAAGATACTTTTCTTTTGCAAATTTTTCACCAAAATAAGAATCTAAATCAACCCATTTACGAGCAACCTTTGGTTTTACATTATAATAATCAATAATATAGTTAGTTTGTGACCTAGTTGGATAGAAATTTTTATTTGAATCTTTTTTATTTTTAAGATATAGGATATAGTTATTAGCACCACTATAAGTGTCTAATAAATCTAATGCTTTGTGTTCTATTATTTTTTTTGGTTCTTCCAATATTAATAGTTATTAATAAAAATAACAATAAATTTGATATTTATCAATAAATAACGTTATGATAAATAGAGTTCCAATATCTAGATTAGGTAAGTTTTTTGGTGAAAAGGATTTTAACCTTGAGGTTGAGATGGGTCAAGAGTGGTTAGATGGAGATATGAACTTCAAATGTGTTTTATATAAAGTAGATAAAACAAAAACAAAAACCGATGATGTTTATGGTGAAGCTGTTGAAGACGGTATAAAGTTTTTACCACCAATAGAGTTTAATGCTTTTGTTGGAATTGCGTCTCCAGAAAATAAAAATGTAGGAACAACTAAAAATGTTCAGTTAGAACCTGGAAATATAACCATATCAGTATATCTAAGAACTTTAGATAATTTAGGTATTGATATAGATTTAGGTGATTACGTTGGATATTATGATAATGAAGACTTTGTTAGATATTATACAGTTGTGAACGATGGTAGAGTTATATCAGATTTTAAACATACATATAAAGGTTATAAACCTTTTTATAAAACAATAATTGCGGCACCTGTTGGACCTAATGAATTTAAAGCACTATAAAAATGGCGTTACCAAAAAAAATAAAAAAATATATTCCATTAACAGAGTCTAAAATACTTCTACCTAGAAGAAGAGAAATCCGTGATCAAATAGAAGAAGATGGTACTTTTCTACCAAAATCTTTACTACACGCAGATTTAGATAGAGGATTTTTAGATTTTGTTAGAGATCAATTAACTTGTGTTGTTGAAGGTAAAACTATACCAATGATTGATATTTTATTAACAACACAAAACTGGTCTCAATTTACTGAAACCTGGGACTTTCAAAACATAGACAAAAATACAGAACCTCCATTTATAACTGTTATTAGAAATCCAGAAGTTAAATATGGTAATAATCCTGCAATTGTTTATAACATACCAAATAGAAGATTATATACTTATGCGAAAGTACCAACTTGGGATGGTAGTAAAAATGGTTTTGATATTTACAAAATACCACAACCAGTACCAATAGATTTAACATATACTGTGGCTATTATTTGTAATAGAATGAGAGAGGTTAATAAATTTAATCAAATCATAATGGAAAAATTCGCATCAATGCAGGCTTACCAAACAATAAAAGGACATTATATTCCAATAAAAAATACCGGTATGTCTGATGAATCAGTTATGGATGTTGAAAAAAGAAAATATTATATACAAAAATATGAATTCCTTTTATCTGGTTTTTTAATAGATGAGGATGAATTTGAGGTTAGTCCTGCAATAACTAGAACGTTCCAACTATTTGAAACTGAAAGACCTTATAATAAAAATAAAAGAAGAAAACAAACCCCACCTGAACCAGCAACTTATGAATTTGTTTTTCCAGTAGGGACTAACGAGTCAGAAGAATTATTAAACTACACCTTTAATTTAAAACTATCATCAACTGAGAACGTTAGTTCATTTCAAGTATATATAAATGGTGATTATTATGGTCAAGATTTAGATAGTTTAGAAATAAACACTAATGACACTTTACTAATAATTGTAACAAAGGTTAATGCTACTGAGACTTCTAAAGTTACATACTTACAAGATATACCTTAACCTTCACCATAGATATCCTTTTTATCTTTACAAGTTTCAAAAATTAGATTTTCTAAGAATCTATACATTTTTATACCTCTTTTATTACAATACTTCTTAAGGGCTGCGTGAGCCTCAATAGATATTTTTAAATTTTTTATTTTTTTTTGTTCGTTTTTCATAGGTAGAAAAAAGGTAGAAAAAAATCTTACCAAAATATAAATAGTTTTTAATAAGTAAAGTTTTTGGTAAAATCAATAATATTTATTATAAAAATAAATTATTAAAATATAAAAAAAGAAATGGCTACTAATAGTAAAGTTTTTGTATCACCGGGTGTTTATACCTCAGAGGTTGATTTAAGCTTTGTTGCTCAGAGTGTTGGTGTTACAACATTAGGAATTGTAGGTGAAACATTAAGAGGTCCAGCATTTGAACCTATTTTCATTAAGAATTTCGATGAGTTTCAAACTTATTTTGGAGGTACTTCGGTTGATAAATTTGTGAATACACAAATTCCTAAATATGAGGCGGCATATATTGCTAAGTCTTATCTACAACAATCAAATCAATTGTTTGTAACTAGAGTTCTTGGTTTATCAGGTTACGATGCAGGACCATCTTGGTCAATTGTAACAAAAGCAAACTTAGATCCATCAACACTAAATTACAACTGTTTAAGTGGTATAACAGTTGACTGTGAACCAGTTTGTGTTGTTAAAAAAGAATTGTCTTTTAACGTACCATTTACAGCTTGTACTGACGACCCAACAAATGTAACATATTTAACTAACTTCCCTAGTGAAATTAATGATATTAAAAATGCTGAATATGAAGAATTAGAAGGTGGTGTTAGCACACTTAATGACCAAATAAACGATATGGTTTCTGACGTGATAACAAGTTCTAACCCTAGTATGGCAGAAGATGAGGTTGTTTACTATTTTGGTGCAATACCACAAAGTGAATATACATATCTAAGTACTACTGGTTATACACAAGAAACCGATGTTTTTGGAATTCAAACAATTCCATTTGAAAGTTTAGACGTTGAGTCACCAAACAATGACGCTTGGTTTTATGCGTTATTTAATAATAATGGTGGTGGTTCTTATAGTGGTTACTCATTCTTTACAACTGTAACTAGTTTAACAAATATAAACCCGGTAACCACAACTACAACAACTGTAGCACCAACAACAACTACTACAACTACAGACCCTTGTGTTACACCAACTCCAACAACTACTACAACAACTACAGCACCTGTTGTCGTTGATTGTTATTCTGGAAATGTAACAGGTATCATATATTACTATACCGGTACATCATACACACAGTTTGATGACTTAGTAGTAACAACATTAAGATCTAGAGGTATTTCAACTTATAGTAACGAAGTAAACCCATTATTAGAAATAACAGGTGTAACTGATGTTACTTTAGATATGACAGGTCAATATGAAGATGCACTTAAAAATCCATTTGCAACATTTGGAATAAATGCGACAAACACAAGTGGTACTGAATTTGACTTTGAAGTATCTTTAGGTTCAAATTCATCTAAGAGTGTTAATAAAGTATTTGGTAAGAGTAACTTTAGTAAACCTAGATTAGAAAACCCATTAATGGTTGAAGAATCTTTCTTAACATTATTGAATTACGCTTGGAACAAAGGGTATATTAAAGGGTTAAGTTCTGAATTAGTAACAACTGAAGGAGCTCAAGCTAATGATTCAAGTACTATAGGTTGGTATCTAGATAGATTCCAAACACCAGAAACACCATGGATTGTATCTGAAGTTAGAGGTAATAAAGTATTTGATTTATTTAAAATATATAGTATATCTGATGGTAATTCAGCAAACACACAAATAAAAGTTTCTGTTGCAGATATATCATTTAATAATTTAACATTTACATTATTAATTAGAGATTACTTTGATACTGACGCAAATCCAGTTGTACTTGAGAAATTCTCAAATTGTTCAATGGATCCACAAGAAAATAACTATGTTGCTAAAAAAGTTGGAACATTAGATGGTGAATTTACAGTAAATTCTAAATTTATATTACTAGATGTTAACTACGAGGCACCAATAGACGCGTTACCTTGTGGATTTAAAGGTTACTCATTTAGAGAGTATCCAGGAAGTAGATCACCATTCCCAGTTTACAAAACTAAATATGATAGAGCTGGTGAAATTGTTTATAACCCACCATTTGGTTTATCTAATGGTTTAGATGATGCGTTTACTAGTCCAGGTGATAATGTTAGAAAAACTTACCTTGGTATATCATCATTCTGGGGTTACGATAGTGACTTCTTCCAATATAAAGGAAAAAGAAAACCATTAGACCTTTGTACAGGTGAAGGTTTTGTATGGGACTTTGTTACAAAAGGTTTCCATATGGACCAAAACGCTAGTGGAATTACAATAAACGATGGTTACACATCATCAGGTGAAACAGCTTACGAAGTTGGTGACGCTAGCTTCTCATCAGAACCAACAAATCCAAGTAACCCATACTATAGATTAAATTCTAGAAAATTCAATGTTATGGTCTATGGTGGTTTTGATGGTTGGGACATCTACAGAGAGTATAGAACCAATGGTGATAGATTTGCTTTAGGTAGATCAGGATTCTTAAATGGTGCTTGTCCTTCGACTAGATTCCCTAACGGAAAAGGAAATGGATTATTTAAACAAATAGCTATTGGTGATGGAACTATAGAATATGGTAACACAGATTACTATGCTTATCTATTAGGTCAAAGAACATTTGACAACCCTGAGGCTGTTAATATTAATGTTTTTGTAACACCAGGTATTGATTTAGTAAATAACTCAAACCTAGTTGAGTCTGCTATAGATATGGTAGAAACCGAAAGAGCGGATTCATTATATGTTGCAACAATACCAGATTATAACTTATTCTTACCAACAACAACAGGTCAAGATGGATTAATTTACCCACAAGAAGCTGTTGATAATTTAGAAGAAACTGGTATTGACTCAAACTATACTGCGACTTACTACCCTTGGGTATTGACAAGAGATAGTGTTAATAATACACAAATTTATATTCCAGCGACAGCTGAAGTAACTAGAAACTTAGCCTTAACGGATAATGTTGCGTTCCCATGGTTTGCAGCGGCTGGTTATACTAGAGGTATTGTTAATTCAGTTAAAGCACGTAAGAAGTTAACACAAGAAGATAGAGACGTTCTATATCTTGGTAGAATAAACCCAATTGCAACTTTTGCAGATGTAGGAACTGTAATCTGGGGTAATAAAACTCTACAAGTTAGAGAGTCAGCACTTGATAGAATCAATGTTAGAAGACTATTACTACAGGCACGTAAATTAATATCTGCGGTTTCTGTTAGGTTGTTATTCGATCAAAATGATCAACAAGTTAGACAAGACTTCTTAAATGCAGTTAACCCAATATTAGACGCAATTAGAAGAGATAGAGGATTGATTGACTTTAGAGTAACGGTATCAAATGATACTGAAGATTTGGATAAAAACCAGTTAGTTGGTAAAATTTATATAAAACCAACAAAATCACTAGAGTTTATTGATATAACATTCTTTATTACACCAACAGGTGCGTCATTTGAGGATGTATAATTAATACATAACAATATAAAATGGAGGTTAATAGCCTCCATTTTTTTTATAATATATAATATTTATTAATATGAACTACAAAAAAATAACAAGAGAAATAATCACAGAAATAATTAATGATAGTAGAACTCCTGTTATGAAGTACTATGCTTTTGATTGGGATGACAATCTAATGTTTATGCCAACTAAAATTTATTTAAAAGATGATGAAGGTAAAAGCGTAGGTATGTCAACTGAAGATTTCGCAGAATATAGAACTAAAATTGGTGAAGAAGATTTTGAATATGAAGGACATAATATAGTAGGTTTTGACGATGACCCATTTAAAGATTTTAGAGTAACTGGTGATGACAAGTTTTTAAGAGACTCTATGAAAGCAAAGACTGGACCTGCATGGTCTGACTTTGTTGAAGCAATTAATAATGGTTCAATCTTCTCAATTATAACCGCTAGAGGCCACACACCATCAGTAATTAAAAAGGCGGTACATAATCTAATAAAGAAAAATATGCATGGTTTGGATTCAAATAAACTAGCGAAAAACCTTTTAAAATATAGAGAGTTAGCTGATGAAGACAAATTAACTAAAGAGCAGTTAATTCAAAGTTATTTAGATATGTGTAGATTTTATCCTGTTTCATTTGGGGAAGGTTCCGCGACAAATCCAGAACAAGGCAAAATTGATGCTATGGAAGAGTTTATAAACTATGTTAAATTAATGTCAAATAATTTACAAAAGAAAGCATTTATGAAAAACAAAATAAGTAATTATTTTACACCTTTTGTTGGATTTTCAGATGACGATATAAGAAATGTTGAAAAGATGAAATCACATTTTGAAAAGAAAGATGATAATATATTACAAACTTATTTAACCGCAGGAGGTGAAAAGAAGTTATATGAATATATTTATAAGTAAATAACTATTATATTATATTGTTTAATTAAAAAAAAACGAAAGTAAATAGAAAATTTTTTAAAACACAATATTTATAAATAAAAATAAAAATTTAAAAAAAGATAACTATGGCTGATTTATTAATGAAAATGCCTATACCGTATGAACCGAAAAGACAGAATAGGTTTATATTGAGATTCCCTTCAAGTTTAGGGATAAACGAGTGGTATGTTGAAAGTGCTTCAAGACCTTCAATTAAGATAGGCTCGACTGAGATTCAATTCTTAAATACTTCAACATATGTTGCTGGTAGATTTACTTGGGACGAAATACAAGTTAAGTTTAGAGACCCAATTGGACCTTCAGCATCACAAGCCTTAATGGAATGGGTTCGTTTATGTGCGGAATCTGTTACTGGTCGTATGGGTTATGCTGCTGGTTATAAAAAGAATGTAGACCTTGAAATGCTTGATCCAACAGGTGTTGTTGTTGAAAAATGGATTTTAGAAGGAACATTCTTAACTGGTGCTAACTTTGGTTCACTTTCTTATTCACAAGACGCTATCGCAGATATTACTTGTGGTTTAAGAATGGATCGTTGTATTCTTGTTTACTAAGATAATATTTTATATAAAATATATTTAACCTATGTGGGAAACTACATAGGTTTTTTATTTACTAAAAAAAACTAAAGTTTATTATTTATTATAAAAGTAAATTTGTATGGAAAATAATGTAAATGTTGGTGAATATGGTCAAATAGATTTTAATTTACCACACGATGTAGTACCACTACCTTCTAAGGGTGTTTTTTATCCTTCTAAAAAGAAATCAGTTAAAGTTGGTTATTTAACAGCTGCTGACGAAAATGTTCTTTTAACTTTTGATGGTAACAAAACAATTAAAGAAACAATAATATTACCATTATTAAGAAATAAATTATATGAGCCTGATTTAAGACCAGAAGATTTATTAGATGGTGATATTGAAGCGATTTTAATATTTTTAAGAAACACATCATTTGGTTCAACATATAACTTAACATTAATAGACCCAAAAACAAAAAATAACTTTGAAGCTAATATTGAATTAGACGAGTTAAATATTAAAAGGCCTGAAGTTTCACCAGATAACGATGGCACTTTTACAACTACTTTACCAAAAAGTGGTGCAACAGTTAAATTAAAACCATTAAATCTAAGAGATACTCTAGAAATTGAAAAAACTTTAGATTCATATCCAATGGGAAGAGTTGCACCAATTATAACCTTAAGACTTAATAAACAAATAGTTGAGTTAAATGGTTCACAAGATAGAAATGAAATTTCTAAATTTATTGAAACTATGCCAATAATGGATTCAAAACATGTTAGAAACTTTTTATCAAAAAATGAACCTAGACTTGATTTACAAAAAGAAGTTATCGCCCCGTCAGGAGAAAGAGTTGGTGTCACAATCAGCTTTGGGGTGGAGTTTTTTCGGCCTTTCTTCTAATTACAGACAATACCTACTAGATGAGTACATTTTCTTAGCTAAGATGTTACATCTATCCTATAGTGATTATTTTAAAATACCAACTTATCAAAGAAAATACATTGTAGACAAGTTAGTTGAAACAAATACAAAAACTAACGACTAAACTATTTATATTAAAAATATCTAAATATGTTTATGTTTCAAAATACAGTTGGTGATTCAGGTGGTGGAGATGCTGCTGCAAGAAATGTAGATACTGGTGCCGTTGGATCTGCTTTTAGTGATACTTTTTATAAAAGTATATTAGATGGTTCACAAGATTTTGGTACTAAACTAAAAGAAGAATTCGAAGCTATATTTTCATTAGAATCTTTATATACAAGAAGTGCGTTTTTAGATCAAGAACAAGCAGATTTAAGAGCCACACTAGGGTTAGGTTCACAAAAAGCAGATGAATTTAGAAAATTAGTTGCTGATGGTGCAGCAAACTTTGCTGAAATTGGTGTTTCAGTTGATAAAGTTGGTGAAACATATACAGATTTAGTAGGAGTATTTCAGACTAATATAGCAGTATCTGACCAAGATTTAGTTGAAATCGCAGCAACCGCTAAAGTTACTGGACAATCAGCTAAAGAATTAGCTGAAAATTTTAGAGGTGTTGGTATTAGCATACAAGAAATGGGTGAAAGGATGACTGAAGTAGCCCAAATAGCAAGAGAGGCTGGAGTATCAGTTGCTGCAGTATCCGCAGGTGTTATTAAAAATTTAGATAAAATGAATATCTATAATTTTGAAAATGGTACCAAAGGGCTTGCTAAAATGGCAGCACAAGCATCAAGACTTGGTATTGATATGGATAAGATATTTGGTGTTGTTGATAAGGTATTTAACCCAGAAGGTGCTATTGAAATGGCTGCGGCAATGCAAAGATTAGGTGTTAGTACTAGTGCTTTATTAGACCCATTAAGATTAATGGATTTATCTCAAAACGACCCAACTGAATTACAAAATCAAATTGTTAATATGACAAAAGACTTTGTTAGGTTTAACGAAGAATTAGGACAATTTGAAATTATGCCAGGTGAAAAAAGAAGGTTAAATGAGATTGGTAAGGAGCTTGGAATGTCAAATGGGGAACTTCAAAAGATGGCATTAAATGCTGCAAGTCTTGAGATGAAAATGAAGCAAATTAGATTCCCAAGTAGTTTAGCGTCAAAAGAAGATAGAGAATTAATTGCAACATTAGCAACAGTTAACAAACAAGGTGTTGCGGAAATTAAAGTCGCAACACTTGATGAAAAAGGTGAAAGGACTGGCGAATATGAAATGGTTGAAGTTTCTGAACTTACAAATGAACAATTACAAGGTATTAAAAAAGATCAAGAACTTAGAGGTCAAACAATGGAAGAAATCGCCTCAGACCAATTAAGTGAGTTAACAAAATTAAACACACAATTTGATGCCCTTAAAAAAGCTTTTGCTTATGGTTCAGCAACAACTGATTTAACTAGTAATATATATGGTGGTATGACAACCGGATTAAGGACTGGTTTGTTTGGTGATAAAGTTGATGACGCTATAACTGGTAATAGACCACCAATTGACGATTTCCTTCAAAAAACAGAAACATATAGAAGAGCTGGTAATGAGTTTGATTTAGATAAAATTTTAGAATTAGGTGGTGCAATAACTACTGACATTTCAAATTTTTATAGTACTGGTAAAGAAAAAATGTCTGAATTATTTTCAGAAGTAGATTTAACAGGACTTAAAACTAAAATTGAAGGTATATACGACACTATAGCTGATAAAATATCAAATGTAAAAAGTAATATACCTATAATTGGCGGAATAGGTGGTGCAGACCCAAATACTTTAACACCTGTTGTTTCACCAGCAACAACAAATGTAAATAACGCTATAACTAATACAAACCTAACGCAATCTGTTAACAAAATAGATTTTGATACTTTAGATATAAATCAAAATATGAATGTCACTATAGATGTAAAATTAGACCCAAATGTACAAAATCAAGCTTTAAGTGAAATTATACATAGACAAGTTGAGGAATGGTTTAAAGGTGGTAATAGTAATAACAATTTATCTATTGTTTATAATGAGTTACAAGAATATATGGACGACAATGGAATAAGAGGTAAGAGAAGGAGAATATAATCATTTACTAATACAATATTAACAAAAAAAATAATTCATATCTATTTATTATAAAAATAAATTGAATGTCTGAAACAACATTATCTTTTGACGCTTCATCTGCTTTTAGAGACGCTCTTATATCTAGAAACCTACCACCATATAGTGTAGATGGCGCTTATTCACCACCACAAGGTGAACCAGTATACGAAGCGACACCATTATTAGATAGTAATGTAATAGACTCACCAAATGATTTAGTAGGAACATCACAGCAAGCAAATCAATTATACCCATTAAATCAGTTTGGACCAGATGGTGGTTTTAATAACATTATTAGTACTGATGGACCACCACTACCCGTAGACTCAAACCAAGGAGAATATGGACCAAATGATGCAGACATTGATTTAGTAAATGAGTTTTATATTGATTCTGCGTATGTTAAAAATACTTTTGGCCCACAAGGTGGGTATAAAGACTTAACCATTGTTAGTGATTTAATACCAGGATACCAATACTTTTTACCATATTATGATTTAGAACCATTAATATTTTTACCTTCTCAATACACACCATTGGACATTCTAACATCTGAAAATCCAACAGGTAATAATGGTTTATTATCACAAGATTCTTTTTTAGCTCAAATAGGTGCGGGTGAATTAAAGTTTGCTTTTAACGAAAGGGTAAAATTTGAAGAAGAACAAATATTATCTAGTATTGTTAATTTAGACTCACTACAAGACCCATTTGAAGCTAGTTTAGTTGCTACTGGACAACAACCATTAATAGGTAAGAATTGGAAGATTACAGTACCAGAAAACCCATTATTAGCTGGTGTATCATTTTTAAATAGAATTACAGGAACATATTTTCCAGTTTCTTTTATACCAGGTGATTACTTTAATGAAACAGAACAAGTATTGTCACCACAAACCGAAGACGCTTTAAATGTTGCAAACAACCTAACATTAGGTGCTCTAGGTCCTATACTAAACAAATATAGAAATCCATCTGAATTATTTTTAGCAAATACTGGATATGGGCAGAAATCAGTATTATTTAAAAGTTTAGACTATAACAAATATAGACCAAAATACAATAAAGGGTTATTACTTGGTGTAACTGATGCAATATCAAATTTAGTAGGTGCAAATGAGGATCAAGGTGGTGGTTATTATGTTGGTAGTGACCAAGCTGAACCGTCTAGAATAACGTCACCAGACAATGAAATACCTGTTGATGCGTTTGGAAAACAACAACCATCCCCAGTATATGGACCATCAGAGTTAGGTAAATTATATGAGGGTAATATAGATAAAATTAGTTTTGGATTAGGTGGCAAATCGTATTCAAACCAAGGAGGTATTGCAGGTGAATTTGTTTGGACATCACCAAAATATAAAGATAATTTAGGTTTTAAAGTTGAACCAGGTGGAAATCCAGTAGAGTTAGATGAGGAGTTTAATGTTATTAGTGATCAGTTTAATGCTGAAACACAATCAGATGATTTTGATTTTAAAGAAGGGTCAATACTTGATAATACACAAAGACTAATAGAATCTGCAGATGGTTTAACAGGACAAAGAAGGTTACAACATGTTGGAAACGCTATAAACCAAATTTCAAAAGTATTCAATGATGGATACAAAGAAATGACAAAAGGTTCACAAGTTATCGCATATTACGACAGTGTTACCGATAGTCAAGTAATTGGTGAAAGTGGTTTTGAAGTTGGAAGAGAGTATTGTAGAGTTTTCCAAAAAGACACCCCATATTTAACTTATGCTGATTTACAAAAAACAGATGGAATAACAAATAGTGGTAGAGGATTTACATACTCCGTTCTTGATAACACATACAATTTAAATATTGCACCATTAAGAAACCCAGGTTCAACAAATATAATAGATGGAAAGGTTAAAAAATATATGTTCTCAATTGAAAACTTAGCGTGGAGAACATCTGACAAACCAGGATATACATACGATGATTTACCGGCATGTGAAAGAGGTGCTAATGGTGGTAGAGTTATGTGGTTTCCACCATATAATTTGACATTTTCTGATTCATCAACAGCATCTTGGAATCCAACATCTTTTCTTGGAAGACCAGAACCAATATACACATATAAAGACACAAAAAGATCTGGAACTATTAGTTGGTCAATAGTTGTTGACCACCCTTCAATGATGAATACAATAATTGAAAAACAATTAGCTAACTTCTCACAAGAACAAACAGACTCAATTATGGATTCGTTTTTTGCTGGATGTGTTAAATATGATTTATATGATTTAGCGATTAAATTTAACACATTATCAGTAAATGAGTTGTTTACTTACCAAGAAATATTACAAAATCCAAGAACA
>Ga0098074_1000517_pt1 | contig 25416 bp, 18 predicted proteins | sample 32_taG_FD_75064 | JGI IMG/M metagenome (GOLD analysis project Ga0098074, IMG submission 75064) | Marine viral communities from the Gulf of Mexico - 32_GoM_OMZ_CsCl metaG | ecosystem: Environmental > Aquatic > Marine > Oceanic | place: Atlantic Ocean: Gulf of Mexico | collected 2015-07-12
CATCAGGATAGGGCGAAAACGTTGGCGCGCGGCAATCGCAACCGCCTCCATAAGCTCATGACCTTCTTGGCGCAGATCTTTGGCAAATTCCACGATCAAAATCGCGTTCTTGGATGCTAGCCCCACGGTCGTCAAGAGCGCCACCTGCAAATACACATCATTCGGTAACCCCGAGAAATAGGCGGCGACAACCGCACCGAAAATTCCGAGCGGCACAACCAAAATAACAGCCAGCGGAACAGCCCAACTCTCATAAAGCGCGGCCAAGCATAAGAATACGATCAATATTGATAGAGCATAGAGTGCAGGCGCTTGTGAGCCTGCCGCGCGCTCTTCATACGAAATGCCCGTCCATTCAACGCCGTATCCATCTGGAAGCTCGTTCACGATCTTTATTATTTCGTCCATAGCTTCACCGGTGGAAATACCCTCTGCGGCGCCGCCCTGAATATTAACCGATGCCGTACCGCTAAAACGTTCCAGTTTTGGAGAACCGTAGACCCACTGCGCGCTGGAAAAGGAATTGAAGGAAACCATCTCGCCGCTTGCATTACGCACATACCAGTTGCTTAGGTCTTCCGGCATCATGCGGTAGGGCGCATCAGCCTGAAGATAGACGCGCTTAATGCGGCCATCATCGACGAAATCATTAACGTAGCTGGAGCCCCAAGCGATCTGAAGCGTGCGGTTAATCTCGCTCAAAGACAAGCCAAGAGCAGAAGCCTTTTCGCTGTCGATATTAATTTTATACTGCGGCACATCGTCCAGACCGTTCGGGCGCACGCCCGTTAGTTTCGGATTTTGCGCGGCCGCGCCCAGAACCTGATTACGGGCTTGCATTAGCGCGGTATGGCCTTGGCCTGTACGGTCAACCAATTGGAAATCAAACCCCGAGGCATTCCCCAGCTCGCGTATTGGCGGCGGGAAGAAGGCAAACGCCATAGCGTCCTTAATACTGCCCAGCGCGGGGCCCGCTTGTTGAGCAATCGCGAAAACACTTTGATCGTCATCGGGACGCTCTTTCCAGTCTTTAAGACCCACAAAGCCAAAGGCTGCATTCTGCGCCGAACCGGCAAAACTGAAACCGACCACAGTGAAGAGATGCTCGATATTATCGGCCTGTTCTTCAAGGAAATAATCCTCGACCTGCTTAACGGCTTCCAATGTGCGCCCAGCGGTTGACCCGGGCGGGGTGTTGACCATTAGATACATCGAGCCCTGATCTTCATCAGGCAAGAACGCGCCCGGCAATTGCATAAATATTGCAATCAAACCACCGACCAACACAATATAGATAATAAAGAAACGCGCAGCGCGAGCGGCCATGTAAGAGGCTGTTTTTTGATATCCGTCACGACCCTTGTTGAAATTTTTGTTGAACCAGCCAAAGAAGCCCTTATCGGCTCGGCGGCTTTTACCTTTTTCATGCTTCAACAAAGTCGCACATAAAGACGGGGAGAGCACAATGGCCACCAAAACAGAAAAGGCCATTGCCGATACAATCGTGATCGAGAACTGGCGGTAGATCGCCCCTGCCGAGCCGTCAAAAAACGCCATCGGAATAAACACGGTCGAGAGCACCACCCCGATACCGATCAAAGCGCCCGTTATCTGATCCATGGATTTTTTACTGGCTTCCTTGGGCGAGAGACCTTCCTCGCTCATGATCCGCTCGACATTTTCCACGACCACAATTGCATCATCGACCAGCAATCCGATCGCCAGCACCATAGCAAACATAGTCAGCACGTTAATGGTAAAACCAAAAGCCAGCAGAACAGCAAATGTTCCCAACAACACCACCGGAACGGCAATTGTGGGAATAAGCGTTGCGCGGAAATTCTGCAAGAACAGGTACATAACAAGAAAGACGAGAATTACCGCCTCAATAAGGGTATGCACCACCGATTTAATGGATAGCTCGATGAACGGCGTGGCATCCAGCGGATAGATAATTTTTACGCTATCCGGGATATATTCGGAAAGCTCGCTCACACGAGCCTTTACCGCTTCTGCTGTATCCAGAGCGTTCGCGCCTGTTGCCAGTGTAACGGCCATACCGGCGGCAGGCTGACGTTTATAGCGGGCAATGCGGGAATAATCTTCGCTGCCGAGCTCGACATTGGCCACATCGCGCAGGCGTACTTGTGATCCATCCATGTTCACACGTAAAACGATGCGCTCGAAATCTTCAACGGTTTGCAAACGCGATTGTGCATTAATAGTGGCGTTAATTTGCTGATTGGGCATGGCGGGCATCCCGCCGAGCTGGCCTGCTGAAATATCCGTGTTTTGAACCTGCACCGCATTTTGGACATCCAGCGGCGTTAGGTTATAACTGTATAGTTTGGCGGGATCGAGCCAGATACGCATGGCATTCTGGCCGCCGAATACACGCACGCTTCCCACGCCGTTAATGCGAGATATGGGGTCCTGGAAATTTGAGACCAGCATATCACTAAGAGCCTCGGCGCTTACCTCGCCACCTTCGGAATAGAAACCCACCACAAGCAGAAAGCTGTCATTGGATTTGGTAACGGTTACGCCCTGTTGCTGCACTTCTTGCGGCAGTTGGGTAACGGCGCCCTGCACTTTATTTTGGGTTTGGACTTGGGCAATATCAGGATCAGCTTCGGGCTCGAATGTCAGGGTGATCGACATAGCGCCATCGGAACTGCTGGAGGAGAAGTAACGCAGATAATCTATCCCTGTCAGGCGTTGTTCGATGACCTGCGTAACCGAATTCTCTACCGTCTCGGCCGAGGCGCCGGGATAAGACGCCGTGATATTGACTGTTGGGGGTGCGACTTTAGGATATTGCTCCACCGGCAAGGCGCGAATGGATAAAATCCCGGCCAGCATGATGATAATGGCAATCACCCACGCAAAAACAGGGCGGTCAATAAAGAAACGTGCCATGATGGTTTATCCTTACTCTTCGTTATTGTCGGCAGAGGCAGCAGGGGCAATGGCGGCGGCACCTTTTGCGCTCTTCCATGGCTCGGGACCCACCTCAGTGCCTGGAGCTACTTTTTGATATCCAAGAACGATTAGTTGATCACCGGCTGAAACACCGTCTGTGACGATCCAGGTGTCTTCATAAGCCTGATCTACCTGAATTTGTCTTGGCTGCGCCTTATTCGCGTCATCCACGACCCAAACACTTAAGTCCCCCTGCGAAGAGCGGGTTGCGGCCCGTTGCGGCACTAGCAAGGCTTTTTCTTCGCCTAAATCTATGCTGGCGCGAACAAACAAACCGGGAAGCAAAATCCCGTCAGGGTTAGGCATCAGAGCCCGCAGAGCCACAGAGCCGGTTGATTCATCAATTGTGACCTCGGAAAATTCCAGCTTACCAATTTCATCATATTTTTTGCCGGTTTTTTCGTTGGTGATAATCGTCACGGGAATAGCACTCTTGTCAATCATCCGGCCTCTTAAAGCCGTCGCCTCCGCGCCGGATTGCTGCATGTCGACATAGACAGGATCTAACTGGGTTATGGTGGCCAGATGTTGGCTCTGGCTGGCGGTAACCAGCGCTCCCTCGGTAACAAATGATTTACTGATGCGTCCTGCAATCGGAGCATAAACTTTGGTGTACTCCAAATTCACCTGCGCAAGATCAACAGCGGCTTGCGCCACGGCAACAGCGGCGTTAGCCTGATCCAACTGGGCGACTATGTCATCATATTCCTGATCGCTGACCGCGTTGATTTTCACAAGGTCTTTGTACCGCTGGGCCTTGGAATCCACAGCCTTGACGTTAGCTTGCGCGCTATTTAGATCGGCCTGCGCGCTGTTCAGCGCAGCCTTATAACGTGCATCATCAATCTGGTAAAGCTGCTGCCCCTTTTCGACGTCCGCGCCCTCTTCAAACAAGCGCTCGGTTATAATTCCATCCACCTGCGGGCGGATTTGAGCTTGCCGGAATGCCGATATACGGCCGGGCAAGGAATACGCCAAAGAAATTGATTCCTCTTCCAACTCCAAAACTGATACGGATTGAGGGCCGCGTTGCGGGGCGCCTGCTTGTTCTTCACCGCTAGAGTGTGACGACCAGTAATACCACCCCCCACCGGCCAGCACGGCAACGACCACGAGAGTAACAATAATATTTTTTTTCATTTGTATTGCTTTCTAATTTACTTAAGCCCGACAAATCCATTGCCGAAAATAATTGGCATTACCTAAAAACTGGACAAATTCAATATAAAACGCTATTGTATTAACATACATTGTTGTATGTATGCTGTCAACCCTACCAAAGGATAAAATAATGCGCCGCACAAAGGAAGAGGCAGAGCAGACCAGACAGGATATTCTAAGCGCGGCCACGCGTGTTTTTTCGACCAAAAGCGTTGCCAAAACAACTTTGGAAGATATAGCGCGCGAAGCAGGCGTGACAAGAGGGGCTATTTATTGGCACTTTAAGAATAAAAAGGAAATTTTCGACGCGCTCCATGAAGCGCTCCACCGTCCTTTAATCGAGATGATATTAAACGACCTTGAAAAAGATCACCCCAATCCTTTGCAGCAATTAGAAGAGCTTTGTGTCCAACTTTTTATTGATCTTGATAAAGACGAGCAGAAGAAACAGGCCTTAAAGCTGTTCCTAATCAAATGTGATTATTCCGGTGATATGGAACATTTCAAACAAAAGCATGACGAGCAGAAAAAAGAAAAGCTGAAAGCCTTTTGCCGCTATTTCGAAAAGGCGCAAAAAAAGGGCAAACTTCCGCAAGACGCAGACCCTAAACTCTTAACCTATGCGATAGGGGCCTATATGCGGGGTATCGTCCATGAATATATGGATAACCCTGCGCGCTTTAATATGAAGAAGGATGCGCCCAAACTAATGAGCATATTTTTCAAAGGCCTCGGCGTCTAAAAATATCCAAATAAAATATTGTTTTTGTCAAATAGAGTCTCTATGGTGTGATTATATAAAACAAATAATGACACCGGGAATGAATTCCGGGCATACGAACAGGGACTATAATCGTGCTCAGTAGACGTGATTTCTTGCTAAAAGCAGGGGCTGCCGGACTTTTGACAGCCATGGGGAATAATGCCTTTGCACAAGGCCTAGGCCTTCGCGATACCCCAGGCCCGCTTCCGCAATCATCCAATGTTCTCCCCACCACAAGCTATGTCCACCCGACACTCTATACCGGCAGCACAGCCGATGTCGGGCTCGCGATTGTTTGCGCAATAGATATTTCAGGCTCCGTCAGTTCGGACACGGGCGAGTTCCAGTCTCAGGTGCAATCACTTGCCAATGCCATTGCTTCGGATGATTTTAGGGAATCCATTTTCTATCCGGGCGGCCCTGAATCTGTTGCCTTGTGCGTCATTGACTTCGAAAGTAATTCGAAACTGCAAATTCCTTGGGTTGATTTCAGAGAAAACGACCGCTTCAAGTTTTTGCAATTTGCCGAGGAAGTTCTTGCTATACGCCGCAGATCACAAGGCGGAACAGATCAATCCTCCGCCATGGAAAATGCCGCATATTGTTATTCCAATATGCCCTTTGGCGCCGATAACAAGGCCGTCAATATCATGACGGACGGCACAGGCAATGCCACAACAGCCCAGCAATGGAACAGAATTCTGGCGGAAGAGCACGAGGCTACAGTCTATGCGCTTACAACAAATACAGGCAGCACTTGGCTCAATACTTGGGCTGAAAATAATCTTATCACTCCCGCAAATAGGTACACCAAAAGAAACGGGCGTCCCCTGTCCGGCGGTTTTGTGCATGAAGTTGCAACAGAACGCCAAACACAGATCACCCGCGCGGAAGGCGGTAATATGGCCGCCTATAATGATCAGGTAATGCTGGCCTTCAGGCGTCAAGTTATCTTGCAAACCGCAAGCCTTGATATTATAGACCCGCGTCAATGCCATGAATTCAATTGCATAAGACTTGCCTCGGCAAATATCAATCCCTTTCCTGCAAACGATATAGTTTAAGAGCGATATAGTAATGGTCGAAAACCAGAAAACACCGGCAGAACAGGATATCAGCAACATCAGATCGCGCTTCAATAAGGCCGTTGGCCGCCGTCAATGGTCGATGATACGTGAAAAAATTGTTCCCATAGCGGCGCTGCCTGTGATTACGACAGGCGCAGCATATACTACGTTGCTCGGTATATGGGATCACCTTCCGCCGCAGGCACAGCAAATCGGTGTTATGGCTGCAGGTGGGCTTTGCGCAGCCACAACGGCTTTTTCATTGGCCGAGGCTTTCTTTCGCGAGGGCAAGAGCCCGCGCGTAACCCGAGACGATGCCATTTTAGCGATGGATAAAGACATTGGTTCGAAGATAAAACCTGCCAGTAAAATGAGCGATAAAAGCGCAGATAACAAAGAAAGCGCAAAAAAACTCTTTGAGCACGATCAGAAAAAAATCTGGAAAAAATGGTCTGCCGAACTTGAAGATCAACCTTTTAAAACTGGTTTTGCGCCCCATTACAAAGACCAAGGTCATAAAGCAGGATTGCATGCCTCCATATTATTGGCAACAGCCCTTACAGCGGCCGTCTATGGCGATGGTGCATTTGAAAAGTTCAATGATGCCTTGCACTGGCAGCCGCCGCCCGAGCCCCTGATATATCAAGCGTGGATCACCCCGCCAGATAAAATCGAACAGGCCGAGGGGTATTTGCCGGAAATGATTGAAAGCGCGATTGAGCAAAACAGGCCAATCACAGCGCATGAAGGCAGCGTTCTGGTTATCACAACACAAGACCGGCCCGGCAATATCACCATTAACGGCGAGCACGTGCAGCCCGAAGAAAACACCGCCCCGTCACGCGGCGGCAACAACGCGGCGGATGTAATATTCCAGTATATTATTCCCTTTGACGGCAATCATGAAAACATGAATATCGGGATAGAAGACTATACTTTAAGTGTTACAATCAATATTGATAATCCACCATCCCTACAAATCGAGGGTATCATCACAGATCCGGAAAACCCGTCATCAAATGACATTGAATATACTTTGAATGATGATTACGGCGTTATAGGCGCGGATCTGGAAACAGGTGTTAGAGGGGAAGATGGCAAACTAAGACCCTCAAGACTTCCTTCGGCACAATTACCCGTCATACAAGCACCCCACCAAGACACACCGCAAGGCCCAGGCTTGGATTAATTTTAACCAATAAAAAAGCCTCCATTATTAAAAAGGAGGCTGATTATTTATTAGGTTGTCTATTCGTCCGATAGGGCGGTTAATAATTACTGCCCGGGCGCAGCCGGACCTTGATCGCCATTCAAAAGATCTTCCAGATACTCGCTTCCTTGCCGCTCGATACGGCGGCGAATTTGATCGCGAACACTTCTTTGCGCCTCACTACCTTCACCAGGCTCAACATCCAAATTATCATTTGGATAACCGTCCTCGTTAATCCGTCCATCGTTATTAACGCCCGGAACATCTTGCGGCCTTGCAGCGGCAGGACCGCCGGGGCCTTGGCCGCTTTGCTGCCCTGCGCCCGGCTTCATCATTTGCTGCATTTGCTGTTGCATTTGTTGCTGCGCGGCGTTCATTGATTCCAAAGCCTCGTCCTGATCAGGCACAGCCTGCCCCTCTTCTCCGTCTTGGAGATCACGTTGCGCGCGGCGCATAGCCTCTTGCGCGCTTTGTAACTCACCCGGGTCCATACCTTGGGCGCGCATTCTTTCCATCAATTCTTCCATGCGTCGGTTTAGCTCGCTCTGCTGAGATGAAAGACTTTCTTCACCTTCTTGTGGTTCTCCCGGCTCACCTGATTGTTGAGGATCTTGGTCTTCCGGCTCGCCCTGTTCTTGTGGAGGCTTTTGAGATTCTTGTGGTTCTTGTGGCTCTTCATCTTCAAGAGCATCTTCAAAAGTTTCATCTCTCAGCTCTTGTTGATCCTCAATCAATTCCTTAAGCTCATCCATATTTTCCGCCATCTGCTGCATTTGCTGCATCTGTTGTTGCATTTGCTCGAGCATTTCTTGGTAATCCATCTCCTGCGGCTCTCCGGGTTCACCTGACTGACCGGGCTGAGCATCCTGAGCTTGCTGCATCATTTGCTCCATCATCTCGGCCATTTGTTCTTCAGTGAGACCCATTTCTTCCATCATTTCCTGCATGGCCTCCATGAGTTCGGCCATTTCTTCAAGAGCAGCCTTCTCCTCCGCGCTCATTTCATTTTTTTCCGCATTTTCAAGCTGCTCTTCCAGAAACTCTTCCAGTGCTTCCTGCGCCTGCTCCCGCAGCTCTTTTAACTCTTCTTCACTTGCGCCGTTTTCAAGCGCCTCGCGCAAAGCCTCTTGTGCTTCTTCCAACGCTTTTTCCGCTTCCGTCCTCAGGTCATCTTCAAGTTGAAGTATCAAGCGCCATAAATCCTGAACCGCTGTATCGAGCACAGTTAGATCCTGCGCTTCAATACCGCCCGCAATATCTTGCTGGATCTCACTCAAACGGATCAAAGACATGGGATTGTCAAAATTTTCGGCTTGGGTGTCGAGAATTTCTTGAATGGCGGCAACAACAGCAGGCGCCGCATTTAAATCATCAACGGCCAAATTGCGCCGCAAACCGTGTAGCATCTGACCTATAGGATTTTCAAGTGCGGGCGGCTCAATATATACCTCGACCGAGTCACAGCTCCGCTCCTCGGCTCTATGCTCCTCCATCCCGTCTTCCGCGCATATGCGATGCATAACTATGCCGCCCGCCAAGGGGTGAGTGGTTAAATTCGGCAATGTCATTCTGATAGTGGGTCCCTCACGCTCGGGATTTTCGGGCGCTTGATCTTGCGCATCGGCAGCACTGGATAGAAATATACCGGCCAGCATAGCAGCGCCAAATCCGGCAGAGCGCAATTTATCGCGTGACAAAACAGACATAACTACCCCACATCCCTTTGCATATTATTTTCTCTTATATTTGGCCTTAATCCATAAATTTGAAGCAGTGCATTACTCAACGGTTGGTCGGTGCGCTGGATAATCAGTTTATACCCTTTATGGGTGGCCAGTTTTTCAACCCAATTGATATATTGGTTCATGCGGAACTTATAATTTTCCCGTTCCGCCTCGGCCTTTCCGAATTTTTTAGTAGCTTCGCCGCTTAAACCTTTGAACTTCGTGCGACCTTTATATTTGTCAAAGTCCAGCTCTTGCGGATCAAGCGTCATGACCATATACCCTCGCAAGCCCTGCCCTGTGAGACGGTCGAGCGCATTGACGAGCTCTCCTGCATCATCAAAGAAATCACTAAACAGAACAACTGTACTGTTTTTGGGCAATTTTCTGTGCAAATTCGGCACGTCTCCGGTGATGATATTTACATCCTGAAGGTGATACGCCACATTACCCGGCGCACGGCCGCCTGTATAGGTTCCCTGCTTATCCAGCACGCCAATCAATTCTTCGTTCCGCGCCAAATGTTTGGCAAATGCGAGCAGCATCACCTCGGCCGCCTCTTTCTTGGTAGAGAGCTGTTTGGGGTCGGAAGAAAAATTCATCGTTCCGCTGCCTTTACGCCATAAATAAAAATGCTGGCGAATTTCTGATTCCTTATCGAGCACAATATTCCGTCCGGCGCGCGCACTCATACGGGAATTGATGTCTTTGATTTCATCCTTATCAGGGTGAAAATCACGCGGCTCCAAAAACTCCATACCGACGCCTTTACGGGGAATTTTTCGCGGCCCGTATTGTGCCAATCCGCGCACCAATTCCTCCACCTGAAGCTTGAGGCGGTCAGGTAATTTAGAATAGGTAGTATCCGCACGAGATAAAACCTTATTTACACTTTCAATACCTGTATCATTAGCCATCTTATTTACTTCCTATAGCAAGCTCGGAGCGAGATCATCCAGAAATGCCTCATGCACTGGCTTTTTATTATTATCGTCATCATTGGAAGGGTGCTTTCCATTGGGACCTTTACGTCTTAATTCGCCCTGCTGAGCCATCAAGACAGCGGTACTAGCGAGCATAAGCGCAAGAAATGCGCTCCATGCCGCGCCTCTTAAATCATGGCCATCATTGGCAACTGCATAAAATTCGCGCTCAATACCGCTATCCATATCACCCATCAAGGTTAAATCATCAATCTCAGCAGACAGATTACAAGCCATCGCAGCAAGGGAACTCCCGTATAATCCCGGCGGGTTGAGTGCTGTGATCTCACAACTCTCGCTCTGCATCTCCATGACGTAGGGGGGAGGGCTTTCAAGAGCGCCAAATCCATTCAGGGTCATCAGTGGCGATAAATTGCTTAAATCTAGATTATCATTGTTTTGTATACTTTGCGCCGATGCGACAACGCCCAAAAGCATATCCACAAAATTATCCGATAACGGCAATTCTCCCCATGCTGTATTGGCTGTGGTATGGAACAAAATTACCTGCCCCTCACCGCGCTCATCGGCGCTCACCAAAGGCGTACCATCATCCAGTGATGCCCAGATTTTATCCGAAACATTCGGGCCGGGCTGGACCATAATTTGCCTGTGTATTTCAATATCACCATCCATCTGAATCCCGCGCAGTGGCGAAGCCGGATCGAAACTACCGATACCGGCACCCTCGGGGGCATCCGGGGCGGCAGAATCCCCGGACAAGCTTCTTGCTCCTTGGCGCAAATCAAGTGGCAAAAGGGGATCGTTTGCATGGGCTCTACGGGCCATATTCGGCCCAGCAAAACGCACAAGCGTCCCACCGCCCTCAACCCATTCCTGTATTCCGGTAGCCGCGGCGCCGGATATAGTCACCGCATCGGGCACGATTAAAACAGAAATATCACCGCTTTCGATCAACTCCTCGATCCGGCCCAAAAATAGCTCGGCATGATCTTCAAGCGCTGTATTAATAAAGCGGGCTTCGCTGAGCAAGGAATGGGTATCAGACAGGCTGTCCACTACCAATCCAACGGAACGCGGCCTCCATTGATCATCCACGATTAAATTTGCCGCCGCATTTTGCTGCGCATCAACACTAAAGCGGAAGACTTCACTTGCCAGATCATCGTTGCTGATAAATTCCGGCACATCAAAAAGAACCTCGGCCTCGGTCTGGCCTTCGGCAAAATTATACGTATACGAAGCAAGAAGGCTGTTATCCTGCGAATAGGCCGACAGGCTGAAATCGCCCTCTTCGTCCGCATCGAATCTTCGCACAGTGATGCGGTAATCTCCATTTTCAAAATGTGCTGGTCCCAAAACATACGGCAATGATTCAGTGTCATTTTCAATATACCGCAGAGGTGCCAGTGCATTTAATTCAGCTGCAAATTCCTGCGCGCCGTCATGAGCGAGCCCGCTTCCGAGCCAATAGCTGGCACCATAGGGATTATCAGCGGTCTCCTGTAGACCATTTGTAACCGCAGCATAATCAACCCGCATAGGCATGGGCTCTATCTGTGATAAGGTTTGCAAGGCCGTATCCGCGTCCATTGGCGGGGTCATCATAAAGCCTGTTCCGTCCTGCGCTGCCATTTGCAAAATCACCACCTGACGGTCATCATTATAGGCCTGACGCAGGATATCCTGCGCTTTTTCCATGACGGAATCCCAATTTTGCGCCGAATCCCAGCCATTATCCATTGCAACTATAACGGCGCCTTCTAGCGTAAAGTTTTCCTGCGGGTTCCATGAGGGATCGGCGGCGCCGATAACAGCGGCAGTAATAGCGCCATAATTAATCATTTGCTGCCAAAGAGGCATGCGATCGGGATCGCGGTCATTATTCTCCAGCATCTCGAGAATAAACATGGCCGGAAAATCGACTTCCTTGGCACGGCGCTCAATGGATCGCATGAGCAAGAACGCAATCAACAAAGCAGGCGGTAAAGTGCCCAGCATCCATGGTGACCCGAAATCAACCGGCGAGCCGATTTCTTCGAAAAAGCTCTGCTCGAAACCTTGTGGCGCTTCGCTAAGGGTGGTTTGCGCATTGTCATTGACGGGCGGGAGTGCATTACTCTCCTGCGCCATCACCGCGAATGGTGATAACAACGAAGCGGAAACCAGACCGGCCGCTGCCAGATTATATATCCCTTCTAATTTTTTAATTGCCTAATCTCCCAGTTTTACTCTTCACACTACACGCCCGGAGCCGGAGGTTCCGAATCCAGATTTCTTCCTTTTGTCCATGACAAAGATTGTTTCCAGGTCTTGCCGCCTTCGCGTTTCAACCCATAGCCGAACAAACCAAGGCTTAAGGCCAGCGCCAGCCAATTCGGAATGAGCGGCTGGCGCTCCTCTGTTCCGATGACCTGAAAATTATCATTCACTTGAACGCCCAAACGGCCCGGCTCGGCTCTTTCCCCGCCCCGAAGTATCTGTAAATCAGGTATGGAAAGGGCGCCGTCACTGCCTGTCATGCGCATTGTTGTGCCGCCATTGCTTTTCGTTAAAGGCTCAACTATGTCTACGCTGGAGACCACGTTTGCCATCTCCCTAGCATCAGTAAATCCGACATCGGCAAAGGCACGGTCCACGTGATCTCCACCGCGCTCCACCTTATAAATACCGGCCTCTGTTGCCGGCACAAAAGCACGGCGCAATCCGGGCATAATTTCAAGCGGTGTTACAGTGATGGTTTCACCCGAAGGTGTTGTCACGATCAGATCTTCTTCCTGATCATCCATTGTTTGCAAATCAACCACCAACTCTTCACCATCATGGCGCAGCGTAACATTTTCATCATCAAGCGCAGGATCTCCATTCACCCAGCGCACCAAGTTCCGGTTTAATTCCGAGGCGGGACCACCGCCCCCATGACCACGCGCCCAGAGCCAGCTTTGGTCGGATGACAGCACGGCAACGCGCCCCTCTCCTTCTTCGGATATCGTCAATAAAGGATGGCCAGCGCTATCGCTCATAAGCACATCCGCCCCTGCACTGGCCTGTATGTTGGCGATACTATACCAAGCCCCCCAATTATCAGGGCTACCGCGTGAACGCTCTAGAATGCGACCCAGTGGATGATGCGTGCCGCGCTCGGTTACCTGAGGAATAAAACCGCTCTCGAAAACGCCATCAAGCGGTGTAAAGGGCAGTATTTCACTAAGCGGTGTTTTTGCAAGGCTCTTCGCCGCCGTTAATTCATTAGAGCCGACAACAATTAAGCCACCGCCATTACGGACAAACTCATTAATGCGCTCCATGTAAGAAAACGGTATACCGCCCGCATACGCATGGCCATCAAAAATGATGACATCATACTCGTCGATGCTCTCGTTCAACACTTCATGAATCGGAAAGGCCGATGTTGCAAGATCACGCAATGGCGTGGCATCTTCATCCACCGGCGCACGCAAATGGGCAAAATGCACAAAATCAATTCCGGCATCATTGCCCAGAAGCTCACGCCAAAGGGTGGTGCCCTGATGAGGTGCCCCCGAGAGCAGCAGCACCTTGGGATTATCTTCAATTCCTTGAACTGAGGCCGTGATGGTATTATTGACTTCCGTCACCTCTTCAATATCGGTGGCGGTTATATTTTGTGCATTTCTGATTTCGGCAATCGTGAATTCGACATTATTTTCTCCGACGGACAGGCTCGGCAAATCAATGCTCGTACTTTGATTGGCGTTTAGCGTGTAAGAAGCGACGTATTCCCCATTATTACTCATTTGCACGGCAAACGTATAATCGCTTTGCAATGCACCATCGGCGTTGACACGCAGTGTTGCATCCCCTGCGTCTTCATCAACGAGACCAAAACGCGGAATGCTTTCTATTTCGAGAGAAAAATCCACCTCGTTTTCCTGTCCGGAAATCAGTGCGTGCACAGGAACAGAAATATCGGGCAAAGACGCGAGCGCCTCCCCGTCGTGAATTCGTCCATCACTTAATACAAACACCCCGCCCAAACGGGAATCAGGTATGGCATTGACTTGGCCGTAGAGAACGCTGGCTAATGATGTCCCGTCACGACTGTTTTCGCTGTCACTACCCGCAAATTCCACGGTTCGGATATTGACCGGATGGCCGAGATTTTCCAGCTGCGCGGATAACTGCGCATAGGCATCGCTTGTTAAAATATTGCGATCATCAAAACCTTGCGATTCGCTTCGATCAACTAGTATGAGATATTCTGTTGGCTCCGCCAATTGTTCTTGATTAACAATTTCAGGGTTTACCAACAATGTTGCGCCCGCCGCCATAGCTAAAGTACGGCTAAGCGCGCCATCTTTTTTATTGGCCGTGCGATAGGCACCTTGCAAAGCAATGAGTGCCATCAACCCCCACAAGACCCCTTCCGGCACAAGCGGGTTATAAGGATCTATATTCTGAATGGTTGCGGATGTTACTTCGGATTGCGCTACGCCAGTATCAAGGGCGGCCAACTGCGCATTGCCTGCTGAATCGTCAGCAAAGGATGGTACGGCTGCAAATATACCTACGGCGAGAGCGGCACTGGCCAACTCCGATTTTAATGCTCTTTTTAGCGGCATAATTTTTTATTTCCCTGTTACTTCTTATGGCTAAAGACTTTCTTGCTTCCCGTCAATATTTTTTATAATTTTTTTGTGATGCATTGCCTTATCCATAAAGACTGTGCTATCAAAAGTATAAAAATAAAAACAGGGAATACACTATGAACCTAAGATCCGCCGCAGGAGGGGCTTTCATGCTCCTGAGCGCAGCAACGCTGCCGCTGAACGTATGGGCAGAACCGGGCGACAATCCACCGCCGGAGCCGACCCAGCAAGCCCCAGTTCAACAAGAAGAATTCCTTCCTATCCATTCGACGATGCGCGCCGATATCGGACAATATACCAACAGCGCTCATCCTTTTCTGGCGTATGTCCGTTCGGGCAATAACAATAACAACCGTATGGCGGAGCTAGGGTTGAGAAATCTTGCCTTTGAAAGTCACAGACGCAGCACGTTAGAGCCCGCAGGCGTGGTCGGGCTGGACATTGAAAATGACGATCTGTCCTTGTTCCCATTTCTTTTATTTCAGGTTACAAGTGACACACCGCGCTTGTCTGATCAGGCTCGCCTGAAAGTGCAGCAATATCTTGCCAATGGCGGCGAGATATTTTTTGATGTTCTTGATGCCCGCGTCAACAATTCGGAACCTTTAAAAGTGATGTTGAATGATTTGCAAATCAGCCAGCCACAGATTCTTGAGGAGGGACACGCGCTGACCCAATCCTTCTACCTCGTCTCGGAATTATCAGGCGTATATAACCGCCCGGTATGGGTGGAAAGCGACAACCCCGCCCTCGGCGAGGAGAGCACTACCTCTGTCATTATCGGCAGCAACAATTGGGCGGGCGCCTGGTCAGGGCGTTTCACAGAAGCCGAGATCACTGAAGAGGCCATCAGAGCAGGCTTGAACATGTTTAGCTTTGCGCTAACAGGCAATTATAAAACCGACCCGGTGCATGCAGAGACCATCGAAATGAAGCGCCAAAATCAACTGGAAGCGCTACGCCGTGAGGCCGAAAGACTAGCGCCTCCCCCGGTGCCTTCCGCCGAATAATAAGATAAAACATTCATAAAAAAACCCGCCAAATTGAGGCGGGTTTTTTTTAATATCTCGGCTTCTAGAGCCCTTACAATCAGGCAGGGCCCAAATGCATATCAAGAAGTTTATCAATAACAGTTTCCTCTGTCTCTTCACGTGAACGCGCGCCAAAGGTGACACCCATACGGTGGCCGAGAATAGGCTTTGCAAGCGCACGGATATCTTCGGAATCCGGAGTCATTCGACCATTTAACAGGGCACGCGCACGAGCAGCCTGCGCAAAGGCCTGTTCAGCGCGCGGACCGGGGCCCCATTCAACATTATCCTTAACAAAATCAGGCGCGGTCTTATCATTTGGTCTGGCAGAGCGGACAATATCCAGCACAGCGTCACAAAAGCTCTCGCTCAACGGCAAGACCTTGGCAAGTTCTTGCATCTTGATCAAATCAAACTTACCCAACACCTCATCAACATCAACATCGTTGCTACCTTCGGTTCGTTCACGTAAATCAATATCAGGATTTTCCGACAATTTCTTAAGCGCCAGATATTTACTTGCAGGCGTAGAGGTCGTCTCCAACATGACGCGCTTCTCCGATTCACGGTCAGGATAATCCAGGTTTATCTTCATAAGGAAACGGTCAAGCTGCGCCTCGGGTAACGGGTATGTGCCCTCTTGCTCGAGAGGGTTTTGAGTGGCAACCACGTGGAAAGGTTTTTGCAAATAATATGACGTACCATCTACACTGACCTTCTTCTCCTGCATCGCTTCCAAAAGCGCGGATTGCGTGCGTGGCCCCGCGCGATTGATCTCATCAGCCATAAATAGTTGAGTGAAAATCGGACCTTTTTTAAATTTAAAGTCCTGATTGCCCTGTTCGTCCCTTTCAAGAACAACAGAGCCGGTTATATCACCGGGCATAAGATCGGGCGTAAACTGGACACGCTTGAATTGCATGGAAAGAATCGGCGCAAGATTTTGTAAAAACCTGGTCTTGGCCAAACCGGGTAGACCTTCCAGCAACACATTTCCGCCTGCAATCATGCTGGTCAGGGTCAACTCAACAATATCATCTTGCCCCCATACAACTTTACGCACTTCGTCCAAAACATTCTTCAGACTCTCGGAAGCGGCATCAACATCTGTTGAGATTATTTCTAATTCTTCATTGGATAAGGTATCAGGACGCAATACGCCCTTTTCGGATGATTTTGTCATCAAATTATGTCCCTGTTTTATATTTTTTTTATTAATTACCACGACCCTAGAACAAATATTTCAGGAGGGCAATCCCTTAATATAAAAAATAACAATAAACATAATTTTTTAGATACACATTGCGTAAACCGCCCTACTTTTGCCACTTTACTTCATAAAGATCAAAACGGCGATCGCGGAAATTCTGGACGGTTCCTGACTTTCTGGCCATCAAAAGATCATCCAGATTAACATCGGCAAAGATAATTGTTTCGGTATTAACCGGTGCGCTGGCCGCGATTCCATCTCGGGCAAATGGAAAATCGCAAGGCGTAATAATATCGCTGGAGGCGTAATGGATATCCATATTTTCGACATCAGGCAAATTGCCCACCACGCCAGACGTTACCACATAACACTGATTTTCAATCGCGCGCGCCTGCGCACAATATTTCACGCGTAAATACCCTTGCCTCTCATCGGTGCAAAACGGTACGAACAGCATCAACGCGCCCTGATCGGCCAGATGCCGCGCCAATTCGGGGAATTCACAATCATAACAAATCAGCACGCCGATAGGGCCACAATCGGTCTGAATAACACTCAAATCATCACTGCCCGCCATATTCCACCAATAGCGCTCATTCGGGGTAGGCTGGATTTTTTCTTGTTTATGCACTTCACCACCGCGTAAGAACACATAGGCGATATTCTTGAGTTGTTCCTCCGCCATGGTGGGATGGGTGCCGCCGATGATATTGATATTATAAGATATGGCCATCTTATGCATAGCCTCTATATATTGCTCTGTGTACTGCGTAAGAGCGCGCACGGATTCCTCGGGGCTAAGGCGCTTCTTTTCCGCAGAGAGCAGCGCGAGCGTATAAAGCTCGGGGAATACAACAAAATCTGCGCGGTAGTCCGAGGCAATATCGACGAAATATTCCACCTGCGCGATAAACTCATCGAACGAGCTCACCTTACGCACCTGAAATTGTACGGAGGCGACACGCACGCTGCCGCGGCGCGCTGTATGGCTTTGTTTCACGCGGTCACCTGCCATGGCATTATACCAAACCATATGCGCGGCATAATCCAGAGATTGCTTATCATCAATCAGATATTTCTTGAGCACGCGGATCGGCTCGAACCCGTTCCTGATTTGCAGACCCAAGGCGGGGTCGCGGTATTTCTTGGTGCGCACGCCTTCTAAATAATCCTCTGGACTGACCCCTTTTTTGGCGTGCTTATAATAATTCATCATACGCCCACCAAAGGTGATACCTTTGAGCTCCCAATCAACACATAATTTTTTACGCATATTATACAGGCGCTGGGCAATCCGAAGGCCGCGCGTCTCCGGGTCTACGCAGACCTCCATACCATAAAGAAAATCCCCATCAGGGTTGTGCTTGGTAATATACCCGCTCCCGGTGATTGCCTTATAAGTATGGGGCTTAAGCGCTTCCTTTTCTTCGATAATAAACGTCGCCGCGTGCCCGACAATCTTCCCGTCTAATATCGCCACAAACTGTCCTTCGGGAAAGGCGTTCAAATGACTGGTGATCATTTTGCGTGTAAAGGGGTCATCGCCGTAAACTTTTTTACTTAAGCTTACCATCTGTGCGATGTCCTTGAATTCGGCCTGACGGATGAATAATTTCTGATTTTGTATTTTTGACATGTCTATCCAATTAGAATGAAGTAGGTTCGAGGCAATTTATCTGATATCACATCCTACTATGAAATACTCTTATGACGTAATAATTATTGGCTCCGGCGCCGCCGGATTAATGTGCGCTTTAACCGCTGCGGCGCGCGGGCGCTCTGTCTGGCTGGTCGACCACGCCAGCAAAATAGGGGAGAAAATCCGCATCTCGGGCGGCGGGAGGTGTAATTTCACCAATATTCATTGCGCACCTGCCAATTTCCTTTCGCAAAACCCGCATTTTTGCAAATCGGCGCTCAAACAATACACCCAGTTCGATTTTATCGAGATGGTCAAACGCCACGGCATCAAATTCCACGAGAAAAAGCTCGGTCAGCTCTTTTGTGATGACAGCGCGCAAGAAATTATCGACATGTTGCTGGAAGAGTGCGAGCGCGGCGGCGTCAAGCACGACTTGGAAACAACTGTCGAGCGCATAGAGCCTTTAAATGAGAGCGGCTACCGCATCTTCACAACCCGCGGCCAAGCCAGCTGCGAGAGCCTGGTCATCGCCACGGGCGGGCTCTCCATTCCCAAAATCGGTGCCAGCAAATTCGGGTACGATGTCGCGCGCCAGTTCGGGCTTGATATTGTCGAAACCCGCGCTGCGCTGGTGCCTCTTACATTCTCCGATGCCCTACTTGATCGTTGCAAAGCACTCAGCGGTCTGTCCGTTGAGGCCTCTGTGCAGGCGGGAAAAACTCAATTTGCCGAAGGGCTCCTCTTCACTCATCGCGGCCTCAGCGGCCCCTCTATCCTGCAAATATCTTCCTATTGGAATGCAGGGGAGGAGATAAGCGTAAATCTGGCGCACGGCGAAAACGCGCTGGAGCAGTTTAAAGCCCGCAAGAAAACCAACCCCAAGCAAGACATACAAAATACCGTAGCCGAAATGCTGCCCAAACGCTTGGCCGATGATATTTGCGCTGGGCTGGGCTTGCGCGGCAACCTGGCCGATCAAAGCGATAAAAACCTTGAACGCCTTGCCGCCGCCATCCATAATTGGCACATTAAACCCGCCGGAACCGAAGGCTACCGCACCGCCGAGGTTACAATTGGCGGGGTGGATACGGACGCGCTATCCTCGAAAACCATGGAATGCAAAGACCATAAGGGGCTTTATTTTATTGGCGAGGTCGTGGACGTCACGGGCCATTTGGGCGGCTTTAATTTCCAATGGGCATGGTCATCTGGCTATGTCGCCGGTCAAAACGCGTAAATAAATAAGAGGAGATTGATCATGCTCGAAACAAAAATCTACGGCATCAAAAATTGCGACACCATGAAAAAGGCGCTGCACTGGCTGGATGATCACGGCGTGGAGTATGTTTTTCACAACTACAAAAAAGACGGTGTGGATGTTGATATTTTGAAATTGGCGCTGGAGCAAAATGGATGGGAAGTCGTAATTAACCGTAACGGCACCACATGGCGCGCGCTGCCCGATGAGGTCAAAGAAACCATGAATGATGACAAGGCTGTCGGCTTGGCGCAAGACAATCCGTCCGTGCTCAAACGCCCTCTGCTTCTAAGGCTCGGGCAGACATTCATCGGGTTCAACCCAAAAGAATATGAAGAGCTGTTTTAGCCCTATTCTCCTAAATATTCCTTGTGATGCTCTAAATGGTCATCAATGAAGCTCTGGATAAAGAAATAGCTGTGATCATAACCTTTGTGCTGGCGCAATTTTAATCTCTGCCCCGCATCCTTACAAGCCTGCTCAAACAATTCAGGCTTAAGCTGCTCTTCCAGAAAATCATCCCCTAGCCCCTGATCAATCAGAATTTGCGCGTTACCTTCGGCGCTCTCGGCGTTATGCACCAATTCGCAGGCATCATGCGCATTCCATTCCGCGCGGTTATCGCCCAGATAGGCCGCAAAGGCTTTTTGTCCCCACGGCACCTGCGTCGGTGCCACAATCGGCGAAAACGCGGAAACGGATTTAAACTCGTCCGGATATTTGAAATACAGGGTAAGGGCGCCATGCCCGCCCATTGAATGTCCCATAATGGATTTATTCTTGCTGTTGAGGGCAAACTTGGCCTCGGCCTTGGGCAAAAGCTCTTTCATGATATAGCTTTCCATGCGGTAATTATCCGCCCATGGCTCTTGCGTGGCATCAATATAAAACCCCGCGCCCTTGCCAAGATCATACGCATCATTGTCAGGCACATCTTCCCCGCGCGGAGAAGTATCGGGCGCCAGCACGGCTAGCCCCAGCTCGGCAGCCTTTTTATACGCCCCCGCCTTGGTCGTGAAATTATCCTCCGTGCAGGTCAGACCGGATAGAAATACAACATAAGGAATATCCGCTCCCGCCCCTTCGGGCACAAACAGAGAAAACCGCATCGGCGTTTTAGTTTGCTCGCTTTCATGGCTGTAATACTCAATCGTGCCGCCGTGACAGGTATGTTGTTTTTCCAGTTTCATGTTTCATTCCTTCTTTTTCGTCATTGCGAGGCGCGATAGCAACGAAGCAATCCCTGGATCGCCGCGCTCCGCTCGCGATGACGATTCTATCATTAATATTTTACAACGCTACGGATTGATTTGCCTTCATGCATCAGATCAAAGGCCGTATTGATCTCCTCCAACGGCATTGTGTGTGTAATCAGATCATCAATATTGATCTTCCCATCCATATACCAATCGACAATTTTTGGAACGTCAGTTCGGCCGCGTGCGCCGCCAAAGGCGCTACCCCGCCAAACGCGGCCTGTCACCAACTGGAAGGGACGGGTGGAAATTTCCTGCCCCGCCCCGGCCACACCGATAATCACGCTCTCGCCCCACCCCTTATGGCAGCACTCCAGCGCATCGCGCATGACTTTGACATTGCCGATACACTCGAAAGAATAATCCACGCCGCCATTGGTCAAATCAACAATGGCTTCGACAATATTATTCACCTTCTTCGGATTGATGAAATCCGTCATACCGAACTTGGTGGCCAGCTCAACTTTGCTCTCGTTGATATCAATACCAATAATCTTGGACGCGCCGACCATTTTCGCGCCCTGAATAACGTTCAGCCCGATACCGCCCAGACCGAACACGGCAACGGTCGATCCCGGCTCGACCTTTGCATCGAATACCACCGCGCCAATACCTGTGGTCACGCCGCACCCGATGTAACAAATCTTCTCGAAATCAGCATCCTTGCGCACTCTGGCCAATGCAATTTCCGGCAGTACGGTGAAATTCGAAAATGTCGAGCATCCCATATAATGCAGGATCGGCTTACCGTTCAGCGAGAAACGCGACGTACCGTCTGGCATCAATCCCTGCCCCTGCGTGGAGCGGATCTTCTGGCATAAATTTGTTTTGGGATGCAAACAGTAATCACATTCGCGGCATTCGGGCGTATAGAGCGGAATAACGTGATCACCTTCCTTCAGTGAGGTCACGCCCTTACCAACCTCGCGCACAATCCCCGCGCCCTCATGTCCAAGAATGGCTGGAAACGTGCCTTCAGGGTCATCACCCGATAAAGTAAACGCATCGGTATGACACACGCCCGTTGCCATGACCTCAATCAACACTTCACCGTCTTTCGGCCCCTCCAGATCAACCTCGGCGATCTCTAGTGGTTTTCCGGCTTGCGTTGCGATGGCGGCTCTTGTCTTCATTTTTAATGGCATCCTCTAAAATTCATTGGTTTCATTATGTAGCATAATTTACATCATTTTCAAACGACCCAATCCCCGCGCCCACAAGGAACTTTCGCGCACAATGAAGTGTTGGACTTTGTTACGAATAGAGGCCGTATTATATGCGTAAGAAAAAAACAAAAATATTGGGACTTTGCGGCGTATCGCTGCTGGTTATCGCCGTTGCCGGACGAATTTACCTCCCATATTGGGCGACCGATTACGTGAATGAAAAAATCAACGCTCTGGACGGGTATGGCGGCGGAGTAGAAGACATTGATATACATTTATGGCGCGGCGCGTATCAAATACATAGCCTTAATATTTACAAAGAAAACGGCGGCCTGCAGGACCCCTTCACCTCTGTTGACACCGTGGATCTTTCGATTGAATGGGGCGCTTTGTTCGAAGGGGCCATCGTGGCAGAAATTGATCTCTATGAAGCCAATCTCAACTTCTCCAAAACGCAGACAGGCGAGGGGGCAGGCTGGATAGCGCTTGTTGACGCATTATCCCCCTTCGATATCAACCGCATGGAAGTCCATGGCGGCAAGGTCTCGTATATTGATTACACTGCAACGCCAAACGTCAATATTTTCGTTGATGACATTCAGGCGAAAATCACCAATCTGCGAAATGTAGAAGATAGAGAAACCGCCCTTCCATCCGATTTGCTTATCGCAGGGAGTTCAATTGGCGGCGGCACGCTGGATGTAGATGGCAAAATGAACATTCTACAAGAAGTGCCTGATTTTGATGTCAATATGAGCTTGAGTGAAGCGGACATAACAGCCTTAAACGATTACGCCAAAGAGTTTGCCGCCATTGATTTCCAAAGTGGGACGATAGGCATATTCGGCGAGATGGCCGCCGCCAATGGCAATGTAACAGGCTACGTAAAGCCCGTCGTCACCAATTTATCGCTGGTGGACATTGATGACGGGGACAGTAACCCCTTTAATCTAATCTGGGAATCTCTTGCCTCTGTTGTATTAGAGATATTTGAAAACCAACCTGCCGATCAGTTTGCCCTGCGCCTACCAATAGAAGGTAGGATTGATGACCCTGATCGCGATGTATGGTCAGCCGTTATCAGCATCTTCAAAAATGCCTTCGCTGGCGCCTTTACAAAATCTGATGACGGGACAATAGAATTTAACGACGCCTTACTTATGGACGAAAGCGAACAAGAATAAAGAGCGCCGATCACAACGACCGACGCTCTAAAAAAACCTTGTAAGCAAATTCTACAAATTAATGCTTCGCAATAACATAAACGGCATGAATGATACCGGGCACAAAGCCTAATATTGTCAGCACAATGTTAATGAAAAAATGCTTGGTCAGACCAACCTCAATGAGGACGCCTAACGGGGGTAAAATCACAGCCAAAATTATCTTGAACAGATCGCCTAGCAGTGAATCTTGCGTTCCTTGTAAAGCCATTTCATCCTCCTTCATGGTTGGATCATTATAATTATTAGTCGGTTGCGTCTTCAATTGAGTCACCGGCTTCTTCCATGCTCTCTTCAAGCTGGGTTTCATCTTCACAGGCGCTCAAAAGCACTGGCGTACCCGCTAGAAAAACACCCATCATCATCATTTTCAACAATTTCATAATTCTCTTCTCCTTAGTTTCGAGATATTAGTTTCTTATCTAACCGTACCAACACCTTAAGATCTTAAAGAGTTCCAAAACTCTTCGCTTGCACTTATTTGCGTTCACAGGTAAAACTCCGCCTATGCCGCCACCACTTCTCTTACAAGTCAAAGATGCGCTCGTGCGTTACACCGAAACGCCCGTGTTCGAAAACCTGTCTTTCAACGTCCATGAAGGCACGCGCATCGCGCTGGTCGGCAAAAACGGCGCGGGTAAGACCACGTTGATGAATATCATTACCGGCACGCAAGATATGATGGAGGGCGACCGCTGGGAAGCGCCGGGCCTGACCATCGGCTACCTAAAGCAGGACATCGTCCCACAAGAGGGCGTGCGCGTTTTCGATTACATTTTCGAGGAAATTAAGGACGAGGATAAAGAGCTCTACGCCTATAAAGTCGATATCGTCACCGAAGCCCTGCAAATCGACCCCCAAGCCTTTATGACCAAACTCTCGGGCGGGCAACTGCGCCGCACAGGCTTAGCGCGCGCTTTGGTCGAAGAACCTGACATCTTGTTACTTGATGAGCCAACCAACCATCTTGACCTTGAGGTGATTGAATGGCTGGAGGGCTATTTGAACAACTACCGCGGCACGCTCCTAGTGATCTCGCACGACCGCACATTCCTATCCAACATCACCAATCAGGTATTCTGGCTGGATCGCGGCGGCTTGAGAGTCTCCCCGCGCGGCTTTAAATATTTCGAAGAATGGTCGGAAGAGCTACTGGAGCAAGAAGCGCGCGAGTTGAAAAACCGCAAGCAATCCGTTGGGTTAGAGGTTGCATGGGCGAGCCGCGGCGTAAAAGCCCGCGTTAAACGCAACGTCCGTCGCCTTGAGCAAGTCAAGGAAATGCGCGACCAATTAAAAGCTGACGAGGCCGCGTACCGCCGCGCCACCCAGAAAATCAACATCAAAGCGCCCAAAGAAATCGACCAGCATTCCAAAGTCGTGGCCGAGTTTTACAACGTCCATAAAAGCTTCACCAGTGAAGAGGGCAAGGTCATCCCCATACTGGAGAAATTCTCCACCCGCATCCAGCGCGGAGAGCGCATCGGCATCATCGGCAAGAACGGTTCGGGCAAGACCACCTTCTTAAAATTGCTCATCGCCGAGCTTGAGGCCGATCAGGGGCGCGTGAAAGTCCGTAAAGAGCTGGAATTTTCTTATTTCGACCAGAAACGCTCCGATCTGGAGCCTACGGATTCCTTAAAGAAAGTGCTCTCCCCAACTGGCAATGATTACATCAATGTTATGGGCAAGGAACGCCATGTTTGCGGGTATCTGAAGGACTTCATGTTCGACCCGTCCCGCGTTCAGGATAAAGTCTCTCAACTTTCAGGCGGCCAAAAGAACCGCCTGATGCTGGCGCGAATTCTCGCTAACCCGAAAAGCTGTCTAATCCTCGACGAGCCGACCAACGATCTGGACATGGACACGCTGGATATGCTGGAAGAAATTCTTTCCAATTATAAAGGCACGCTGATTGTCGTCTCACATGACCGCGACTTCCTTGATCAGACCGTCACGAAAATCATGGCCTTTGAAGGCCAAGGCGAGGTTGATATCCAGATCGGCGGCTACAGCGATTATCTGGCCAAAAAACAGGCCGAAGACGCCGTAAAGACGCCGAAAAAATCAGGGAGCGCGCCAAAACCCAAACAAGCCACCCCCACCAAGCCCGAAGAGACAAAAAACAACGAGCCCGCCACCTACGCCGCGCCG
>Ga0098074_1000519_pt1 | contig 25353 bp, 37 predicted proteins | sample 32_taG_FD_75064 | JGI IMG/M metagenome (GOLD analysis project Ga0098074, IMG submission 75064) | Marine viral communities from the Gulf of Mexico - 32_GoM_OMZ_CsCl metaG | ecosystem: Environmental > Aquatic > Marine > Oceanic | place: Atlantic Ocean: Gulf of Mexico | collected 2015-07-12
CTAAAGGCACGTCCACTTTCGCGCGCGCCTTTCCATTTTTGGGGGGAAAGGTGCAGATACAAGGGGGGGAGAATGAAACCAGAATCGAGTATCGACGTTCTCAAGCGCCACCACGGGCGCATCCTGCACCTACGCAAGGCCAGTCGAAAGGCCAGAGCCGACCACGACCCGAAAGGGAACGCACTGGTCGGCCACCTCCGACTTGAGCGCGAGCTCTGCGGCGACCTGCTCTCCACTGAGGCCGCCATTACGGCCGCCCAGGTCGACCGCGTCGACGCGCTGGCCATGCTCGAGGCGGTCGCCATCGCGAGCCGGTCGCATGCTGCGGCGCAGAGTGCCGAGCAGGCACGCCGGGCGCTCGAGGCCGAGCAGGTGCAGCAGGTCGGCGACCTGGCCGAAGTGTTGAGCCAGGCGCCGCACGAGGTGAAGCGGCATCTATTGCGCGTGCTCGAGCAGGACTTGGCAGGGTGACGCCGAACCCACCGAGCTCGGCCGCGCTGTTGCTCGGTGCTTTGCTGGCAAGCATCGACGCCGACCCATCGGCCCGGTTCGCGTGGCTGCCGCTACAGTACGAGTACATGCACTCAACCCGCCGGTACCGGCTGCTGCGGACGGGCAATCAAACCGTCGGAAAAACGACGGTCGCCATGTACGACCTCGTCCTGCATGCCGCCGGTACGCACCCGACGCGGCAGAGCTGGTGTAGCGAGCCGGGCGAGTATTGGGTGCTTTGCGACAGTTGGGCGCAGTCGGTCATCATTCAAGGCAAGTTGCACGGCGTGCTCGCGACCGAGCTCGTGCACCCGGGCGACCAGTACAACCCGTCGCAGGGCTACGGCCACAAGCATCCGCACGTGCGCATCCGGCACACCAGCGGCAGCTATTCGACGGTCCGATTCAAGACCGTCAACCAGCGCACTAAATCGTTGGCCAGCGCGACGCTTAAGGGCATCGTCGCCGACGAACCGCTGCCGAGCCTGCGCGTGTACACGGAGGCGTCGAAGCGCATCGAGCGCGGTGGCTGGATGAGCTGCTGTATGACGCCCATCAATGCTCCCGTCGAATGGTTCCGTGAGCTGGTCGAGGCCGAGGGCAGCCCGTGGGAGCAGCATCACCGAGGACTGACGGCGCGGGAGTTCATTCCGGTCGGTCACTCGCGACCCATCGAGGTGATGGTGGAAGGACCCGACGGTCCCGAGTGGCGGCCGGCTGGTGCCGAGTACATCGCGGAGCTCGAGGCGAAGGTGCACCCGTCAGAGGTCGGCATCGTCGTACACGGTGAGTGGGACGTGCGGGCGGTCGACCGATTTTATACACACTGGCACGGCCAGGTCGGCGACCCGCCTGACGCTGACCTCTGGACCGGCGTGGGCTTCGACCACGGCAGCGCACCGTCGAAGCAGTGTGGTGTGCTGGTACAGGTGCAGGACCGCGGCCCCATGGAGTATCCGCACGTGTACGTCCTGGGCGAGTGGGTCGACGAGTCCGGCCGGCAGACGCCTCGAGGCGATGCACGGGCGACGCTCGACATGCTCGGCAAGTGGGGGCTCGGCTGGAAGCACCTCGACGACGCCTGCGGCGACCGGGCGCTCACCTTCTCAAAGAAGCCGGCCAAGCGGTCAAACGCCATCCTGGGCCGATGGCTGTCGAAGATTACCGGAGTGGGTCGACTGCACCCACCCATCCGGACCGCGAAGCGTGGCATGGGGCGCGGCGCTGGCTCGGCCGACATCCGACGCCGGTGGCTGCACTACCTCACTGTCGAGCAGGACGACGACGGGCGCAGCCTGCTCACCGTGCACCCGTCCTGCACTCGCGTCCTGCACGCACTCGACACGTGGGACGGCACCGACCGGCACCCGTCAAAGGACATCCTAGACGCCCTGTTTTACGCGCTCGACCGGTGGACGTTCAGCCGTCGGAAGCGGCGTGCCGTGACAATCCGGCGCGGCTGACGTAGTACACTGCAAGGGGGTCGTATGCCTTACCACTACGACGAGCACGAGCGCAGGCGCGAGCAGGGCCGCAGGCAGCGCATCATGGACGGCACGTGGAGGCGTGACGCCTATGAGTACCTGCGTCAGCTGCTCGGGTCGAAGCGGCTGAACCAGGCCTGGGGTGGTGAGCAGGTCGTGGACATCAGCACGAACATCCTGCGCGAGGATGCCGAAGGGAAGTCGACCCTGTACGACCGGCCGCCCCGGTTCCGGTGCATCGTCGACGGTGACGAGGTCGAGTCGGCATCGCTGCTGATGAATCAGCTCATGGAGCGCGCCCAGTACCCGACACTCATGCAGGACGTGCTCGCGCAGGTCATCGGCCTGAATGACTACGCCATCCGATACGAGGCCAAGCTCGTCGACGGTCGCCTGGTCGTCGAGCTGCACCCGACCAGTCCGGCGTACATCCTCGAGGCCACCGAGCGCGCCGACGACCCGCGCCAGGTGTCTAAGGTCTGCGAGGAATGGCACTATGACGGCAAACCGGTCGTGCGTGTCTGGACGGATGAGGTCACGTACCTCGAGACGACTGACGGGCAGCTCATCGACGGAACCGAGGTGCCGCACAACCAGGGCGCATGCCCGTGGGTGCTGTACCACGTGCACGGCCGGCCGCGTCTCTGGCTGCCGTTCTATCGGTCGGAAGTCGTCGAATCGACTTACCGCACCTGCATGGCGTACAGCTATCTCGACCACTGCCTCTTCGAGGCGGCATGGTCGCAGCGGTACACCGTCAACCTGGCGCCCATGGGCGCGGATAACCAGCTGTCACTCGATGGCACAAGCGCGCCCGTCATTGACGCCGACCCGACCTCGGTGCTTCAGCTCGAGCAAATCGACGAGAGCAAGCCCGGCAGCGCGTCGCAGTGGAAGCCGGGCGCCGACCCCGAGGTCATGGGCCGCGCAGTGGCACGGTTGCACGGCCGGGCGACACTCGCGGCCGGCGGGTCGGACCTAGCCGTCTACCGCAAGTCAGGCAACGCCGAGTCCGCCTATGCCATGGCCATCACACGCGAGATGCAGCGTGAGGCGCAGGTCGCCATGGCTCCACGGATGGCACCGTCCGACCGGCTCCTGGCCGACCGAATCGCGCTGGCCTGCAACCTGGCCGTGCCGGGCCTGTTTCCCGAGTCGGCAGACTGGCGCATCCGATACTACGCACTCCCGCCGCAGCGTGAGGAGTTGGAGCGGTTGCAGCTTGCGGTCGAGCTCGGCGCGCTAACGCTGGCAGACCTTCGCTTGTCGGTCGACCCGTTCGCCAGTCCCGAGGAGGTCGCGCGTGCCGCCGTGGTACCCGAGTGACGCCATGCGCCGAGCGGCGCAGCGTGCGCTCGACTGGCGCGAGGAGCTACCACCGAGCCGGCGCGGCATGACGGCGCGGGGGCTTGGGATGGCTCGGCTCATCGCCAGCGGTGGCGCGATGCAGCTCGACGACGTGCGCGCGGTGTTCGAGTACTTTCCACGGCACGAGGTCGACAAAGAGGCGCAGGGCTTCCGGCGCGGTGAGCCGGGGTACCCGTCGAAGGGTCGACAGGCCTGGGATGGATGGGGCGGCGACACGGCTAGAGGCTGGGCGCGTCGCATCCTGGCCGAGTATGACGAGGCTTACATCGCTCGCAGTGACGCGCGAGCACGACGACGAGAGGGCAGACGATGAGTGAGGAAGGGGCAGAGCAAGCACCGGCAGCGCCGGCCGAGCAGGACATGGCGCCGACACCGCGAGCCAGTCGCGGCAGCAAGCGCATACAGCAGCTCACGACCGACCTGCAAGCGGCACACGAGCGAATCAAGCTCCTTGAGGCCGACAGCGTCACCGTCGAGCGCGACCAACTGGCGGCCGGCATGAAGGCGCTCGAGCAGAAGCTGGAGCGCATGAAGGCCGACCACGCGACCGCGGCCGACCAGTGGCGCACGTCGGAGGCCATGCTGCGGCGTGGGCTCACCGACGACGAAGGGCAAGCGGTGGCGCTGGCACTGTACGCGCGACTGCCAGCGGACGAGCGCCCCGAGCTCGCTGCCTGGATGGACTCGTGGAAGGGCGACGACGACACCGACAACACCCCGGCCGCGCTGCGCCCCTACCTGCAACGCCAGGCCGAGCCGGTGCCGGCGGCACCACCGGCCGCTCCGCTGGCAGGGCGTCAGCCTGCGGCGTCACCGGGTGCACTGGGCAGCATTCCCGCGTCGGTGAGGATGGCCGCAGCGCGAGGCGACCGCGACGCGCAGGAGGCTATCAGGGCGTACCTGGCCGGGCGCCGTTGACATCGGCGCCGGCTCGGTGTAGTGCTATGGCAACCCGCTAGGCCATCGAGTCGCAGGCGCTACCTGCTGTAGGCGAGACAAAGCGGACCGTCTCACCTGACAGCTAGGAGCGCCCACTATGGCGACCAATTCGACCACCAGTTTTTCCGGGTCCGTGCTCGCAGCCGAGCAGGCAGACCTCCGGTACCTGCTCACCATCGCCGACCGGGCGGGAATGTTCCAACATCCCGTCTTTTCGGCCGGCTACCTCGGCCGCGCCGACATGTCGAAGGTCGTGCAGCGTCCAACGTACGGGCTCGGCGCGAACGAGATGGCGGCCGAGACCGAGGGTTCTGGTGCCGTCGGTACGGCCATCACGAACAGCAAGGTCTCCGCGACGGTCGCCGGCCAGCTGCTCACGCGTGACACGACCAGCCTGCTCCGGAACATCACCGGCGACGCGCTGTCCCCGAGCGAGCTGTTCGGTCAGGACATGGCCGTGGCCGCGTCGACCCGCTTCCTGTCGATGGTCGCGGCTGCGATGACCTCTGCGTCCGGCTCGGTCGGCACGACGGGCGACGCCCTCACCGCGGCGACGCACTTCGCTGGCGTGGCGGCGTACCGTGCGCTCGGCTCGCTCGGCATCGGTGGCACTGGCGCACCTCTCGCGCTGTACCACGTCAAGCAGGTCAGCGACCTCGAGTCCAACCTCTTCACGTCGGCCGGTGGCCAGCTCCAGTACGGCGACGAGGCGCGGCGTCTCGCGGCCTTCTCTGGTGGAATCTTCCGCGGCTTCATCAACGATGTGCCCATCTACGGAACCACCAAGGTGACCGACGACGCCACCGACTACACCGGCGGCCTGCTCGGCGCGGGCTCCATCGTGTGGGCCGACATGCTGCCGGCCGTGGACGACCCGTCCCGGCAGGTCGTGCTCGGTGGTGAGGCTCCTGACGGGTCCATCCTCCCGCCGATGCTTGCCGAGGTCGACCGCAACTCGACCACCGGCGTGACGACGGTCGCCGGGCGTATCTTCCTGGGCGTCAGCTACGGCCAGGAAATCGCCATCAAGGTCATCAGCGGCGTCTGATGCCTTCCCGGCGCTGCGAGTTTGGCCGAGCTCGCAGCGCCGTACCACATCGGCCGACACTAGGGCAGAGGTGAACCATGGCGCGAGCCAAGAGCAGCACGAGCAAAGCACAACCACCGGCACCCGCGGCACCGGCTGCCGCACCTGCGATGCCATGGGCGCAGCCCGGCACGCTCGACCGGTCTGCCGGTCGCGGCTACGGGGCGGGGTCGAAACCGCACTACCTGTACCACATGCCCGGCGCGTACTACGCCGTGGATGGGTGGTGCGTGCCGCACCTGTCGCAGTTGTGGGCGGGTGAGGCTGGCGTGAATGGGGTCGACGCCGTGCGCAGTGCTGACGGCAAGCGGTGGGTCGCTGACCCGGAGCCGGCCATTGTGCGCATCCAGCGCAAGGGCGGGCGCATCATCCCGCACGAGGTCGACGCCGAGCAGGGTCACCCGTCGTACCTCGTGCCCGTGCCGGGCACCGGAACGTGGACGCATCGCCTCTGCTCACTCGTGCCGGGGATGCGTCCTCGGCCACCGGCTGCGGCCGACCGTGCCGCATGGCTGCGCTCGCTGGTCGAGCGTGGCGTGCTGGACGCTCCGCACCCCGAGGAAGTGCGCGCCGTCGGGCAAAAGCTGCGCGCACTGTACGAGGCGAACAAGCGGTACGAAGGCGCCACCACGGAGTCGATGGCCAAAGCCTGGCAGCTCTACCAAGAGCGCGCACTGGTTGAGCAGGTAGGGGGCTGACATGGCACGGCGTCGCGACATGCACCGGGGCAAAATCACCGACTACAGCGGCAGCGACATGGTCGACCCCAAGACCCGCCGCGCTGCGCTGGACGACTACATCGGCCGCACCGGGTGGCAGATGACGCAGGTGCAGCGGTCGGAGCTCGTCGACGCAGCGTGTCGCATCGCTGACCAGCAAATTGCGACGCAGTGCAAGCAGGCCGAATCGGGCCGGTCTGCGGGCTCTGCGGCCCGACTCTCTGCCCCGGGTGAGAGCTCGCAGGCCGAGCCCTTGACGCTGAAAACCGCTTGGAAGGCGTGGGTCTAGACGATGGCAGAGACGCATTACGCCGCCCGACTGGTCGACCCTGGCTACGCCATCGAGAAGGGCCGAAACAACACCATCACGTGTCCCGTGTACGACGGGGCGCACCTGTCGACGCCGACCAGTGGCACGTGCACGGTGCGCACTAGTGACGGCGTCATCAGCTCGGGCGCGGTGACGGTCGGCGGCATGGTGCACTCGGCCGAGTACACCATCACGTCGGCCAGTATGGCGGACCTCGACTATTCTGACGACGTGTCAGTCGAGTGGGCGCTGCTGATGGGCGACGGCGTCACGCACACGTTCAGGAGCGAGGGCGCCATCTGTCGCGTGTCGGGTCAGCAGCGGGTCACCGTCGCCGACCTGTACCGGCTCGAGCCTTACCTTGACCCCGACAGCGGCGGCGCGGTCTGGAGTCAGAACGGCGTCGACCAGTGCATCGAAGCGCACCTCGAGGTCGAGACCGAGTTGTGGCTGGCAGGGCGTCGCCCCTATCTGGTGGTATCGCAGGCTGCGCTCCGTCGGGTTGAGCTCCTGACGGCGCTCCGCATGTGTTGCGAAGCGTTGTCGACGACCGGCCGGCAGACGTTCATCGACAAGGCGCAGCGGTACGCCGATCAGCTCGCGCGGACCAAGCAGCAGGCCACGCTCCACTACGACACCAGTGGGGACGGGCGCATCGACGACCCCGAGCACCGGAGCAGCATGCGGGCCGGCTCGTACCGGCTCGGCTCGGTGCGTGGGAGCTCTCTGGTGTACCCGTGGCGGTGACAGTCGCCCAGGTGCGGCAGCGTGTCGCCGCGGCGCTCGAGGCCGCGTCAGGCTGGTCGGAGAGCACTGTTATCGGTGGCGCCCAATGGCAAAACACCGGAGAGGGCGAGTCGGCCCAGTCGGGTCACTTCGCGGTCACCGTGCCGATGACCACTGGCTACGACACGTCCGACGGGCAGCTGGTACCGGCTCGCTCGGCCGCGCTGACGGCACGCACCGAGGTGCGGGTGGACTGGCGGTATCGGGTCCGCTCCGACGCCCAGGTCACCGACTACGACGCCGCGCTGACGCAGGAGCAGGTACTGCGCGTCGCAGCTGGCAACACGTCACCGACCGGCGGCCTGCGCATCTACGAATCCGTCACCACGCCATCGAATCGCCAAGTAGTGCAGGACGAGCAAGGCCTAGTCGTGGCCGTGCGTGGCGTCCTGTTCCTCGTCGCTGTCCATCCATTCGCCCGGAGCTAGGCCCATGCCATCCGCCACCGTAGCCCTTACCAAGTACGACATTGCCTCGCTGGTCATGAAGGACGCCACCGGGTCACCGGTCGACCTTGACCTGCTCACCTACGCCGACCACAGCTTTACGGCCGACCGGCTCGTGAATGTGTTTGAGGAAATCGCTATTTACGCCGGGCAGACCTTCCTCGGCTCGAGGCGCGGCGCACCTGCGCCCATTAACATTGCGTTCTCGACGTACATGACGAGCGTGGCGAGTGCCGACGTAGCCGACAACAACGGCAACGCCTGGGATTTTGTCGCCAGAACCAACGGTTTCAGCGGCAACACCAACACCAACACCACCGGCTACGACTTCGACATGATTGACCTGACGGTCACTATGACGACCAACAGCGTGACGCAGACGCTCGCCTTTTCCAAGTGCACGTGCGTCGGTGCCTTCTCGGCAGACGAACCCAACAAAATCGATTGGACGGTCGTTTGCCGTGGTGGCGTGACGCGTACATGATGACCCGCTAGCGCGGGCAAAGGGGCAGAGAATGAACGACAGAACCATGCAGCTCGGAGTCGGCGCCGTGCGCTGGCAGATGCCGAGCCTGGTGCACCGGCTCGAGGTGCTCAACCGACAGGCGACTGACGGGCTGGCGTCAGCGCGCATGTATGCGCTGCTGGCAGGGCTGCCGGGTGGCGTCCTCACCGCGGTCGGCCTGACGGGTCGCCCGGCCATGGACATCGACCAGGCCGAGCAGCTTCTACAGCGGCAGGGGTGCACCTTGCCGCAGCTCGTCGCGGCCAGTGCGCAGGCCTGGCAAGCGGTGTGGGAGTGGTACACCGATGCCATGCCAGCGCCAAAGGATGAGACCGACGCGGGAAACGACGACGCGCCACCGGAGACGGTGGCGGCTACGACGGCCTGACCCGTGCCTTGCTCACTCTGGCGCGGGAGTACTCGACGACCCTGCACGCACTCGGTGAGCTCGACGCCCTCGAGCTGCGCCACATGCTGGCCGACCTGCTGACCCGACTAGAGGAGCGCCACCGTGACCATCAAAGGACTCGACCGGGCGCTGGCAAACGTCGAGCGCCAGGTGTACGAGGTCGCGCATAGACGGGCGCTTGCGCGGGTGCGCCAGGTCGTCGGGTTTGCGCGCAGTCGGTGGCCAGTCGGCGACACGCCAGGCCGACCCCGTAGCCGTGACCTGTTCCGCATCGAGGACAAGAGCGACGGGGTCGACCGGGTGCATGTCGTCATTCAGAACGACGCACGAGATGACCGGGGCACGCCGTACGCGTTCTTTATTCGCTCGGCGCGTGTGCCCGGTGCCGGCCGCAAGAACGCATGGCTCGTGCTGGTCCGGCGTCCGACAATGAAAGCGGTAACCGACCTGGCAGCCGATACAGCACGCGACCCGCTCGGGAGAGGTTGAGCAATGGCCGAGACTGCACTGATTGGCGTCGACATCGACCTGTCTCTAGTGAATCGACGACTGGCCGAGACGGGAGAGCTGACAGCCAAAGAAGCGCGGCAGATGCAGCGCGAGCTCACGCAAGCGTTCAAGCAGTCAGCCCGCGCCAGTGAGGACGCGGCGCGTCAGATGGCACGGGCGCAGTCGAAGGCGGCACGCGATGCCGAGCGCGAAGCGAAGCGCGCAGCCCGTGAGGTCGCCCGTAGCTATGGGGAGCAGGCGTCGGCCGTGCGCGGCTTGTTCTCCGCTGCGCTCGGTGGGGTCGGTGGCGACCTGCTCGACCTGGCCGACGCGACTGACGGCGTGTCGGACTCGATGGCGCTGCTTGGTACTGGCCTGGCTGCGCTCGCCATTGGGCCGGTCATTCTGGGCGAGCTCGCACAAGCTCTACAGGACACCGCGCAGGCTGGCATCGACGCGCGCAAGTCCCTCGAGGAAGCCGGCATCGCTGTCGAGCGGCTAGTGTCACCGGCTGCACTGGCAACGCTCGCAGCGTACGAGGAGCAGACGAAGCTCACCGAGCAGGCGAGCGCGGCCCTATCGGTCGAGCTCGGCAGCGCGGCAGCCACCGACGCGCAATTCTTCGCCGATGCCATGCTGGGCGCCAAGCAAGCACTGGCCGACTTCTCTGGCGCGGCCAGTGGTGTTGTCTCAAGCATCGGCAAGATGGCCGAGACGTTCTTGGTTCTGAATCCGGCATTTCGTCCGTTCATTCTGGCGCTGCGCGAGTCTGGCGCGGCAGCTGGCGAAACCAAGGCGCGGGTCGCCGAGCTCGTGGCTGAACAGCGAGAACTACAGCGCGTCACCGAGCGCACTGGCCAGGTCTACGCTGATACCAGCGTCAGCGCGGCGGAGGCATTTGGCGCCGACAACGTGGTGGCGCCACAGCGGGCCATCGAGTCGCAGGTCGACGAAACCACCGCGGCCGTGCAGGAGCAGACGACAGCATTCACGAACCTCGACCTGTCGATGCAGGGCACCACGGTTAACGCAGGCCTAACCGCTGACGCCGTCGCGACTGTCAACGAACAGGCCGCCAAGTCTGCCGAGCTCATCGGCTCGGAGGACAAGCCCGGGACATTCGACAAGCTGGTCGAGGACCTCGGTGAGGGCGCCGCCGCTGCCGCCGCGCTGGCGAGTGCCTTCTCACCTATCCTCGGGAACCTGGCGCAGCTCGCAGCCATCGAGCAACGCCAGCACGAGGCACGGGTGCAGCAGTTGCGCGACCAGCGGGCCGAGTCGCGTGAGACGTACCGCGACGCGGTCAATGCGTTTCACGAGTCGCAGTCTGACCTCACGGCAGCCGAGCAGGCCGCTCAGCGCGACTACCTGTCCAGACTCAAGCAGAGCGAGGACGCAAAGCGCGAGCAGATACGGGAGGTCGAGCGCGAGGAAAAACGCGCCGCCATGGAAGCATTCAGGCGGCAGAAGGAGCTCCAGATTGCCCAGGCCACCATCGACGCGGCACGCAACGCCGTGGTCTTGACCGGTGCGCTGTCGTTCTTGACCTTTGGGGCACCTTTTGTAGCTACCGGAATCGCGCTCGGCCAGCTGTCGACGCAGCTGGCTGTCATCAATGCCACGCCGCCACCCAAATTTCACTTCGGTACGCCTGCGGCTAGTTCGACGGGCGGGGGCGTGGTCGGCATCCCCGGGGCCGAAGTGCCGGCCGTGCTCGAGCAGGGTGAAGGGGTCGTCAGTCGCCGCGGCATGGCGACGCCTGGCATGGCCGAGCTGGTCGAAGCGGTCAATGCTGGACGGGCGCCGACCGGCCGCAGCATGGTCACCGACATCGAGGCCGACCTGCTCGCGCAGCGGTTGAACCGACCGTACGCACCTGCGATAAGGGGCAGAGCACTAGCAGGTACCAACACCTTCTATCGAGGTCGCTGATGGCTCGACGTGACATCCCCTTCGCTGGCGTGCTGGTACCTGACGACCGAATCAGGACAGCCGGCGCCGCGTCGACCATTCAGGAAACCGGCACGACCACGACGAGCTATCAGCAGGCCGGACCGACGGCGCCCGGCGCTGTCGACGTGGGTGACGACGTGGTCCTGGCGCTGTCGGGAGAGCAGGCCGCGTCCGTGTACCTCGACATTGGCCGAGGTGGCGCACCGGACCCGGCACGGGGTGCTCGACTGCGCTGGGCTGACAGCTCGACTGATACGCTGCTCGGCTGGGCTCCTCCGAGCTGGCTACAGTACACCACCGGGACGACCGACCTGTCTGGCTCCGACTGCATCGACCTCATCGAGCTGGCTGACGGGTCGGTGATGGTCGCCAGTGCAAATGGCTCGACAACGGAGTGCGCGACTTATGACCCGAGCACGGACACGTGGACGGCACGCACGGACCTGCCATGGCAAGCGACAGCGGCGACGCCCTCTGACGCGCTGCTGGCGTTGTGGCAGGACCCCGACGACGAGGCGGTATACGCGCTGCAATCCGACGTGGCGGGGGCGGCATCGGTGCGGCACATGCTTGTCCGGACGACGGACAGCGGCACGACGTGGTCGACGGTAGCACAGGCCTCATTCACCGGCGGCACGCTCACCGCGGCCGGTCGTGATGCGCGGTGGTACCGCTTGCCCAGTGGGACGCATGTGCTCGTCGTCATCGGCACGAGCACTATCCAGACCTGGCGCAGCAGCAGCGGCGAGGACTGGCAGTTGGTCGGCAGCCTGTCGGGCATCTTTGACGGGCCGTCAGCGCAGCGCGCCGCAGCCGACGTGGTCCTGCTCCCCGACGGCCGGCTGGTGTACGCGTACATCCTCTCGGCGACACGGGCGACGATGCAGGTGAGACTCTGCGACGCGCTCACCGACCCGGCCACCGCGGTCGAGCTCGACGCCGTCACCGTCAGCGGTTTCCTGAATCAGCTCTCACTTGCCCTCGAGGAAACGGGCCGACTCTGGGCACTGGTGAACCATACGAGCAACGGCACGCGATGCTTTCGGAGTATCAATTACTCGGCCTGGCTCGAGGACGATGGGAACCGGTTGGTTGCGACGGGCTCGGTCGACGAGGTCAGGGCGATGCGCAAGTGCCTACAGCTGCGAGGGGGGCACCTGCTGTGCACGGGCACGCCAAACGACCCGGCAGGGGGTGCGCCGCTGTTCTACCACCTGGGCGGCTGGACCAGCCTTGAGCCTTGGTCAGTGGCGGCCGGACTGTCGGCGCGCGACTCCGACCGGCTGACATGGGGCGCGAGCAACACGGCTGAGGTTCCCTGGCTCGGCATTACGGCCAGTCAGCGGGAAGCAAACCTCGCGAGCTATGGGTGGACGCTGGGCGGCACCGGCGGGTCGGACGTGACGACGGTGGAGCACCGCAGGGTCACCACAACGGCCAATAGCCGATACTGGACGGCCAGCATTACCGGCGGTACCGACAGTCTGCTGGCGTTCTTGGACGTGAAAATCAACACCAGCGGCACCACGTCGACGCAGCAAGTGGGATGGAGAGTCAACGCCGACACGGGCACAAGCGGCCAGGCCATCGCATGCGCCATCGCGTCCACGCAATTCCGTATCAGCGAGGTCGGCGGGTCTTCCCTGGTCACCGTGTCGGCCGACATGTCGACCCGGATGCAGTTCATGGTCTGCATCGAGTCCGGGCGCAGGCTGGAGGTCTACTACAAACGACCTGAGGCGACGGCCTGGACAAGTGCTTACCAGTCTGGCAGTCCAGGCCTAACGGGTACAGGTGCAGCGGCGTACATCCATTTCGGGCACCTCTTCGCAGGGACACAGGAAAGCGACTGGAGGTTCGTGGCATGTGTCGCCAGCACGTCGACTGCGAGCTCGACAGCGAAGCGCGACCAATGGCGCAGCACAGCGTCGACCATCGTGGCGCGGCAGAAGGTGCTCGGCCGTCCACTGGCTGCGCTGGGCGGGTCGCTGGGCACGCCTGCGAGCTACCCGCGGGTGTCTCTGCTGTCGGTGGCGCCCACGGCCGGCACCACCGCAACCGTCGAGCCGGCGCACGGGTACCCGGTCGACCACCTCGACCCCATTGCCAGCCCGTCACCGCGGCAGGTCTGGCGCTCGACCGACACAAGTGAGCAGGTCATCGAGTGGTATCTGGACGACACCGTCACTACGTCAGACCTCACGTACTACGCGCTATACCTGGCCGGCGCAAACTTCCGTTCGGCCGAGCTTGAGTACTACGACGGCGCGACCTGGCAGACCTGGGTATCGGTCGACCTTGGTGAGGCCATCACGTACAGCCGGACCGGCAACACCATCCAAGCCTCGTCAGGCTCTCCGCGGTGGCTACAGCAGCACGAGGCAGTCGGCGGGTATGTCGACCTCGGTGGCGGTGTGCGACGCGCTGTAGGCTGGAACGCGACCGGCTACGGCAGCGCAGCAGGCACACGGTCGCGCATCCGGCTGGATGGGGTCACCGGCACGGACCCTGCGAGCGGTTCGGGTACCCTGGTCCTGCCCCGCGGTGTCGCCGCGTCGCTTACCCAGGTCGAAGCGCAGCGGGTGCGACTGCGCATCCCGACGCAGTCGACCGTCGAAGGGTATTTCGAGCTGGGCGCCATGGCCATCGGCCGCGTGTACGCGCTCGGGTCACCGGTCGACTTTGGCAGCGGACAGTCGACCCTGATTGATGTGCGTGAGGACGAGGCGCCCGGATACGCGACGAGGTCGCGCAGGTCGCCACCGCGGCGCCGGTGGTCACTGGCTATCGCCGAGAGCAATGTGGCCGGCATCCGTGACGGCGTCGCCGGGTACCTGGCGGCCGACGGTGCGCCGACTATCGGCGTGGGCCTGGAGGGCGACGTTGCGCCACTGCTCGAGGGGCTACTGGCGCAGGGCATCGACGCCAGCCCGGTACTCGTGCTGCCGGCTCCTCCAGAGACGCAGGACGCAACGACCGGCTACACGACGACCGAGACGCGGCGCGACGTGCTCTGGTGGGGCAGAGTCAGCGCGGTCCAGTGGGACAACGTGGTCGGGGAGCTCGGCGCCGATGAGCTGCACCGGGTGGCGACGGTGACCATCGAGGAGGACGTGTAGCCATGGGCTCCATCCTGCTCGTGCTCGAGGTCGAAGGTCAGCCACGTCGGTACACCAGCGCGGCCGAGCCTGTCACCGTCGACGGTGAGAGCTACGCGCCAGGCCTGGCGGTCGGGTCGGTGGCCGTGCATGCGCTCGGCTCGACCTCGGTGACGGTCGACGACCCGCACGAGGACTGGCCGACGCTCGTGCTGTCGATGGGCACGGTGCCACGCTGGCCGGCGTCGCTGTATTGGGCCGACGCTGCCGGACGCATTGCCCTACAGGTCGGGCACGCGACGCTCGGGGAGCTTGGCGCGCCGGTTACCGAGCTGCCACTATCCATCGACTCCGCAGTGGTCCCCGGTGCTCGACAGGTACCCGACGCGGCGCAGTCGACCATCGACGCCGGTGACTGGCCAGGACCCGAGCACGCCAGCGACGCGCGATACTCGCAGGATGACAGCAGCATCGGCGCGACCCTGCCGCGGGTGTACGGTCGTCCCGGGCTTGACTCGATGACAGCCGGCGCGACTGGCGGACCCGTCACCACGGCGTACCGGGTCGAGACGGGCAGCGGTGGCGCGGCCATCAGTGGATACATCGTCGTGGCCAGTCCACCGACCGAGGCGACCACGCTGACCCTGTACGACCAGTCAGCCGGCCAGGATGACACGGGCGCCTATCAGACGGCAGACGTGACGACCTCGACCACGACCGACCAGCGCGGCCGGCAGGTGCAGGTCGTGTCGCTGGCAGGGCAGGCCACGCTCATCGGCTACACGGCCGGCACTCGATACGGGTGCAGCTGGACGAGCGACGCCACCGACCGGTCGGCGGCCTATGTGCTAAGCGACCTGCTCGACGCCAGTGGGCGCCCGGTGGACTCGGCGCGCATGCGACTGGATGGCCTGCTCATCGACGTGGCCATCGAGTCGCCAGTCGACCCGCTCGGCTGGATACTGGAGCAGACCGGCGGGGTACCCCTGTTCATCGGCCGCAGCGCGCTCGGGTACTACGCGCGACTTGTGCCCATCGACCAGGCCGCGCCCGACGTGACGCTGACCCTGCAGGGTGCCGACACGCACAGCGGCATTGCGCCGGCCGAGCCTGGCGGGGTGGTGTCGCGGGTACAGGTGAGGTACGCACCGTCGGACGGAGAGATGACGCGCACCGTGCTCCTCGACCCGACCACGTCGACGCCGTGCGCGCTGGCCGAGGCCGGTGGCTATGACGCGCTCATGTCGGTCGAGCTGCCGGCGGTGTGTGACCCTGCGACGGCTGGACGGGTCGCCGCGCTCCTGGCTGCCGAGTACGCGACACCCGGGCCGGCGGTGGCGCTGACGGTGAGTGACCCTGCGACGGTGCGCCGGCTGCTGCTGCTGGGTCCGGCGTGCCTCATCGAGGTCGGCACCGACGCGACACTGGACGCGCCGAGCCTGACGGGCCGACGGGTGGCGGTGGACGGCATGACGGTGACAGACACCACCCTGACTCTGGCCGGCACGGTGAGGACATGAGCAGCACGCGACGACCTCCCGCCGGGTACTACCGCGGCGGCCTGGCTGGATGGGCGCAGGACCCGACCGTGGGCCTGCTCGGCCCGTCTGGCTTGTGCATCCATGAGGACTGGTTGCGCTACTCCGGCGGCGGGACGCAGGATTACGGTGAAGTCGGCTGGACGCGGACGACCGTGGGCGGGTCCGGCGCGACCGTCATCCTCAACACACCGACGGCAGCCACCGAGGCCGGCATCCTGGCGCTGCGCACAGGGTCGAGCGCGAACCGCGGCGCGACGCTGCACACTGCCGGGTTCGTGCAGGTGTACCAGCCACCGGTCGGCATGATGTGGTGCACGAAAATCGACATGAGCAACACGACCTCGATTGAGGCCTGGTCTGGCCTGTCCTCCTCGAGCAGCGGCCGGGTGCGCTCGACGGACGCGACGCAGTTCGTCGGCATCCGGTACCTGTCCAGCGTCGGCCAGTGGGAAGGCGTCGCCAAGAACGGCAGCGGCACGGCGAATGAGTCGGTGGTCAACCTGGGCACGCACTCGGCCGGAACCTTTCGAATTTTGGGGTTTGAGGTCGTCGACACCGACGGCGCTGGTACACCTGGGCTCCAGTTTTTCGAGCTCGATGCCAGTGACCGGCGGTCGATGGTGCGGACCGACTACGGTGACCCCATCACCGACGACATCCCCGAGACGACAGGACTGACGGCCGCTGGGCTGGTGACGCTTGCCCAGTCGCAGCGCATTTTGTATCAGGACTTCTACAGCATTGGCGGGAGGGTAGCGCGATGACGGTACTCGGCAGCATCGCAGAGGGGACACCACTGGGCGCGCTGACACGGGCAGAACCGCTGCCGTGCTGCTCGCTAGTCGCGGCCATGGTCCTCGAGCAGGTCGGCCACCATCCTGACCCGGCGACGCTCGATGCGTATGCCGACGCTGACCCGGTGTACTGGCCGCCGGCGAACGTCTGGAGCCGCGACGCGCCGTGGTCGGCGCTGACGGCTGCACGGTCGCTGCTCCGTGGGCGCTGGGCGTACGAGTCGCTGGTCGGTGAGCGCGAGGGCGCCGAGTACGTGTACGCGCCGCAGCTCACCCGCAACCGGTGGCACATTGTGCAGCGGTGGCGGGGGCTCGACCTTGGTGAGGGCGTCGGACCGCAAGACGACGAGGTCATCGACGGCGCGACGGGGCACACGTACTGGGCACACATGGACGCGACCGGCTCGGTGACCATCGTGCAGTCGAGCACGTCGCTAGGACTGCGCGTCACCGAGGGCGGGTCGTGGGTCGGCACGGCCGGACTCGACGGTTACAGCGTGGGCGTGCTCACCTTGCCGGCGGGGGTGCTCTGATGCCGTGGCTCTGGAATCTCGCCTGGTCGCTGCCGAGCCTTGCCAGCGACGTGCAGGAGCTCATCGACGCCGTCGTCGACGACACGGGCCGCGCTGACCCGGGCGACGCAGAGGCCGCCGGCCGGCTGCTCTCCGACGAGCTCGGCGACGTGCTGCGGGTTCGGGTCGGTGGCGTCGACATTGTCGGCCCGGATGCGCAGGCAGACCTCTTCGCGTTCCTCGCGCGGGTCAGTGCTCGCGCTCACAATGCCAGCCGATGACAGCAGTGCTTGCCAGTCGCCTCGAGCTTGAGGCGGACACCATCCTCGAGGGCATCGACGACGAGGCACGCCGTGAGCACGCGTCGCGCGTCCTGCTGTCGACCATCGAAACACTGGCGGACCATGAGTCACGCCGGCCGGTGGCTGACGCGCTCGACGAGGTCGTGCGCACCATGGAGCAGGTGAGGACCCGGCTCGACCAGGCCGACGAACCACCGGCAGGACTGGCCGCGGCGCTCGGGTCTATCGACGCGCGTACTTGGGTCGGTATCATCCTCGGCATAGCTGCCGCGCTCGGTGCAGCCACCGGGCTCGACGTGGCCGACATCGTCGGAGAGGGGGCGCCATGAGTGAGGCAGACCGGGCAGCGATGGCACGCGGTACGCTGACCAGCGGCATCGACCTCGAGCAGGTCGCCGCAGCTCGTGCCGCGCTTGTGGCCATGCGTCAGGACATGGCGCAGCCGGCTGTCGAGCCGACGCCGGTGACCTGGCGCACCTGCGTCTTCGCGGGTGCACTGGCCGGCGCCGTCGTCTGGCTCATCCTCGGGTAGCGCGCCACATGCACACGGCGCGAGGGGTGACGCCGACGACCTCGGCCACCTCCGCGGTGGACATGCCAACGTCTAGCATCTCGTGCGCGAGGTCGTGCCGTAGCTGACGGGCGACACGGGCGCACGCTTTCGCCCAGGTCACCGGGCACGGGTAGCCCGGTGAGCGGGGACGCACGAGCAGCGCGCCCTGATTGACCAGCCACGCCACCACGTGCAGAGGATGGCCGACACGCTCGGCAGCCTGGCGCACCGTGGCGCCGCGGTCGAGCATCGACTGCACCCGAGCAAGCGGCACGGCCGAGCGCATGCGGGCAGCGGCGCGCAGTCGCCACCGCCACCGGCGCACGTCGACCGGGTCGACCGGGTAGCTGTTGAGAATGTCGCGCGTGGTGCGGCCTGCGAGGAGGGCACGCCGGACGCAGCGCGGCGGGTCACCACGCACGGGCCAGTCCTGCGAGCCATTCGGCCAGTCGCCCGGCGTGCACCTTGCCGTGATGCGTGACGCTCAACACGTGGCCGTGATGATTGACCGCGACCGACAGCGACCCGCCCTTATGGGCACGGTACAGGGCACACCACCGGTCAGAGTGCAGGCCGCACCACTGCACGGACCATCCGAGCGCATGCAGGCGGTCGGCTAGGGTTTCCTCTCGGTGGCCGACCTCGAAGGTGTCGCGCAGGTGCTCGGTGCACTTGTGGCAGGTGAGGTAGGCGCGAGGGATGAGGGCGCCGCAGTGCGTGCACGGGGTCAGGGCTTCCATCGCTGCACCACCTCGGCGCCGCCGTTGCTCAACCACTGGCAGAGCTGCCGCCACTGGTGCGTCGACATCTGCGACGGGCGCGGCCGGTCGTGCGCTTCGCACCACGTCGCGACCTGCTCGTACTCGACGCCAGACTCACCGAGTCGGGCTTGCCATGCGCGCCACGCCTTCGATTTGGTATCAATCGGGGCGCCCTGCTCGGCCGATTGGTCCCCATTCGACGCCGGCGGCGATGCGTTTGGTACCTTTCTGGCAGCTGGGCGGCTGGATTGGTCCCTATTCGGTGGCGAGCTCGACCGATTAGTGCCCGGTCGGCTCGATTTGCTACCAACGTCCTCACCGTCCACGTCGTCACCGGCGGCGCAGCCGAGGAGGTGCATTCTTACGTATCTATGGGCATAGGTCACGACCGAGCCAAGGGCCTGACTGGGCGTGATGCCGCGGGACTGGCCGAGCGGCATGAGCAGCACGCCGGACTCCCACTGACCCGACGCATGACGCAGCGTCCAGGCGACGCCGGCGCGGTTGTCCTCGGCCACCGGTGCGCAGGTGAGTGAAAGGCCATGCGCGCCCAGGTGCGGACGGGTCGCCCGGATGACCGACTCCAGCGTGGCGTACCTGTTCCGCAGGTGCGGGTTCTGGCGGTCCTTCTCGGCCGACCGGATGGCCGCTTGTGCCTTCGACAGGGCGGCCCCGAGCTCGGCCTGCTCGTCGCTGCGCTCAATCATCGTGCACCTCGCGCCCAGTCGAGCACGTCGCACAGTGCACGCTCGCGCTCGAGGATGCGCAGCACCAAGTACACGTCCACCGCGGCACGCTCGGCGCACCCGCCGTAGTTCGCTGCGAGCCACGCATCATAGACGGCGCTGGACTCGACGCCGGCCGGGTCAGACCATCCGAGCTGCTTGGCAATGTGCTTAAGTCCCCATCCTCGGCTGTAGTTCGCGTGTCTGGCGTGAGTGAGCACGCTGGCGTCGAGACATCGAGGATAGAACGCACGACCACGAACCGACTGGCCGGTCAAGCTCTGTAGGTGCGGCAGCTCGAGGTCATGCCGGCACATCGCCTCCCGCAACACGGGCGGGTCATAGGTCGACCAGTGCACGAGGTGGCTGACCTGATGCTTGACGAGCTGTTGCTCGAGGTCGAGGAGCAGGCCGCGCTCGGTACAGGTCTCCCGCGTCAGTCGGACGGCCACGTCCTTATCAGAGGTCGGCGCGTCAGCCTGCACCGGGTGCATGGCGATGGCGACGACCTCGGCCGTGTAGGGTGACAGGGCGCGAGCCTTCCACTGGTCGACGCGCTTGGCGAACCATGCGTGCTTGGCTTCCACCCGGTCGACTTGGTACCGCTCGTCGAGCTCGCGCTGCTTCGCGGCAATCTTGACCGGGTCGCGGTAGCTGACGGGCACACGGCGCGGCGCCGGCGGCACGAACGGCTCGACCTCTAGCCATTCGTCCGGCACTCCGCAGCCACGGGCGCGGGTCGTGCCTAGTGGTACCGTCTCGATGTCGATGACCCACGGCCGGCTCACTGGCGCACCATGGGGGCGATGACGAGGACGGACCCGAGCACGGCCACGACGAGCGGCGGCAGGCCGAGGTCGTGCGCCATCGAGGACAGTACCAAGGCGGCGCCGAAGTACACCGACGCCAGGCCGGTGCGGGTGAGTGGTTCGCTGCGCATGTCGCTACTCCTTTGTGTTCCGTGGTCGTACTTCATGCCTGACGGATAGTCAAGCGCAGGTTTTTTGCTTGACGGTTAGGCGGACCCGCTAGTAAGACTCTGCGAGCAAGGGAGCAGACATGCCGAGACTGACTCACTCACAGACCGCCGCACTGCGCGTGCTGCGCGATGCACTGGCCGACCCGGATGCCGACGACATCGTGCACGGGCCGAGCTCCGACGCGCACGTCAACAGCCTGCGCGCCTTGTGCCGCATGGGGCTGGCGTTCCACACCTACGGCCCGTACTACGGCGCGCACTCCATCGAGGCGGTCGACGCTGCACTGGCGGAGTCATGAAAAACCTCACACTGCGAGCGAGCGAGGACCTGCTAGAACGGCTCGATGCCATGCGCGAACAGGTCGAGCGTGACCACCGGTTCCGGCTGTCGATGCACCAGCTGCTCATGATGCTCGTGCTCTGCGGGCTCGACCACCTCGAGGCGGGCGACCATGCCGAGTGACTTTCCGCCGTCGCTCGACTTGGTGCGGCGCTGGGCTGCGCTGCACGGGTGCGTTGTGCGGAACCTCACAGAGATTCAAGGCGACCGGCTCGACATCCTGGCCGAGCTTGGCGGCACGGCGACTGCTGCCCAGGTCGTCAGGCATGAGGGTCGGTCGTCACCGTCGCAGGTGCACGCCAGGTATCAGACCTTGGTACACGCCGGCGCGGTCGAGCGCATCGGTGAGGGCCGGCACACGCGCCCCTACCTGTACCGGCTGACACCAGTGGGCGACCTGCTGCGGCTTCACCGGTGAGTTGGTTGGGCTGCATTCAGACGCCGGACCGACGGCTGCACGTGGGTCACCGACCTGACGGGCGGGTCGGAGTCTGGCACTACGTCGACGGTGCGCCGGTCGTGCTGGCGACGGGTCGAGTGCGTGCCATGGTCGAGCTTGTCGACGTGCAGCTCGTGCAGGGCACCGACGACGACGTGGGACACTTGCGCCGGTGGCTACGCCGGCGGCTGACATGAGGGGAGAGCCATGCAGGCACTAGAGGCGATGATTGAGGGCATGTTGAGCAGCACGGACCACCCCGAGCTGCGCATCCGGCGCAACCGTGACGGCCGGGTGAGCGTGCGGGTGTACGCCAGGAACGCAACGAAGACGGGGCACGGTGTCGCCGACACGCTCACCGATGCAGTGCAGGCCGCAGCAGCGGACCGGCGTAGCAGGTAGGGGGCGACGTGGCCAAGCAGGAATACCCGAAGGTAGACACGTGCACACGGTCGCCGCAGTGGGAGCGGGTCGTGCCGTTTGGCGAGCTCGTCGAGCTCGGGCGCCAGGTAGCCGACCACATGGCGGACTCGGTGTTGTGGGCGCCGGGCGTCATGTGGGTCACCATCGACGACACGCACGACGGGCAACCGGTCGGCGTCGAGTGGGGCCGCATGCAGCGTTACGGCGACTGGGTGCCGTTACGCGCGGTGCCGATGCTCAACGACTGGGCGACCTTTGGTGTGGTACGGCGTGCGGTCATGTGCATCGGTGCTGCGTTCGCTAGCCGGCTGGCTGACTGTCCGGGTGATTGGCCGCTACAGCTTGAGTATCAGGGCACCTATCGCAGCACGTCGGGCGACATTCGCAAGACGCCGTGGTACCGCAGTGAAATCGAAGCAGTCGCGGCCGTGGTCGTGGGCTTCGACAGTGAGTGACCTAGTCGACGAGGTCGAGGAGCGATTGTGCATCGCCCTCGAGCACGACTGGCGCACCTGGTACGGCCACCGGTTCGTCGACAGGTATGACCGGGTCGGCGTGCCGTGCCGCTGGAACGCGCTCGACCTGCTGCGGCTGCTCCTGCACCCGGTGGTCGGCTCGGAGAAGGAGCGGCTGCCGCTATGGGGGCCGACCACCTACGGTCTCCCCTACGTCGAGAAGGGGCGCGAGGTCTGCCGGCGTGCATCGAATGCCGAGCTGCTGTCCATGGTCGTGCTGGATGTCGACGACGGCACCAACGTCGACGAGCTCATCGAGCCGGGCGTGTTCTGCCTGGCGCACACGTCGTGGAGTCACACCACGCATGCGCCAAAGTGGCGGGTCATCTACCCACTGGCCGAGGCGGTGCCGGCTGCGCAGTGGGCCGACACGTGGCGCGGGGTCGCGTCGAAGTGGCCGAGCGTCGACCCGTCGACCAAGGACCCGAGTAGGATGTACTACGTGCCCGCCGTGCGTGAGTGTTCCCTGTTGTGCCGGGGTCCGTTGCCTCTCACGTACCGGCGCGGCACCTACCAGTTGCGGGTACAGCTCGGTCGGTGGCTGACACCACCGGCACCACCGCCACCGCCCGAGAGGGTACGCCAGGTGCGTGCACCCGGGCGGGTCGACTACCGCATGCTGTCGGACGACCGGCGCGGCCGGTATGGTGCGGCCATCGCTCGAGCACGGGTCGAGCGGGTCGCCACCGCGGGCAAGGGTCAGCGCAATACGCACCTATTCGGCGCCGCGGTCGACTGCCGCCGGCTCGGCCTGGCGGGGGTCGTCGACTGGACGGCGCTCGAGGTCGAGCTGCGCGCCGCGGCCGACCAGTGTGGACTGAAGGGCGGCGAAGTTTCACAAACCATTGCGAGCGCGGTGAGGAAAGCAGATGTCGAAGGCGCGTGGTCAGATTGGGGCTAGCATCGAGCTCCAGAAGCGCATCGCGGACGCGATGACCTACCCGAGCGGTAGCATGGTCGACGGGCAGCGGGTGAAACGTCCGCTGCGCGAGCTTGGCAACGTGGTGGTCGCTCTACAGCGTGACCCATTGTATGCAGTTAGCTACAATACATTCGCGGGCCGGGTCGAGATTGACGGCCGGGCGCTTACCGACGAGGACGAGACGCGCATCGCCCTCGAGCTGGGCACGTCGTATGGGCTGGTCGTGCCGACTCGCATGGTGTCGGAGGCCATCCGCTACGTCGCCCAACTGCGACGGGTGCACCCGGTGCAGGCGTACCTCGATGGTCTGGCGTGGGACGGCACGCCACGCATCGACACGTGGCTCGAGGTGTACCTGCACGCGTCGGAGGTACCGCCCGGCGTCGGCCGGCGCTGGCTGCTGTCGGCGGTGAGAAGGGCGCTAGAACCTGGCATAAAAGTTGACACGACCCTAATACTGGTTGGCGCTCAGGGCGCAGGCAAGTCGAGCGGCATGCGGGCACTGATGCCGGTGCCGGGCTGGTTCTCTGACACGCCGATAGACATGGGGTCGAAGGACGCCTATCTGGCCATGCAGGGCGTCTGGGTCATGGAGGTGGCCGAGCTCGCCAGCATGCGAGCGCGCGATGCGGAGAGCATCAAGGCCTTCCTCTCCGCCCAGGTCGACCGCTTCCGGCCGCCGTACGGTCGAAACATGGTCGAGCTGCCGAGGGGTACCGTCTTCGTCGGCACGACCAATGAGGCCGAGTTCTTAGACGACCCGACGGGGGCGCGGCGGTTCTGGCCGGTCAAGGTCGGACGGATTGACGTGCTCGGCCTGACGCGTGATCGGGATCAGCTCTGGGCCGAAGCGGCGCATGCATGCAGCCGGGGCGAACCGCACTGGCTGACCCGCGACGAGGCCGACGAGCTCGCTGACGTGCAGGAGCAGTACCAGCGGGTGGACCCGTGGGCCGCGAAGGTCGCTGACTACGTCGACGGTCGGCACGAGGTGGTCGTGAATGACGTGCTCACCGAAGGGCTACGCCTAGACGCCGCCCAGCAGCACAAGGGCTCGGCCATGCGGGTCGCTGGCATCCTGACCCGACTGGGCTGGCACAAGCGACGGGTGCAGCGCAACGGGCGCCGACTGGTCCGGTGGTACCCGTGACGCGGCACTGACGGCACGTGCGGCACTGTTGCGGCAGCCGAAACCCTGCGGCCGACCGTGCATGCCTGGCAAGTGCCACCAGTGCCACACCTACTTCACTAGAAAGATGATGATGAGTAGTACTAAAAAAGAGAGAGAGTGCCAGATTACGTGCCACATGAGGCCACATCGGCCGAGAGTGACGGGACGACGAGGCGTAACAGGTGCCACACGTAGGTGGGGCACGAGGTGGGTCACATGGTTGAGCAGGTCGTGGGTCTAGTGTCGGCGGTGGTGCCGGCCGTGGTTAGGGCAGTGCAGGAGGGCAGAGTGGGCAAGGCGAGCAGGGACAAGGGCGCTCGAGGGGAGCGCGAGCTAGTGCGCATGCTGCGGCCTGTGCTGCCGGATGGATGGACGGTGCGGCGTGCTCTGCCGTACGAGCACGGCGACGACATCCGGGTCGTCGACGAGCTCGGCCAGGCCGTTCCGGGGTCGTGGTCCATCGAGTGCAAACGCTACGCCGACTTCTCGGTGGGTGAGGTGCTGCGCGGTCCGTCGGCCCGGTGGCTGGACTGGTGGTCGCAGGCGAACCGCCAGGCCGACACCGCTGGCCGGGCGCCGCTGCTCTGCACCCGTGGGGACCGCCGCCCGTGGTGGTGCTGGTCGCGCCATGCGCATCCGTTCACGGTGCCGCACATCGAGCTGCGACTGGACGACGGGTCGACGGTGTGCGGTACGCTACTGGCACACGTGGTCGAGGACATCGGCCACCGGATGCACACGACGGTCGAAGAGGTGCACGCACTGCGAGAGGGGGCAGAATGATAGCCGAGGAACACGCCGCGCTGAGCCGGGCGACGGATGACGAGCTGCGTCAAGCACGGGCCGAACTGGCTGACATGATGGACCATGCCGAGAGCGCACTGGCGCGACAGCTGCTAGCGGTGCAGCGGGCTCGGTGCGGTGTTGCACTGGGCAGCGATGTCGAGCACGACGAGCGGCGGGTGGCTGCCGTCAAGCTCGAGGAGCTTGCTGCCGGGCTGAAGGCGCTCGAGGGCGGCCGGCGGGCCGGCTGGGCTGCTGATTGTGCGCTGCATGCGGCACGCGTGCTGCGGGAGGACATGAGTCATGACTCACCGTGACCTCGTCGACCAGCTGGCCGAGCTGTTGCGACTGGCCGACCGTGCGGCGGATGGTACGGCGTGGGACAGCGACGCGCAGGAGCTACAGCGCCGACTTGCCGACCTCGACCGGCAGGTGCGGCGCGAGGGAGTCGAACCACCGCCAGAGGTCGAGTGTGAGGGAGGGTGACCCTCCCGGGACCTAAAGGCAC
>Ga0098074_1000520_pt1 | contig 25292 bp, 31 predicted proteins | sample 32_taG_FD_75064 | JGI IMG/M metagenome (GOLD analysis project Ga0098074, IMG submission 75064) | Marine viral communities from the Gulf of Mexico - 32_GoM_OMZ_CsCl metaG | ecosystem: Environmental > Aquatic > Marine > Oceanic | place: Atlantic Ocean: Gulf of Mexico | collected 2015-07-12
ATATATTGTTGCATCGCCGCAGTTTCGTTGACTGTATCAAAGTAACTCCATGCGGTATCGTCATCTGATGTGTGACGAATAGCTGTAATAAGACGTCCATCGTCAGGGTGCATGACTTCTGCGAATAGGTACATTCCGAAGGCAGTTGCCTCGCCATCCGAAGGTACTGGGTAATTTGTATAAGCTTCTCTTAAAGTTATAGACATCATCTTTCATCCTCTTTCATTTTGGATACAAATTAAGTGTATTTTAATTGTTTGATGTATTCAATGATGGTTATTTTTACTGACCTTTTGCTTTTTTGATTGCTTGCTTAACTGATTCAATCATTGGGGCTTTTTGTATGCGTTCTTTGTACTTTGTGGGGATCGGTTCACCGTGACTTTCTTCTACGTCAATCAACCATTGAAGCATACGTTCCAAAGCCTCCAACATTTCAGGCGCGGCGGCGATTAAGTGGGCGTGTTCTGGTGTGCAATACCTAGCCACGGTTTTTTGTTCTGTGGGTGATACTTGCTCATAAACATCGATGGTTAGTTTATCCTCGTAGTTACGACCCGTTAGCCAACGGGTAGGCGTGTGTTTAGCTTGTGGCGTTGTGTTAGTCATCGGTTTTGTATCCTTATGGTTGAGTGACGAAGCCGACAAGCTCGCCTCGGTAATACTTTTTAAATAAGACACGCTCAACACCGTGGCGGTATTGCTCGCCTTGTATAGTGGTGCCCATAAAGCCGGTTTTTATATGGTGCTTGTTTACTGTTTTGGTGTTGCCGTAACAGTCTATGATTGTGTCGCCGTGCTGTATGGATGTAACAGGTACTAGTTCGGTTTTGTTATGCATCTTGACTCTCTCCCTCTACCCCTAAAATATCCCTTATAACTAGGTTTTTAAACAAACAAGCGCCCATATATAAACCGACGCCCGATATTCCTAGTGTTTCTAACTCTTCCCGTTGGTTTTTATTTAATGGCGTGCCTTTTATTCTAAAAAAGAATAAGTTATCCCATTCGGCTAATGGTACATTGTTCAAGTGTTTATCCTCTTCATATAGCCGCGCCCAGTTCTCTTTTGTTCGACCAAGAAAGCTATTGTTATTTTTTAAACTATAGCCGTATATATCGGCGACTTTGCTCCATTTCTCTTGATGTGTCATGTTTTATATTTGTCCTTCGGTTTCGTGTATTTTTGTTGTGTGTATTTTATTGGTACCAGTTGCTTAACTGATTACAGTAGTATTATAGTCTACTATATTCAATTTTGTCAACACTTTTATTTAATTATTTTTAAAACTCCCCCAAAGCAAGTAGACCGGCTGAAAGAACAACCGGAATAGAATAGAGAGAGAGAGAGAGAGAGAGGTAACGTTTTGGATTACAACGGCCTGATTGAGGATGTACAGCCGCAAGGTGTAGACCCAAACCACAAACCGCGTTACACAAAGAAGCACCCAAATACGAACAGCAAAGGCGGGCGTCCTACTAAGTTTACCGAGGAATTTTGTATCGAGTTGGGCAACGATTGGTTAAAATGGTTACAAGATGATGAATCTCGTATTTATGCGGGTGAATTTTTAGCATATAAGGGTATTCATCAGCAAAGAATCTCAGAATTAACCCGTAAGTATCCTACGTTTGCGGAGATTTACAAAAAAGCGAACAATATTCAACAAACAAGGTTAGTTAAAGCGGGGCTGAAGGGTGGTAATAACCAAGCCGCGGTCATCTTCCTCCTCAAAAACCTTGCTGGCATGGCCGATAAAGTTGAAACCAAGTCTCAGAACGCCAACTACAACTACGACCCCAAATACTTAAAGACGGCAACCGTGGAAGACTTACAAGAGATTATCCGAGAGAGTTCGGACGCCGTAAACCAAGAGGCCTGATACACGGGCGTTTACATGATTAACGAGTGTCATGTTTTGACAAAAGGTGACACTAAACTATCGACATACACACAAGACCACCCTGTAAACCCTTGCCCTGCCCTTATCGCCCCCATTTTGCACGGGAGTACCCTTATGGGTAACGTATCTACATTTGGGACAGTTAAAAAGAGGTATCACGATATGGTGATAAAACTCATCTAGTTCAATCACGAAAAGGTGATACTCGAAAATATTATAGAAATTCTAAAAAGAGAGAGGCGACCCGATGGACGGGAGCACAAACATTACATTTCTAACCCCGTCAACCACGGAAGAACTAAAGCAGTACAAAGACCTCATCCGGTTCTTTTTGCGTCTTATCCCGAAGCGCTTTGCTGAGGACGTCGAGAGACGTTTCCACGAGGAGTGGGCAGGCAACCTGACAATCGTCTTTGTGGGGTCGATGCCCTACGGCATATTCTACTTAGACGTGTTTAAAAAGACCGTAGAGCTACACGGTATGACACGCCCAGACGCGTTCTGGTTCTTCATGCCCGAGAGCGCGGAACTTCCGTTCAGGAAGAGACGCCTCATCGGGAAGCGCCGGTCACTTGTGCTACTACAAAACATTATTCACCGTATATTCAACGCGGTATTTTTCGGGTTAAACAAGCAGCAAGTGATTGTGAAAGTACCGAAGGGGAGCAAAGAGGTTCTAGGCTTTGTCCGTCAATACCGTTTCAGGGGGCTAGAAAACACGGACAAGGGCAGGAAGGTATACAAGCTAACCAAAGAACGATACGTACAGGAATTTAAAGAATTTATTGAGGAGTAGGGGTGAATGGGGAGTAAGAAGAAGAAGGCGAAGGCGCACACAGCAACGTCGCCGTTCGACCAACTTCAGACGTATAACGTGAATCTCGATGGGTTCGTTAACAGTGGCGCAACAAACAACGGTAAGACAATCGACGTGACGTCTGGTCTGGATAGCCCGTTGAAAGGTTTATTCAACAATGCCGCCGAGGGCACCACGAACCAAACGGAGTTCCTTGGTTTAAACCCATACCAACAACTCGAACAGTTAGATGCCGGTAACAACCAGTTCTACAACGCCCAAAGCTACTTAAACGAAAAGGCGCTAGATGATGCGCTGGGTGCTGTAAGGGCTGATAACGCGCGTCGAGGAATTTCTGACAGCACAACAGCAGGCGCAATGCAGGGTAAGGTAATCAGTGACCACGTTCTGCGAGATTTAACGACGCGGAACGAGTCACTCGCAGCACAGAACTCTGTGTCACTACAAAACAACGCGGCACTTCAGAACACATTGAACAGTTTGTATAACTACCAGCTAGGCGGCGCAAACGCAGCACAACAAGGATTAACTCAAGGACTTCTGGACAAATCACAAACAGCACGACAAAACGCACAACTGAAAACTCAAGTCAGTATGCAAAATGCTCAGAACTCTGGAAGCAATATTTGGGGCAGTGTTGGTAAACTAGCTGGAGCGGCAGCCGGTTTAGCTTTAGCCCCTGTAACAGGTGGCGGCTCTCTTTCAATGATGGGCTTAGGAAGCGGACTAGGCGGTGCTGCCGGTAGTATCTTTGGTGGTGGCAGCTCTGGTGGATCAGGGGGAATTGGTGGCTCTTTAGGGTCTATAGCTCTCCCGAGTAGTAACTATACACCTCAACAATACAATCAACCTATTATTCCGACATTTACTCCAACCGTCGGTGGAGTTCCCATTCAAAGCACGTCAACACTTGGAGGGTATTTTAACTAATGTCTACACAAGACCCCTTACAGGCGTTTTACGCACAACAGAACGCGTTATTGAATAGTCCTCTGAACCAACAGACGCAAGCGTTAATGCAACGGTATGTGATGAGCGCCCCAGATATTCAACCAGCCCAACCACGCGCAAACAAATCAACGGCTGAAGACGTGGTCGACGGCGCAACAAACTTTTTATCTGGATTACAAGGCGGAATGAAGAGCCGTTACGCCGCTAAACAATTACAACAGCAAGCACAGGCCCAACAGGCTCAAGCACAGCAACGTGTACACGGAATTGGAAGCGCATTTGGCGTAGACGATGACACAGCACAAGGATATGCCGCGCTGCCTAGTAACCTATTGAACTCAATGTATGCTGGACACATTCAACAGCAGACGGCCGATGCTGAACTAAAAACAAAGCAGGCCGAGATTGAAGCCAAGCGGAACAACCTTGGCTTGTTAATGGGAGGAACTCCTCAAGAAAAAGCACAAGCAGCGGTTAGCTTAGGAACAGGTGATGAGAAATTTATACGAAACCTGTTAAATGAAAACTTTACTCAAGGGGGAGTACTGGATGTTGAAGGTAAACGGTTAAGTAACCAAGGCACCCAGCTAACCAATGCCGGACAAGTACAAGACCTTCGGATGAAAAAAGATGAAGCTGATTTATCGGGCTTAGGAGTTAATAACGTTGCACAAGGCCTTTCAGGACAAATCAACCCATTAATGTTTGCAACACGTCAGGGCATGATTAATCAGAGTCCACAACAGATTGCAGGCTTGGCCAATAAGAAAGTTCTAAAGAGTATTGGGAACTTGGGGGTACAACACCAGACTCCACAAGATGCAGGGTTTGAAATTCCCGAAGCAACACAAATGCTTTTGGATCAAGGCCTACAAAACGCGGGGCAAACAGTTAATAACGCGACACAAACGGTTGGCAATCTATTCAGTGACGACGAAACAACACGCAACCAAGCGGCAGCTAGCGCACAACAAGGTGTTCTAAACGCTTTACTAAATGCTGGAAAAATGGGTGCACAGACGTTTAACCAAGGGCTTTTTGGAAATGAGGCACAAGCAATTGGCCGTGCCATCAAAGCACTTATAACACCCCAAGGGGCCGCAACGAGCACAGAAAAAAAGTCCCCTGATTTAAGTTTTGTTCCACAAGCATATCGGGGACAGGTGGAAGGAGCGGCCAGTAAGTATGGTATCGACGCAATGAGGTTGGCCAGACAGCTTCGCCAAGAGTCAGGGTTTAATCCACGTGCGGTGAGTAAGGCCGGTGCACAAGGCATTGCTCAAATCATGCCAGCTACTGCTAAGGCTTGGGGGGTTGATCCATATAATACGGGCCAAGCAATCGACGCAATGGCACAACACATGGCACAGGATTACGAAACATACAAACGTCAAGGCGTGGGTGATGACGAGGCGTATATGATGGCGTTGGCTAAGTATAATGGCGGCCCAGAAGCACCAGCGTTCTTAAGACGTAAACAATGGAAAGTCAATCCGAACAAACCGCCGCACGCTTGGGAACAAGAAACAGCGAAGTATGTAAATAGTATTATGGGGCAGATGTAAGAAATGGGCTTATCACCAGAACAAGCATTGGCAATTCAGCAGTATTTAAATACGCCTGCGCCTATGCCAACGAGCGGTTTAGGTGGACAGCTATTACAGGGTGCCCTTCAAGGGTTAACAGGGGGAATATATGACCCAGCAACGAGTAATAAAGGTCAACTCGGTACTGCGGCCGGTAACGTTATTGGCAACATTTTGGGCATTGGTGGTGCTACCGCCGTTGGTGGCCTCGCTGGTGGGGCTGGTGTCGGTTCTCTGTTTGGAGCTGGGCAAGAATTACGGGCTCAGAGTGACGAAATTGAATCCGGTATCCGCCAAGATCCCAGTCTCGCACGTGCAGGACTTGCAGCATTAGGTGGAGGTGTTGGTGCAGCATTACCGGCAGCCCCAAGTGGATTAACTGCGTTACAACGGGCAGCTATTGGAGCACTAGGTGGGGGTGCGGCTATTGGTGGTGAAACCGCCATTGGTAACGCGTTAGACCCTGTACAACGTGATGTAGCCTTGCCGACACTATTCGGTACACTTGTCGGCGCTGGTGCAGGGGCTATGGGCGGTGCAGGTGCACGAGGTGTGGATGAAGCACTGACGAATAATGCAACGATTAAAGCGTTAACCGGACAAGACATCCCGTTGCTACCGGAGCATGCAGTTCATGCACCCACGCCACATACAGAAGTGGAAATCGTCGGCTCACGTCCTTTAAATGAACCACAGGAACAGCCGATACAAAACACTCCATACGCGTTGCCTTCTAAATCCTCATACCGCCCCGACGTTTTACCCTCACAAGGACTAGGCGAAGACCTTAGATATGACTACCGATTCGGTGTGGATCAAGCAAGCGCGGCAAGACCTAGTGTTGTTGACAGGCTATTGGGAATCGACGCTGGGGTAAACGAGCAAGCAGTTCGCGGCCAGATGAACGAAATGACACCGGTTCAAACGTTGGAGGATGCAGCAACACTGCCCCAACAGGCCACAGAACAAGTCGTACAAAGCAAACTACAACCCGAAACATACATGACAAAAGCTGCGGCAAATAAAGCACTAAAAGCCGCAAATGATGCAAGGAAAAAGACAGACCCAAAAGCCACACCCTTAAAGGTTGTTTCTGATGAAGGGCGTTATCGCGTTGTAGAAGCCGGTCAACAAATTGAAGTGATGGAACCGGTTTTCAAAAAGAACCAAGAGATTGAAATCAACGGTGAGAAACTGAAAGTCAAAAAAGAACCTTTCGGTATGGTTGAGGTCGAAGACGCTAAAGGTCAACGACGGATCATTAGTCGGGAAGAAGCACAAGGAAAGCCTCTTGTAGAGGAGGCGGTAAGCGGAGCGACCGCCCCTCTGACAGACGACAATGTGCCACTACCAGAACTCCCTTATCAATTATTAGGAAAGAAGCCGAAGAAGAGTGAAACAAGGCCATACAAGTCTCTAGGTAAAGGCATATACGCTATAGCCGATTCAGACGACTTATTAACCAACTTACCCGAAACAACCGTATTAAAAGCAGGCAGACAGCCTGAAATAACGTTCAACAATCAAAAAGCTAAAGTGACCCATGAACACGGTGACTATCTGAAACTAAAATATGAGGACGGAAACATTGATTTCGTGCACGTTAGGCAGTTGGACAACCCTGATGCTTATATTAATCGTCCGCGAGGCAAAAAAGGTGGGCACTTATCTGAAGGTGACAATGGTTATTTGTCTTCAAAAGCTGACTTGGCTAATACAAAAGGACTGGATGAGGTTTTCCCTGAAGGACGTACAGTAGATAAAGCCGAGTTTGACAGTTTGTATGAGGGAATCGTAGATGACGGGGGCACCCCAATGTCTCAGCGATTCGCCAACAAAACAAACGTTAATCCTCGCAAGTATGCTGAAACCTATTTAGATGTTGTTGATAAAAACCGTGCACTACCTGAAGATTCAGATTTTGTCTACGGTATTGAACAGTCCTATTTTGACGCAGGAAACCGCCGGACAGTCAGTGAGTCCTTAAAGCGAACCGGCACCATGGATCGTGTTCAATTTGTACCTGATTCAATTCACTTTTCAACAACCGATGATTTTGGTTTGACTTGGGGGCCGAAACGCCCATTAGTTAAGGGGATAGACTCAAAAGGGTTCCCCACAAACTATGTGATAAACGAGCTAACACCTCCACGTGATAGTAACGGAAACTTCATCAGACAACCAGCAGGCTTTGTAGAAGAGCCCAAAGTTGTTAAGATAAAAAAGTCAGATATCGGTTATGGTGAGAATCGTCAGGATGTTTTTAAGCAGATTGACATAGGGCCCGCGGAAGTAGACAAACTTATTAAAGACGTCGAGACGTTGGCGCCAAAAAACAAAGCAGTTCAACAATTAAAAGGAATGCTGGCAGACGAATCAACGAAAACGGACAAACAGGTAAAGAAAATAAAAGAGCTTGTCGGCAAACTTAAGATAAAACAGAAAGAATTGATGAAGAATAAGGCAGGATGTTAACAGATGGCCAACAGCGCAGAAACTAATTGTATTTTATCATTCTTGTTATCTGAATCTAAAAAATGGAGCCATGTAGACGACGGTGCTGTAGATAGGGAAATAAAAAACCCAAAATTTAAAGCAAAATACGCCAGTAGGGCTAACGTCATTGACGGGATTGTTGCTAAGACAAAGTATTGGGGGGATTCAATACACGAACAACTCTTAGAGGATTGGGAGGACATAACTGGAATAAGTCCGAACAATATTGGCTCAAAAATCCGAAGTCCAAACGCAATGTTAGGTGATGATGTTGTAAACATGATTCGCCCCGTTTATACCGAATTTATAAAAAAATACGGTATGCAAAACGAGAAAGCGTGGCGACAAACCGCGGGGAAAACAATTGAGAAGCTAGAGGACCAGATTATAAGTATGGTTCCAGACCATATGAAAGATTATGCGTATTCTTGGCTAAACACCCAAATCGAGCACGGTGATCTGTTCCCACCCCCAAACGTGGGGGGTCTTCAGGTTCGTGCCAAAAACGCAATTGGTAACGTGGTGAACTGGAACCCTGCTATTGCCATTGCAAACGTTTTTGAATTTCTACCAAAAGCCTATGTCTTCTCTGCTCAGAATGGCGACATGTCTGGCTTATCTATTATGAAGGCAATGCGCCGATACTTCAAAGATACAGGACTAAATTTCGCCAAACGTGTAGACGCTTTAGAAGAGCTGGGTGTATACGGACAAGCAGGCGGAGGGACGATTCTTGATTTAACGGAAAACCCTCTTCGGGGCTTGTCTTATTATCTAGCTGAAGAGTTAGGACTAGATGGTTTCGATGCCCTAGAAGAGATTGCATTTGTTCCACGATACGGAAATAAACCGTTAATCTTTAACCAAGCCGCAGCGTTAGACAGTGTTGCTTTGATGCGTTTCTCTATGTCCGCGTGGAAGATGTATTCTGCGTTATTGAACGGCGCCCGAAAAGGAAACACCGGCGCGATTGCTGGCTTGTTGGGCTTTTCAGCCCTAACAGCCATACAATCCGGCGGTTCAGCCGCAATCCCTGTGCCACTAGCCTTACTGCTTGATAAATTAGACCCATCTATTATTGAAGAGTTGGACGAATGGACAGAGGAGTCGCTAGGGTTCAACCTTGCAGGTAAAATGGGCTTGGACATGAAAGAAATGTCCAGACCTTTACCGAGTGTTGCGCTGGGTCTTGGTTATAGCATTGCCACCCAAGATGTTGCTGGTGGTGCAGTAAGAATGGCTACAGGTGCTGCGGATGTTGCCCACGGCGATGTAGGTCTAGGCTTTACAAACATGCTAGAAGGTCTTTTAGGCGTTGCATTGATTAGTAAGTACCCATTCGCCAATGTGTCTACTAAACGCCTTATACAAACGATGAGAACCCAGTTAGAAGAAGATGGTGAGCTTGACCCCGAAGGCTACTTCAATGACTGGATGGTGAACGCAAAGCTTCGCCAAGAATAAGAGAGAAACAATTAAATAGGTGACTTATGGATCTGCGCGAACGCGCGGCTCTGATACTTGCGGCAAGAGATAAGCCAAAGGTACAGGCGGCGCATATCGAGCTATGCCGACGTGACCCCATTTACTGGTTCAATACGTTTTGTTGGACGTTTGACCCACGTGTGGAACGAGGTTTAGCTTATCTACCCTTTAATTTATACCCGTTCCAAGAAGAGTTTGTCCGAGAGCTTATCCGGTGTATTGAGACAGGTGAGGACGTTTGTATTGAGAAAAGCCGTGATATGGGTATGTCGTGGTTGATCATTCTAGCAATGCAGTGGTGCTGGTTGTACAAGGCAGGTTGGGACTTCTTAGTAGGCTCCATCAAAGAGAAAGATGTTTGTACGGCTACAGATGATCCCTCCACTCTATTTGGAAAACTTCGGTTTAATTACCAACGCCTCCCCATCTGGATGAAACCTAAAAAAGGCATCCAAGATAAAAAGTTACTGATGCAGAATCTAGACAACAATAATGTTTTATCCGGTGAAGCATCGACCACAACTTTTGGAAGGGGCCCACGTAAAAGGGCGATTCTATTAGACGAGTTCTCCTACTGGGACAATCAAGAAGATATTTATGGTGGTCTGGCAAACACCACACGTTGTCGAATTGTTAACGGTACACCGTATGGCGAAGACTCAGAGTATTATAGAATTTTACACAACCCCCACAATGAACTTTACGAGTTCTCTATGGATATTGAGATGAAGAGAGACAGGGGGGTTATTAGTGCGTAAGTTTACGATTGGCTGGTGGCTACACCCCAACAAAAATAAGGAATGGTATGAACGTGAGAAACGAAGAACCTCTCCAGATATTTTTGCAAGAGATGTTGATATTAATTACGCATTGTCTGTTAGTGATAGGGTTTTCAGCAATTTTGATAGGAATGTCCATGTAAGTCATGAACGTTTAAAATATGACCCCCACCGTTTTTTATACCGTATTTGGGATTTTGGGAAAACCAACAGTGTTTTATGGGTACAGAAAGACGATCTTGGACGTACTCGTGTACTTTTAGAACGGGTGTTAGGAAAGTATAAAGGACAGGGCGAAGATTCTACAATCCTAGACCAAGTTTACATTGCCCAAAGCGACACAGACAAATGGTTTCCTAACGCAAATATTTTTGATATTTGTGACCCACAAGGGGACGTTGCTGACGGAAAGCCTAATACTTATCTGGATACACTTCGAGATAATGATATTAATCCATATTATGACGTTATCAAGAGTATAGCCCGTCAAAAAATAACACGTTCTGGAACTGAAGTTATTAAACGTGAGCTTCAGATTACAGTGATGAAACAACCCGCATTATTAATTCAAGCCCCTATGGGTGATTTTAATGGGTGCCCCTTACTCATTGAGGCCATGCAAGGCGGCCTGATTTATAAAAAAGACACGAAGGGCAACCCAACTGACATTATTAAAGAAAAGCACCCTTACATGGATGTTGTGGATTGTTTAATTTACTACTACTTACAGACAAGCGGGTTCAGTGGGGAAGACGACGAGGACGTCACGATTGAGTACACGGGTACGGGAATCAACGATTACCTTGGGTATTAACTAAAAGAAGAGAGACGATTGCGATGATGGAAGCAAACACGCTCGATAAGCGTGGAAATATTGTTGCGGATTTAACAGATACACAGGCAGATGAGTGTATCGGGTTAATGACGGATCTATGGCGCACATCCACTGAGGATATCCGAGAGTTACTAGAAGACAGTAACACCGCATGGGATTATTACCTAAACAATCGTCCCAACGCACAAACGTTTGGAACAACAGCTACAAAGAGGGATAAAAGTGATGTTGAATCACGCAGACGTGGTTTACGTTTAGGGTTAATTCCTAAGCATACAGACTCTATTATCAGTATGCAGCATAACAACACGTTCCCAATTGATGACCGGTTCTTCCGTGGAACACCTATTAATAAATACGCCAAAGAAACACAAGAGTTAGTTGAACAGTATTTGGCCTTAAAAATGGCCGAGGCGAACATTACGGAGAAGTTCCGACAATTACGCCATAACTCCTTTCTGGACGGAACAGCTTGTGCGGCGTGCCACTGGAAAACAAACAAACTAAAGAAACAGGTACACGAGCCTAGAAAAATTACGATTAAGAGTCCGTTTGGTTTTGATGTATCGGTTCCTATTCCTCACTCGTATAAATCATCCACAAAGACCGTTACGGTTTGGGAAGGCACAGACGTCACTCCATTAAATTTCAATGATTGGCGTGTAGACCCGAATGCGAAGTCTATGGACGATACGTGGTTTATGACACGCTGGTATGAAGAGGGGCACGCGTTAGAGAAACGTTATCCCGATCTAGGTAAGGTAAGCTCGTACCACAGTACATTTGATGTGGACGATGAGGGGACACGTAGAGAAGACTCAGGACTGCCCAAACGTCAGACCAGCATGTCAAAGGATGCAGAACAGGAAGGAAAGCATAAAGCACTTGTTGTCGCATGTTATAACGACTTCATTCTGGATGGTGAATATTACGAGAACCACTTAGCGGTTGTTGTGAACGACCAAGACTTAGTATGGTTCGGGCCAAACCCGTATAACCACGGAAAAATACCTTACATTGTTATTCCGTACATCCCATTGTCCAATCAGATTTACGGACTGAGTGGTGTAAAGCACTCTATACCGTCGGCAGAAGTTGCAGACAAGTTGACGGACAGCATGACGTACAAGGCGGCTTACGATTCCAACCCAGCCTTTACGGTGAACATGCGAGACCGGTATTTGAAGAAGCACAACAGTATTCGCTTGAGACCTGGAATTAAGATACCGGTTGATACAGAGAACCCATTAAGACCTATTGAGATATCTATGGGCAACGTGGGCACAATGTACTCACTGTTAGAGAAAGCCGAACAGAATATCGAACAAACAATCGGTAGTTCTGATTACTTGGTTGGAAACGGCCCTGACTCTGGAAACCGGACAACAGCTTTTGAAGTTGATGCCCGTGTTCAGGGTGGAAACAGTCGTTCTCAAGTCCATATGATGCACTTTAACAACATGGCGTTAGAGGCATACATGTATATGGCTTATGAGAATGAGAAGCAGTACATGAGTCGTGAGGTAGAAGTAAACGAGCGAATTATTCGCCCTATTGACCTTAAGTTAAGCGACTTTAAGTGGGTCATCACGAGTACGGCGGCAACTATGTCTCGAAACCGTCGTTTGGCAAACACCAGAGCGTTTATTACAGAGATTCTACCGAACCTGATTAGTACGGGAGTATTGAACACCCCGTATAAAGAAGTAGTGCTCATGGAGGTGAAGCAGCTACTTAGGGACAGTGGGGAAGCGGAAGCGGACACGATTGTAGACATGTTAAGAGAGGCCGCCGGACAACAAGGCTCCATGATGATGGGCCCAATGGACGCACCACTACAAGGAAACACCGATGGATTACCGTCAGCTAATGTCGCTCCCAATGAGGGAGCAGCAACACCGGATGAAGGAAGCGTATAGGGAAGTCAGCCTATTCATCCAAGAGAACACAGACTGGAACCTTGTTATCGAGGAATTTCTATACACCTTAGATGATCCCGACCAAAGTTCCACCCAGTTAGAAGTCAACAAACGAACCTTTATGCGGGATGGAATTAATCTTCTAGACCGTGCATTGAGAGAGTATAAGGAAGACGACAACGACGATGAGTGAAGAGAGAACAATTGAAGAACGTACACAAGAGTTATTAGAAAAACATGGTCTGGTTGATGAAGCGCCAGCGGAGTCACCAGATGAAAACAACCTTGTGCCACTAGACGAACAACAGGAATCTATTGATGAATCTGAAGAGACTGAAAACAATCCTACAGACAATGAGCATGATTCAGAATATACAGAGCTTAATAGCGAGTATTCAACGGAAGAAGAAACAGAAGAAGAAACCGTGTCAGAAGATGAGCACGGAGAACAAGAACCTCAACCTACTGATCTAGCACCTATTGAAGAGCGTCTAGGGAACTTAACCAAAGACATCCCGAAGACACAAGAACAATTAAACCTTGATAACCCTGTTGACAAATACGAAGCGGCTAAGCGCTACATGCGAGACATGGAAATGTCGCTTACTCAAACTAGTCCATTAGAAGGCCTTGGTGAGTTTTATTATGAAGGCAAGTCCATCTATGAGATGACCGAATCCGAGTTCAATGACGTTATTGAGGAATTACAAAGTAACGCAAACCACTTAGAAGTTTCTCGGTATTCACAAGCACGAATTGAGGCTACAAAGAAGGCACAAGAGTGGGTAAACAAGAAGACTGAGTTTGAACGAGGTCGTGCCGGACTAGAGGCACTTCGCCACGAGTCTGAATGGTATGAGGTGGGCAAGCAATGGCGGGACGCACTACCGGAACTTACAGACGATATGGCCAAAGAATTACATGGTTATATCAACCAACAATACGTTTCTATGGGCGATGAGTTTACGAAAGTGACTTCAGACAAACAAAAGAAAATCGGAATGATTAACGAAGCATTTGTGAAACTGCGATTGATGGATCGCATTAAACCACAGGGTGATACCACCCAAGTTGCGGCACCGGATTCAAAGGCGGGAAGCAAGCAACACAAAACAAAATCCAAACCTTTGACGTTTACAAGAAAGCAAATCGAAACGATGAGTGACGCGGAGTTCAGGAAGTATGAGTCTCAAATTAATGAGGCCATGTCTAAAGGACTCGTAAGTTAATTTCAATCTAAAACAACGATTGCCAAACGGTCTAAGTAATTATCGAGAGAAAGAGAGATAGACCTAATGGCTAATGATTTAGTGAATTTTATTCCAGAGGTTTGGAGCAAAAAATTACAAAAGAACTTTGATGACAATACCGTTTTAAAACCTTTGGTCAATAAAAACTATGAAGGGGAGATTAAAGCAGCCGGTGATACCGTCCACATTCGTGGCTTCGATGATATCACCATTGGCGATTACACCAAGTATTCTGAACTGACTCCACAGGATCTAACCGACCCTATGGATGACTTGTTAATTGACCAACAGAAGTATTTTGCTTTTAACGTTGACGATATCGACAAAGCTCAAGCAGACATCAGTATTCTTGACGGTTACACCAAGCGTGCAGCGGTTGCGATGGCACAGACTGTGGATAAAGCAATTCACGCTCAATATGCAAATGTTCACGCAAACAACGTTACCGGTACTTCAGGGGCACCTATCACATTAACCAAAGACAACGTTTATGAGTATTTGGTTGATATGAAGACTCAAATGGATAAAGGCAACGCTCCACGTGGTGCCCGTCATTTGGTAGTCAACCCAGCCGTCGAGGGCTTACTGGTTAAATCAGATCAGTTTACCCACGCAACCGGCATGGGGGATGACGTTGTGAAGAACGGTTACATCGGTAAAGTTGCAGGATTTAAAGTTCACTGTAGCACCAACCTGAATACCGTAACCGGTAATACCCCTCTGTTAGCACTCACAAGCGACTTAATTACGTTTGCAATGCAGATTACTAAGACTGAGGCCGTTCGCCCGTCTAAGCAGTTTGTAACCCTCGTAAAAGGCTTGAATGTTTATGGAATGAAAGTTCCTTCCAAACACAACAAGCAAGGCGCTGTTTTGTGGGTATCTAACGCGTAATAACAATTGAATAAGGAGTAGATAGAATGTCTGCTAAAGAAGAGATGGAACGACGTGACCGGAAGCTCGAACAGTACCGAGCACAAGGCATGATTAATTCATTTTACTATTGGGAAGTAGTGCATAAGGAAAGCGGCAAGACCGAAATCGTTTCAGGCGATGTGGTCAAGCTGTTTATGAATTATGAATATATCGTTACTCCCGTTGGGGAAGCGGAAGCACTAAAAGCGTACTTTAACCCCCAACCCAAAACAGTCGAAGAGGCCCAGCCTAAAGTGGCTGAGTCCGCGACTGAAACACCTACCGGTACTTCATTTAATCTTGATGAATTTAATAAGTTGACCCAATACAGCGCGTTGGAACAACTTGAGGAGATTAATGATCCTGCCGTACTTATGTTGTTGTCTTCTGAGGGCCGTATTAAAGCGGTACGAACTGAGGCACAACGCAAACTAGACAACGCCACAGACGCGTAGTCACAAGAGGGGCTGTAGACATCACTACGGCCTCTCTTATTTTTTAAACAAGAGGGAGAAAGAATGGCACTCACTTTATTAGACGTTGTGAACTGGGTACGCGGTAAAACCGGACACTTAGGTGTCTCTTCCTTTTCACAAAGCAATGAATCTCTTGATAATGTTCGGGACGTGAATGATGCCTATGAGGAACTAATCCAAGAGCTACCAACGGATACCCCGTATCTGATGGGCTCTGGTGAGCTCAGCCTTGTGGCACTAACACGAACATACCCTCTTGAGTCTGATGCACTATTACACAATTTAATTGACTGGTCTGTAGAGAATGAAACCGAGAATGACTCCCCCGTCAACGTTGCAACCTTTGAGTTTATCAAGCGCACGTATCCTAAATATGACGAAACAACCGGTAAACCAAAATACATTTACAGGGAGCCAAATCAGACCGACACGGTGGGAGTTTACCCCGTACCGGACAGTCCTTACACCCTTAAGTATTTATACCAAAAAGACTTCACCTTATTATCTGAACCGACTGACACATTCGCCGTACCCGATCGGTGGCTTCGGTACGTCAAACTCCGTGCCAAACATATGTACGAAAAACGCCGGAATTATGGGAACCCTGAAGAGACTTATGAGGAAGTACTGGATGCGTTGGCTTTCATACAAGTTCAGTGCTTAGAGAACAATCCACAATACGTATTCCCAGAGAGATTATTGTCATGAGTGGTCGCCGTAAGACAGCACAACGGGATATCCGCCCGTTTAATTTTCTTTTGAACCAAAAAGGCATGGATGAGGATGACGGTGTTTTTACAACCGATCCCGCGAGTGCAGACTTAATTCGCAACATGCACCCCGACAAAAAGGGGGAATACACCACAGTCAATCAAGGATTCTCCAAGTTAAACACGACGGCATATTCAGCACACACCATTGATAGCTTGTATCTATTCAAGGAGGAGGACGGTACACCTCATTTCCTAACGGCTATAAACGGCTCTGTACTGGACGTAAGTCCTTCAACGGGTGTAAGCGCATCGACTGTACATTCGGCCAACACAGCAGGCAACAGGGTGCGTTGCACGACCTCATACGGTGCCGCGTATATGGTTGAGAAAACGATGGAGCCACAAAACTTTGACGGCACAACAAACAACGTGTCTTCGGGCTTCCCAGCAACCAGCGGAACAAACACTTTTTCCAAGCCGAGTTTAATCTGTAATTATACCGACCATGTTGTATACGCTAACTTCAACGGCACAGCAAAGTTCCCCAGCCACATTGTTGTGAGTGATCTCGGCCAGCCGGATTCGTTCACGTTTGGCTCCGGTGATGCTGACGCACATTCACAGTCGGTAAACGCGGGTGACGGTCAGGAAATAACCGGCCTCCACACCATGTTTATTCCAAGCCAGAACCAAGAATATTTAATTGTATTCAAGGATAAATCTATTTACGGACTGTCGGGTGATACACCTAACACGTACCGTGTGTTTCAGATTAATTCTACGTTTGGTGCTGTTGGTCAAGAAGCAATCACTCAAGTTGGAACCGATATTATCTTCATCGGCGACAAGAATATCTATAGCCTAAAGACCAGCTTGGACAGCGGTTCATTACGTCCAGAGGCCATCGGCTCGCGTCGTGTACGTGAGACCCTTCAAGAGATGAATATGACATACAAACAGAACTGTGTGTCTATTGCATTGCCTGACCGACAAGAAGTGTGGTTTGGCATACCGACGGGGTCAAGTGCTGTACCGAACAAAACACTGGTGTACAACTATCGCCACACAGACCCACGAGACGGTGTATGGATTATCCGAGATGGATTCACTATGCCCAGTGCAGCCGCTCATGAAACTGTTTTGTATACCGGTAGTGAAGACGGATATATCCGAAAGTGGTTTAGCTCCAGTGATTATGACGGCGCATCCTTTCAGTGGGAATATCGTTATCCGTTCTTTAGTTTCGGCACAGAGAATCAACACAAGCGAACATCGGATGCAAAAAGTGTTTTCCGTCTTCTGTCAGACACGGTTATTAATATCAAGACCCGATGGAGGGCAGGTGGGAACGACACATCAAACACGATAAGTCAGACACTAGAGGTAGACGATAACACGGCCATATACAACATATCCCGTTACGGCATAGGGGTGTATTCAGAGAGTTCAGATAGACTCTACCAGCTTAGGTTCCCTGTCTATGGGGACGGAATACAACTTCAACTTAGCTTCTATGGAAACACGCTAAGCGGTGCGCCGACTTTCGTAGGCACAACGGGATTTATTGAGTTTGGTGGTTTTGAGAGACGTTATAACTAAGGGGAGAGTAAATGGCACAGATTAACCGTTTAAAAGAGGCAGAAATCTCAAACGGTAATACGATTAATGCGGACGACCTTTCCGCCGAGTTCAACCAACTTGCAAGCGAAAGCAACGCACAAGACACACGCATCACTACCATTGAGAGTAACTATATACAGTCTGGAGCAACACCTAGTTTTGCCGGTGTTATTTTTCCAGATCACGGTGAACTGACTATCTCTAGCGGTTCCGTCACAGCGACGGGAATGTTCCACACAATTGATACCGAGGGAGACGCGGCAACCGACGACTTAGAAACAATTGTTGGCGGTTCAGACGGTGAATTGCTGGTGTTACTGCCTGACAACGACAGTCGAACCGTTGTCGTGAAACACAACACGGGAAACATATTTCTAGCCGACGAGGCCGACGTGACGCTGGACACGAACAAGAAGACCTTATTTTTAATATACAGCTCCGCTTTAGGTAAATGGGTTCAGGTCGCGAAGGGTGAAACACCGTCAACATTCACGGACTTAACTGACACCAACTTCACAAGTTTGGCGAGTGGCGATCGTTTAAATTATGACGGGACTGAGTGGGTTAATGAGGTGACGCGTTATGAGAGCGCGGAACAAACTATATCAAGTGGTGACGCTTTTACCGTATCCCACGGTTTGTCCCGCAAACCCGACTCCGTGTCCGTAATGCTTGTCTGTAAAGTTGATGACCAAGGGCACACGGCTGGTGAAGAGATTGAGTTTCTAAACGGTGGCCCAACGAATGAAAGTATGGGCATAACAATTAAGTCAAACTCAACGAACATTATTGCTCGATATGGAGACGCCGGTAGCCCCTTTTACGTTCAACACGGAAGCAGTGGAGCAGGGGTCGCGTTAACAAACAGTAGTTGGAGAGTTGTAGTCAAAGCGGGGTTATTTTAATGCGTTATTTCTTTGCACCGACTGGTGAAAACTTAGGGGCGTTTGACGACGGCTCTCTACATTTATTGCCGGAAGGTTCTATTGAGGTTGACCGTCCTTACCATGGTTTATCTCGGATGGTTAACGGTGTTGTCGTGGAGCACGTTGACACCGCAGAAGAACTTTTAAAAGTGTTTGAAGCTCAAGATGAGGACATACAGGCCGACTTTGCTCCATTGTTTGTTGCCGTGGATCAACACTTAAAAACTGGAAAAAAGGCGATTGCTAAAAAAATCATACAGCGGGCAAGCATTCCACAAGAGTTAGAACCCATCAGACAAGAGTTATTGAATAAATTTAATTAGCGCGGGTAGTCGAAGACGTACCGCAGCGAACACAAACAACATTGTGCAACTACACATCATTATTTAGGGGAGAGAGTATGAATTTAGTTAGTGTCACACCAGTGGTAAGTACATCGGCCTATACAGCGAATGACGCTGTAGGCGGCCAGATGACATTTGGAGGAGTGCCTGAACAAGGATGGGTAAACTCAATCAGTATTATTGATAAGGATAACCAAAAGGCACCATTAACCCTCGTCCTGTATGACAACGATTTCACAGAAGATACAGATAACGCAGCCTACTCTGTAGAAGCAGATGACATCGACAACATTATTGGGGTCATTAACATCACTGCGGACGATTACACCACCATTGGCTCTATTGCCGTTGCAACCGTCCCTAACGTCAACATCCCGTTCAATCGTGGAACCGGACGTTACTCTATTGATGGTCAGATGATGACAACAGGCACACCGACGTACACGTCAACCACGGCATTAATCGTCAAGCTCGGCGTCATGTCAGACGGAGAGTTTTAATATGGGAATACCGATTTTATTTTCGGCGTTCTCTCGTACTGTTACTGTCTCCCCCGTCACCCCCGTTGCATTAACGTTGGATGAACCGATTACAACGGCGTTATCCACCTCTGTACACGGTGCGTATCATACAGCTCGTGTTGTGGAAGGATACACCGGTAACACATGCCGCCTTCTACGCCGCTCAGACAACGCGGAAGAAGACTTCGGGGTTAACAGCTTAGGCTCACTGGATATGGACGCTGTGAACGCTTGGAGAGGGGTCGCAGACGTTGACGTCGTTAAACTATATGACCAGATTGGATCAAATGATTTAACGGCAGTAGGGCGTGCTAGATTAATTGACGGGGGAAACGTTGTTCGCTTTGGTGTCAGCCGCTCATCTAGTGACGAGACGCTTACACGGTCAACCACAGACGGCGGTGTTGGTATTGATACTGGATCGGACTTGTCGTACTTCATATCCGATTCCACCTACACACTAACGTCATCAGAAGGAATTGAACTACATTACGCCTTTTCGTTCAAACAAGACATTGACTCCAGTTATAGCAGTGAGCAATACCCGATCACGTTCGGTAAGTCGGACAACATCTACTTTAATCACGGTGTTGGCCCTGCCAACACCGTCGATTATATTCGCTGTAAAACAACAAGTGGTAACTCCGTCGAGGGACAAAGCGTTCCGTACAAAGCAAACGGCCTACATGTTCAATCGACTGTTATGGACGGTACGGACTTTACACTACACGCTCACGGACAGTTAGACACACAAGCAATCGAGTCAGGAACCGTAACAGACATTGGAAGCAATATCTTTAGCGGATCCAAGCTCGTTGTGGGTGCTAAGTTTACCGGCTCTTCTGGAGCGATTCGTTCAGACCGTCGGGCCAACATGGTGTTTGGTGGGGTTATCATTACGAAGAGTATTTCGGATAAAAACAGATGGCTCATTCGTCAGAAACTTCAAGCAATTGCGTACGAACACCGTATTGTTTCTGTAGAGACTCTCAAGGGTTACTTTGCTGGGGGTGTGTTGGCTAAGGATGTTAGCAGCCACACAATTGCACCGTTCACCGGTACAGGCACGTTTAACTTCAATAACACCACCGGATCTCCAGACTTTGTGTACGGACACACGTTAGACGGCTTTGGTCTTGAGGGCATCCGCTCGATAGCTGATAACAACGACAACGCGTTTGTGTCCGATGACGCTGTTCCTCCCGACTTGAACGGAACGGTTCTTAGCTTTCACTATTCAGAGACAAGCGGTAATAACGTCTGTAACGTCTTAAGTATTGCAAGCGATACACAGGGTGAGTTTGATGACACCTTAGACGACGTGAGCTTCTCTATTGGTTATGACCACGGAGAGCCGTCCACAATGAATATGATTGCGGACAGTCGTGATGATGACGGGCTAATCGGACGGCGCGTTAAGGCCGATGAGACAGCGTTTAACTATGACATGTCGAACCAGTCTCAGGCTAAGTACAACCGGAACACAGCACACGATGACTTTGTGTATAACGAGACTTACGATTCACACGTGTGGGACATTGACGATTGGCAAAACAACGGAGATCAGCCATACGATTTGGACGGGCCGGTTGTATCACACTTGGCAGGAAACACAAAATCCCTGTCTAAAGATGGAGCATTAAACTTACATATCGGTACGTTTGAAGCACCCAGCGGCTACAACAAAGCAGACCCGTGGAGTACACGCAAGTCATACCGTCTACAATCGGATAACTATTCGTATGTGTCCCAAGGTGCATTGCCAGCACATAGGTGGGGAGATATCGCCTACAACCCTTATGGCTCTGTTGTGGATAACGCGTCTGACGCTAAGTTCATGAGCCGTCACGGACTCCAACAAAGCTTCCGAGGAACGATTATTGCTTTTGCGTGGTCTCCCGACGTGTTTGACATGGAGAAGATAGAAGAGGTGTCTGTGAACTGGTACAAGTTATTTGAGTAAGGGGGCGTAGATGGCTATAGAGATAGGCTGGGGACACCTGACAACCATTATAGGGAGTTTGTGTGGAACGATTGTAGCGATGGCCTTATGGATTAAGGATGTGTTTAAGAAAACGGATGCTGAGAATAAAGCCGTTATTCAAGTTATGCAAAATAAACTGGATAACTGTCATGAGAAGCATATAGAGAGTGAGATTAAATACGTTGCACTTGAGGCCAAGGTGGACGCAATAAACAGCTTTGACAAACTAAAAGACAGTTTCGTTAAGGGTGTTGTGGACGGTGTAAAAGACATCTTAGTAAGGGGGGATTAAATGTTCAGGAAGCGGGATAGGGAAATACTCTTTGCACGTGTGCCCATCTCTGGTGTGGATTACTTACCGTTGGGCAACGGTGTAAAGGAGTACATACTATTAAAAGACTTTGTTATCCGATGGCGCCGAGGAAACGTGGACTTTAAGATAGTTGTTCCAAAACGTTTTAACACCGACTTTGGGACAACACCGTTTAAGATATTTAACGAAGACTACATGCTGGCCGGCTACATCATCCACGATTGGATTTATTACGAACGAACAAACGACGTGGAGAAACCGTGGTACTTCTACCGTAACCCACGTTCGGGCGAGTGGGAACCGGCTATTGCCGATTGGAACCAGTCAGACGCGGACAGCTTGATGCAGGATATTCAGACGTACCACAAAGCGCCATGGTGGAAACACTCGGTAGTCTATCGGGCTGTTCGGTTATTTGGTAAGCGCTATTGGGAGAGTTAGACATGCAGTTAACACCACACTTTAATCTTAGTGAGTTTGTTCGGGGTGACGACTTGGAGCAGATCAGTGAGGAGACGTTAGATAACGTTTATAAAATAGCCCAGTGCTTAGAAGTTATACGATGCATCATTAACAAGCCTATTCATATTACTAGCGGTTACAGAACCCCTGATTATAACTTTGAGATTGGGGGACATCCTAACAGTTACCACGTTCGAGGAATGGCAGCAGACGTTGTGGTAAACGGTATGCCTGCGAGAGAACTTCAGAAGTTGTTAAAACACTGGTCAGGTGGTCTAGGTTCCTATGAAACATTCACTCATATTGATATCGGGCCTAAACGTCGGTGGGGGAGTTAGTGACACAAGTTGTGTTTACGCACACGGCATCGTAGGTGCTACGCACTACTCGCGTGTGTTATCCGCACTGTTAACATTAGAGACAGAATAAAGGAATTCATCGAGTAGTCCCATAAAATATAAAAGAGACAGCTATTTTTCTGGTTATTATTTCTGAGCGGCCTTCGGGTCGCTCTTTTTCTTTTAGGGGACATATGAGAGAGATACCGACAACCAACTACCCACGATTAATTCAAGTGGATGATGAGGATTATGACTACTTAAGTCTATTCACGTGGAGAACATTGTTCACTAAGTATGGTCGGCCACGTTTAGTGGTGCCGACCACTACGTCCATCGGCCGTGTGCTACTACAACCCCCCACACACTTAGAGGTTGACCACATAGACCGTGACCCGTTTAACAACCAACGCCATAACTTACAAGCCATATCAAAAGAAGAGAACTTAGCACGGAGACAATTCAATGCACGATGACCGTATTTTTATCGCCATTAGCGGCAAGCAACGTCGAGGCAAAGACACCGTTTGTGACATGCTGACCAACAAACTTAACGACTATCAACGTGTGTCCGTATCGGACTTGATTATAACTGAGGTCGCTAGTCTTTATTCGTTTAACATACCTGAGTTAATCCACTTAAAGAATACAGACGGTCAAGCCCGTAAGATGATCATTCAACACGGCTGGGACATGCGTAAACGTCATGGCGATGACTACTGGATTAAACAGATTACTGACACGTCTGGCAACGTTGTGATGCCGTCCTTACGTTTACTGGATGAAGTATTACATATAAAAGAACACGAACCATTTAACGTCATGGTCCGTGTCGAATGTAATGAAGATGTTGCGAAACAACGTGGTGTTTTAAGTAATACAACCGACCCAACAGAGCTTGAATTGGATGACTACGATGAGTGGGATTTTGTGATTCACAACAATTCTGATTTAGTTAGTTTAGAAGAGCAGGTACAGGCGGTGGTAGACTACGTGAAAGCATTGTCTTATGGCTTACGGGTTGGTGTTTAGAGTTAAGCGTGTTTAAACGTCTCCTAGCACCTCCTTCTCAATCTCACGAACAAAACCTAATAGCTCATTACGCTCCAACTCCAGTGTCTTCATGGCATCAGCATCAATAAACTCACCCCATGAACAAGTGCCTATGAAATACTTTTTAGCCAACTCCAAAATACGCTTTTCGGAGACGGGTTTGACTTCCCTACAATCCCATTTCTCTTCTGGCTTGCCATAGTAATCATACAAAGCAGCGCCACATTCACAGACAATGCCGTCCGTATAATCATTGAATCCTGACGTCTTACTATCTTTTCTTAGGTTAGTTCCACCACAGAATGGGCAAGGTTTTAGGGTGGTTGGTTTATTAATCATCTTGATCTCCTAAATTCCATACCTTATGTAATCATCCAACACTTTTGTGGCTGCCCTTTTAAAAGCGTCGTCAAGTGGCTCGACAATTAAGTGGCCATCAGACCTTTTGGCGCACATATAGCGGCGAGAGAAAAGATTCCCTATCTCGTATATTATGTATCCCTTTTTGTGTAGGTACTCTCTACGCTCCTTTATACTTTTTCCCAAAAAGTCTACGCGTGCTTCAGGCCAAAGTAATTTAGTCAACCACCACCGTATCTTATTAATCATTAGAATAAATCCTATGCTCCTCTGATTCATACGCTTTTCTGCAGATATTCCACATAACAAAACTCTCCATAACCTTTTCTAAATGGTAGTAGTCGTTGGGTTTATCTGGGTGAAACCACAAATCACCGTGGCCGCATATCCATATCTGTTTCCATCCATAAGCTTCTGCAAACTTTTCCTGCGTATCTTTTCTATCTTTCAGTACCCGATTAAAAAAGACTTGGTAGTACTTTTTAAACATCACTCCACCTCCTTCAATAACTCATCCGCCTTGGCGAGTGCTTCTTCACTTATTCCCTTCTCAGCTAACTGACAGGCTACACTGAACCCCTTCTGAAACTCAGTCATATCATCCCAGACAGGAAAGTTTTGATGCTTTAATAAGTACCGAATACTCTGTTTGTTTTTATCTAGTGTCTCCCGCAACACCTCCACCGCACTAAGCAATCGTGAGCGCTCTTGTTTGAAGTTATCAATTTCATTTAACAACTCTGTTTCTCGTGGTGGGAATATAGGAGGGACTCCGTTTTTGTATTTCGCAACCCGCTCAAGTTCTGCTTTGAGCTGGGTGTTTTCATGCTTAAGTTTATCTTCTAAAGCAAAACGGCTTTTACTAATATCGAAGTGTTTACTCATCACTCTTCCCCCTCAGTAAGAATTCCTAAATTATCGGTGTTATTGGGTGTAATCTGACCGGACGGTAAGTTGTAGAAGCTTATTAATTTCCCGTTAATTTGCTCTACTCCTCTACTTAAATCACACCAGCCATATGGCTCTACCCACTTAGTCTCTTGATTAAAACTCTCAGGGCCATCTTTAAATTGACCGTAAATTACACTCCCATCCCTAGGCGCTTCTTCAATAGGCCGTGGTGGTTCGACGAGCCACCCAGCTTCACGGCGTGCTTCGTCGTTGGCTTGGATGATATTTAAAGCTATTTCTTTATTCGATAACCAAACTTCACTCCGCTCAATACATTTATCTATCTGCGCATCG
>Ga0098074_1000524_pt1 | contig 25138 bp, 21 predicted proteins | sample 32_taG_FD_75064 | JGI IMG/M metagenome (GOLD analysis project Ga0098074, IMG submission 75064) | Marine viral communities from the Gulf of Mexico - 32_GoM_OMZ_CsCl metaG | ecosystem: Environmental > Aquatic > Marine > Oceanic | place: Atlantic Ocean: Gulf of Mexico | collected 2015-07-12
GCTAGGGCGGGAACCTTGTGCGCCGCGCTGTATTATGGCACTGATGCAGTCTGTTGCGGGGACAAGTGATGAGCAACCAGTCGAAGCCGGTCTATATGAAGCTGCGCGACATGATCGCGGCGGCAATCATCGACGGCCGCTATGCCGAGGGCGAGATGCTGCCCTCGGTGCGCGCGCTGGCGGCAGAGCAGGGCGCCAATCCGCTCACCGTCGCCAAGGCCTATCAGCAATTCCAGAACGACGGCCTGGTCGAAGTTCAGCGCGGCGTCGGCATGTATGTGGTCGAGGGCGCCGCGAACCGGCTCCGCCAATCCGAACGCGAACAGTTCCTGCAGGTCGAATGGCCCGAGATCCGGGCCCGGATGGACCGCCTCGGCGTCTCGGCGCGCGAATTGCTGGCCGACGCCTGACAGCGCCCGCCGCGCTTGCGCCGGCGGGGCGTTTTGCATCCTTGCGGCAGCCAAGCAGTTCTGCCACAGTCTGACGGTTGGAATCGGGCGGGAGAGCGTGATTTCGGCGGGGACGCATCGTGGAAACGATATTTGCGATCGAACGCACCCGGAGATCCATATGATCCGATCCGAACTTCTTGCCGCTCTGGCCCAGGACAATCCCGAATTGCGGGCTGAAGAGGTCGAGCAGGTCGTCGATATCTTTTTCGAGGAAATCGCGCAGCGACTGGCCGAAGGCGGCCGGGTCGAATTGCGCGGCTTCGGGGCCTTTTCCACCCGCGAACGCGAAGCGCGCAAGGGCCGCAATCCGCGGACGGGCGAAACCGTCGACGTACCCGCCAAGCGGGTCCCCTATTTCAAGCCGGGCAAGGACATGCGCCGGCGCCTCAACGACGAGTGAGCGATTGGCTGGCCGGCGCACGATCCGCGATTGCCCGCCCGACCGGCAGCGATTAGAGCGGCCCCCATCGGCGGGTGTGGCGGAATGGTAGACGCCGGGGACTTAAAATCCCCTGAGCTTTGCTCGTGCGGGTTCGAGTCCCGCCACCCGTACCAGCCACCCGTTCGCTTGCCGGCCCTATCGGGTGATACCCTTATCCCGGCATTAACACTTTCGCAGTTAGGCTTCGCGGGGAAGCAATACTGATTCGCGGCGCCATCGCGGCTGCCATGAAGCCGCGTACGCGTTGGACATAACTAGGCTATGCAATTCACCACCGGGACCGGCATGCAGGACAATGGTTCGACAAACGGCGAGGAACAGCGCGGCGCTCCGCGCTACACCTCGCTCATCCGCGCGGCGAAGCTGGTCTGCGGCCAGGGCGAATTCGTCTGTGTGATCCGCGACGTGTCGGCCACGGGTGTCTCGCTGCGCACCTTCCACAAGCTGCCCACCGACGAAGCGATCGCGCTCGAATTGCAGAACGGCGAAAGCTACGAGCTCGAACTGGTCCGCAGCGAAGGCTTCGAGGCGAGCTACCGGTTCGAAGCTCCGATCCAAGCCGAACGGCTGATCCGCGAAAACTGGAAGTTCCCCAAGCGCGGTTTGCGGCTCAATCTGATGATGCCGCTCACTGTGGCCTCGCTCTCGGGCCGTGCCGAAGCGATCACGCTCAACATGTCGCAGCAGGGCGCGCGGATCGAATGCGAAAGCATCTTCGCGGTCGGCCAGCGGCTGACGATTTCCTGCGAAGGCCTGCCCGATATTCGCTGTACGGTGCGCTGGCGCAGGGATGCCAATTACGGCCTCGTGTTCGAGGACACTTTCACCTTGCGCGAATTCGCACTCGCCGCTGCCCGGGTCCAGTGCCCGGCATTGGTCGAGGAAGACGAGGCCTGGCCGCGCATTCCCTGAGACCGTTCAACCCGTCGCTGGTTTATGCGGGTTTGAAATCGAGCGCGACGCCGTTGATGCAGTGGCGCTTGCCCGTCGGCCGCGGCCCATCGTTGAAGATATGGCCCAGATGCCCGCCACAATCCGCGCAATGCACTTCGGTGCGGGGATAACCGATCTTGTAATCGGTGCTGGTGCCCACCGCGCCCTTGTCGATCGGTTGCCAGAAACTGGGCCAGCCGGTGCGCGAATCGTATTTCGTCTTGGAACTGTAGACCGCGTTGCCACAGCCTGCGCAGACGAAGGTGCCCGCGCGATCCTCCTCGTTGAGCGGCGATGAATAGGCACGCTCGGTCCCCGCGCCGCGCAGGACGCGATATTCCTGTGCGGTCAGCCGCTTGCGCCATTGCGCTTCGGTCAGCTCGACGGGGAAACTCCTGGCTTCCGCGGGCCGCGAACCGCAAGCGGTCAGCGCCGCGAAACTGGCGGAGGCGCCAATCCAGCCGAACAGGCGGCGGCGGGCAATGGGAAGGCGGGTCAAATCGCTCCGGGTCATGGCGTGGAGGAATAGTCCCCCACGCCTGAACCTATGCTTGCGCGGGCACTGCGCCGGCGCAGCGGTGCCTCAAAAGTCGGTGATCTCGACTTCGAGCTTGCGGAAGCCGTGCACGAAATTGGCACGGACGCGCTCGATATCGCCCGCGACATGCACTCGCATGCGCCGCTTGTGCAATTCCTCGAGCAGGATGCGCAGCTGCAATTCGGCGAGCCGCGCCCCGACGCAGCGGTGGATGCCATAGCCGAAGGCGATATGGCGGCGGGCGTTGTCGCGCTGGATGTCGAGCTTGTCGGGGTTCTCGAACACTTCCTCGTCGCGATTGGCCGAAAGGTACCACAAGACGACCTTGTCGCCCTTCTTGATCGTCTGGCCGAAGACTTCGGTGTCCTCGGTGCAGGTCCGGCGCATATGCGCGAGCGGGGTCTGCATGCGCAGGATTTCCTGCACGGCGTTGGGAATGAGCTCGGGCTGCTGTTCGAACAGCTTGCGCTGGTCGGGGTTCTTGTCGAGCTGGTAGATGATCCCGCTCATCGAATTGCGCGTGGTGTCGTTGCCGCCGACGATCAGCAGGATCAGATTGCCCATGAATTCCTGCGGGCTCATCTGGTTCATGGCCTCGGAATGGATCATCATCGAGATGAGATCGTCCCCCGGCTCCTTGTCATGCGTCCGCTCGACCCACAGCGACTGGAAATAGGCCGCCATCTCGTGGAGGAAGCCCCAGCGCATCTCGTCGAGGTCGCGCACGGTGGCCAGTTCGGTGTCGCCCGACCAGTCCGACCAGAAGGTCAGCAGCCGGCGGTCTTCCCAGGGGAAGCCGAACAGGATGGCCAGCATGCCGGTGGTCAGTTCGATCGACACCTTGTCGACCCAGTCGAACACCTCGCCGCGCGGCAGCGTGTCGAGCAGCTCCCCGGTCCGGCGGCGGATCTCGCCTTCCATTTCGGCCATGCCGCTGGGGGTGAACTTGGGGGCCACGGTGCGCCGCTGGCCGGTGTGCTGGGGGCGGTCCATGGCAATGAACATCGGCAGCTCGCGCCGTTCCTCGATCCCGGCTTCGGCCAGTTCTTCCTCGCTCAACCGGTTGAGGATCGTGATCCCGCCATGCTCCCAGCTGGACGAGAACGTATCGGGCAGCGCCTCGATATGCTGGATCGCCTTGTGCCCGACGACCGCCCAATAGGGACCATAGGGGCTCTCGGGGATGTAGTGCAGCGGACCGGCTTCGCGCATCTCGCGGAAGATCGGATGCCAGGTGTTCTCGGCGTAGATATCGCTGCGGCTCACATCCCATTTGTGGGGATGGTTCAGACGTTCTTCGGGGTGCTCGGCAAAATGCTTCTTCAGCGCCTCATAGGCGGACGGTTCGGTACGGCATTGCGGACGTTCGATTGCAGCGGTGGCCATGTCTCTCTCCTCGCAGGAGCGACTCCATCGGCCGCTCTCGTCATTGCGGCCATCCTGCCTTAACTGACACAAGTGTCAATAGTGCGTTGCAATTCGCTACCCAATCGCTGGCGAGGCGGGGTCTCAGCGCGCCCTGACGCTCCCGACATGCCCTTTCACCGCACGGCCGCCCTTGCCCGACTTCATGACGCGGCGACGGAATATCTGTGCGCCGAAGCGGACGAAAAGAAGCACGCACAGCGCCTGCCAGCCGAGCGCGAGGGCATGCGGCCACAGCGCGTCCGATTGCGCCGCGCGGGCGAGCATCGCGAAGGGCGAAGACAGCGGAAAGGTAGCGGCAAACAGTTCCATCGGCGAACCGGGGCGGGTGATCGAGGATGCGGCGAGGAAGAACACCAGCAGCTGCGCCATGGTGACCGGCATCGACAGCGTCTGCACCTCGCGCACCGTGGTCGCGAGGCCCCCGATGGTAAGGAACAGCGAACCGAGCAGCAGATACCCCATGGCGAAATAGACGAGCCCGAGCGCCAGGAAGAGCGGCCAGCCGAGCGCGGGGGCGGGCAATTGCGGCAGCGCATTGCCTGCCAGCAGGGCGATCGCCGAACCGACCGCGGCCCAGACCGCGATCCCGACCAGGCTGACGCCCAGCATCGCCACTAGCTTGCCGAGGAAGACCGCATCCATCGGGACCGCCGCCGCGAGCACCTCGATCACCTTGTTGGCCTTCTCCTCGACCAGGTTGGACAGCACCATCCCCGCGAGCAGCATCATCAGCAGGAACAGCAGCAACTGCCCCGCCTGCGCGGTGCGGATCCGGTCGCCGCGCTGCGCGGCGATGCTGGTGGCTACCGGGCGGGGCGCCACGGCGGGATATGCGGCCACCTGCCGCGTCCCGGCTTCGGCGGCGAGCATGGCCACCGGCCCGTTCCAATAGTCGATCGCCGGCTGCGGGGCGGTGAGTTCGGGCGCGGCGAGCGTGCCGCCGACCACCGCGACGTAATTCTTGCCGGGTTCGCGCAAGATGACTTCGGGGGCAGTGCCCGCATCGGCCACTGCCAGTTCGGGCAGCGCCCTCCCGATCTGCGGGGCAAGCCGCGCGCGCGCCGCGATCAGCGCCTGCGTATCCGCCTCGCTCATCGCAACCGCCACAAGCCGGGTGTTCGCATCGCGCTGCACCTGTCCGCCGATCCCCCCGGCCAGCACGCCGATGATGATCGGGAACAGCGGCCCGAGCAGGAAGAACAGGAATGCGCGGCTGAACAGGATGGCGCGGAAATCGCGCTGCGCAATCACGTGGGCGGCCTCGAAGCGCGACAGGCGGGTCGTATCGTTCATGGCTTGGCTCCCCGGGCGTTGTCCTCTTCGAGCGCGCGCGCGGCGGCCTCGCCGGCGATTTCGACGAATGCATCGTGCAGCCCGGCGCGCTCGATCGACAGCGAGAGAATGCCCGCCTGCCCTTCGATCAGCGGCTTGAGCAATTCCTCGATCCCGGTTTCGGGGACCGGGAAGTACCAGAAATGGCTGGCCTCGCCCTTGGCATCGTGTCGTGCATCGCCGGGCAGCGCGCTGCGCCAGGGCCCGGATGCGGAGCGCGTCTCGAGCCGGACCTGCGCGGGGATCCGGTCGCGGGCGGCGTCGACCGATCCCGCATAGGGCACCTTGCCCCCGGCAATGATCGCCACTTCGTCGCACAGGCGTTCGGCATGGTGGATGACATGCGTCGAGAAGATCACCGTGGTGCCGCTGTGGGCCAGTTCGCGGATCATCACTTCCAGCTTGCCCTGGTTGATCGCGTCGAGCCCGCTGAAGGGTTCGTCGAAGACCACCAGCTTCGGGCGATGGACCAGCGTGCCGAGCAGCTGGACGGTCTGCGCCATACCTTTCGACAGCTGGCGGATCTGGCGATCCACCGCATGGCCCAGGCCGTGCTGCTCGAGCAGCACGCGCCCGCGCGCCTTGCCTTCTTCCAGCGGCAGCCCGCGCAGCGCCCCGAGGAAGGCGATCGCCTCGTCGCATTTCATCGCCGGATAGAGCCCGCGTTCCTCGGGCAGGTAGCCGATCAGCTTGGCCACTTCATGCGGTCGGTCGTTGCCGAACACGCGGCGCACGCCTGCGTCGGGATCGATGATACCCAGCAGCATGCGCAGCGTGGTCGTCTTGCCCGCGCCATTGGGCCCGAGAATGCCGTAGATCGCGCCTTCGGGAACCGCGATGTCGACACCGTCGACCGCCAGCGTGTCGTCGAACCGCTTGACCAGCCCGTGGGCCTCGATGGCAAGCTTGCGGTTGTCCCCGCCCGAAGGTCGCGTCATGGAGCCTGTCTCGATAAGCATGCGGGCATGATTAGATGCTGGCCGTGAACGGGAGCACACGCAAGCGTGGTTAATGGCGAGTTGCAGGCGGAATTGCGCGAGGAGGCGGAGCGGCTCGGCTTCGTCGCCTGCGGCTTTGCGTCGGCAGCGCCCGATCCGCAGCGCGCCTCGCGGCTGGAGCAATTCCTCGGCGAAGGGCGCCATGGCTCGATGGAATGGATGGAAGCGCGCAAGACGCAGCGTGCCTCGCCGCAAGGATTATGGCCCGAAGCCAACAGCGTGATCGCGCTGGGGATGAGCTACGCCCCCGATGTCGATCCGCTGGCGCTTGCCGACGCGGCGGAAAAAGCGCGGGTTTCGGTCTATGCGCAAGGGCGCGATTACCACGACGTCGTGAAAAAGGCGCTCAAGGCGCTGGCGCGGTGGCTGATCGCGCGCGAGCCGACAAGCGAACTGAAGGTCTTCGTTGACACCGCCCCGGTGATGGAAAAGCCGCTGGGGGAGGCGGCAGGGATCGGCTGGCAGGGCAAGCATACCAATCTCGTCAGCCGGTCGCATGGCAGCTGGCTGTTCCTCGGCGCAATCTATTCGACGCTCGAATTCGCGCCCGACCTCTCGCATCCCGATCGCTGCGGCAACTGCCGCGCGTGCCAGGATGCCTGCCCGACCGACGCCTTCCCCGCGCCCTACCAGCTCGATGCGCGGCGCTGCATTTCCTACCTCACGATCGAGCACAAGGGGCCGATCCCCGAGGAGTTTCGCGAGGCGCTGGGCAACCGCATCTATGGCTGCGACGATTGCCTCGCGGTCTGCCCGTGGAACAAGTTCGCCGATACGGCGCACCGACACCTCAAGCTGGCGCCGCGCGAAGATCTGGCCGCTCCCGACCTGGCGAGCTTCCTGACCTTTGACGATGCGGGCTTCAGGCAGTTCTTCTCGGGCTCGCCGATCAAGCGCGTCGGCCGCGACCGCTTTGTGCGCAACTGCCTTTATGCGGCAGGGAATAGCGGTTCGGCAGCTCTCGCTCCGCTGGTCGAAGGGCTGCGCGGCGATCCCGATCCCGCGGTTTCCGAAGCTGCCGATTGGGCCGCCCGGCGGCTCGGCTAGCCCTCGCGGTAATCCCGGTCATGCTCGCCCAGCAGCGGGGCGGGCGCTGGATCGGGGGCGTCCCAGGCGGAAAAGCGCGACGGTTCGCGCATCTCGACCAGCGTTCCCTCGGTGGGGTGTTCGCGCCGCATGAAAAAGCCCCCGGCTTCAAGATGGGGCTCCTGTGCCATGTCGGCCATGTCGCGCACCGGCATTGCGGGAATCGCATTGGCGTGCATCAGCGCGACCAGTTCGTCGGTCGCGAAACCGGCGGTCAGTTCGGCGATCCGGGCATAGAGTTCGGCCTGCCCCGCGATCAGCCCCTCAGGCGTGGCGAAGCGCGCCTCTTGCGCGAAGGCCTCGTCGCCCATCAGCGCGATCACCCTGGTGAAATGGTCGAGCCGGTAAGGCACGATGCTGACATATCCGTCGCGGGTCGGGAACGGCTGGCGATCCGGGTCGACCTGGCGGCCATAGCAGGGCGGGCCGACGGGCGGGTCGAAAGTGTTCCCGCCAAGGTGCTCCTTGAGCATGAAGCTGCTGAAGGCCTCGAACATGGGCACTTCGACATGCTGGCCTTGCCCCGTGCGCAGGCGGTGTACCACGGCGGCCATCACCGCATAGGCGGCGTGCAGCCCGGCGACCTTGTCGGCGATCAGCGATGGCAGGTAGCGCGGGCGCTCGTTGCCGTCTGCGCGCGGCAGCAGGGTGGTGGTGCCGCTGGCGGCCTGGATCACGTCGTCATAGGCCTGCAGCCCGGCATAGGGCCCGCCCGAGCCGAAGCCGACGCAATGCGCATAGATGATGTCTGGAGCGAGCGTGCGGACGCTGTCGTAATCGAACCCGAGCCGCTCGATCGCTTCGGCGCGGACATTGTGGATGAAGATGTCGGCATCGGCGAGCAAATCGTGCAGTATCGCGCGGTCGGCCTCCTGCTTGAGATCGAGCACCAGCGACTGCTTGCCGCGATTGAGCGCGATGTATCCCGGCCCCATCGCCTTGCTGTGCGCGGAGGGCGCACCGTAGCGGAACACGTCGCCGCCGGGGGCCTCGACCTTGACCACCTCGGCCCCGAAATCGGCAAGGATCTGCGTGCAATAGGGCCCGAAGACGACCGAGGTCATGTCGATCACGCGAAGCCCTTCGAACATCGCGCGACCGTCCCCGGCCGCGATCACAGCATGTCCTTGAGCGGCACCGCAGTGTCGGCCAGCAGGTCGGGATCCACTTCGGCGCGCGCCATCACCAGCTTGCGCCCCTGCGCGTAATCCCTGGTGTTGTTGACGCAGTCGAGCGCGATCACCACGCCTTCGCGCAGATAGACCACGCTGAACTTCTTGTCCGCCGGATCGCCGCGCAGCACGGTGGCGTCATAGCCGATCGACATGCCGACCGTCTGCAGCCGGAGGTCGTACTGGTTCGACCAGAACCACGGGACGGCGTCGTAATCCTGCTTGTCGCCCATGATCGCCTTGGCCGCGATGGTCGCCATGTCGTTGGCGTTCTGCACCGATTCGAGGCGGATGACCTTGTTGTCGGCATAGGCATTCGCATGGCTCGCACAGTCGCCGATGGCGTAGATGTCATCGAGCGTGGTGCGGCAGATGCTGTCGACGTCGACCCCGTTCGATCCCGCCGCGCCCGCCGCGATCAGCGGCCCGACCGACGGCACGATGCCGATCCCGGCAATGATTACGTCGCAGGCGATCGTCTCGCCGCTGTCGGTCACCACGCCGGTCACGCGGCCATCGTCGCCGCTGATCGTCTCGACGCCGGTCGACAGGCGCAGGTCGACACCCTGCTCGCGGTGATAGGCAGCGTAGAATTCCGACAGCTGCGGACCCGCGACACGTGCGAGGACGCGGTCGAGCATTTCGACCACGGTAACGTCCAGGCCGAGCTTGCGCAGCACGGCCGCCGCTTCGAGCCCGATATAGCCCGCGCCGATGATGACCGCGCGCCGGGCGCCGGCCGCCAGCTCGCCCTTCAGCGTATCGACGTCGCGCCGCGTGCGGATGTAGTGAATGCCCGCATTGTCGCTGCCCGGGCAGGACAGCCGCCGGGCATCGCCGCCGGCGGCCCAGATCAGCTTGCGATAGGTGACCCGCGTATCGTCCGACAGGCCGAGTTCGCGCGCGACCGGATCGACTTCATTGACGTTGCGCCCCAGGCGCAGCGTGATGTCCTTGTCGGCCCAGAACTGTTCGGGGCGGATCTGGATGCGTTCGAACGGCTTTTCGCCCGCCAGATATTCCTTCGACAGCGGGGGCCGCTCATACGGCGGGTTGCGATCGCGGCTGACCATCAGGATCGAGCCCTCGTGCCCGTTCTGGCGGAGTGCGATAGCGGCCTGGGCACCCCCGTGCCCCGACCCCACGATAACGACGTCGTAATGTTCCATCGCCGTGCTGGCTGACGCGAAAACGCCAGCCGGTCAAGCGCAGTGCTAACGTCCGAGCAGGTTGCGCGCCATGCTGGCGACCTGTGCCAGCATGGCCGGGGCCACGGGGGATTGGCCCTGCGCCCGCGTGATCATGCTGCGGAAATTGGTCACCGCGGTGGACTGTTCCTCGGCCCATTTGGCGACGACGGCAGCCAGATCCTTCTTCGCATCCTTGCGCCGCGCCAACCGCCGCAGCAGTTCGAGCCGCATCTGCTGAAAATCGCGCGCCAGCCCCGAAACCAGCAGGCGTTCCCACACGTCCGACGGGCTCATCAGCGCCGCGGTCGACTGCGCCCAGTCGAGGCCCAGACGGCGGCCGACATCGGTGAAGGCCTCGGTCAGGCCGATCGGCGCTATGCCGGTTTCGCTCGACAGCTTGGCCAGCCCGACAGCCCCGTCGAGATCGTAGAGATGCGCCACCCGCGCAGCGAGCGCTTCGGGCGCGCCCGCCGACACCAGCTGATCGCGCAGCCGATCCGATTGCTGGCGCGATTCGGCGCTGAGCAATTCGCCGGTGGCACCCGCCAGCTTGCTGACCGCCTTGCCGATCTCTTCGACCAGTCCGGTCGGGTCGACGCTGCCCGACGAAGTGCGCAGCACGTCGGACATGAGGTTGCCAGCGGCTGCGGCGATGCGGTCGAACAGCATCAGCCGGGCGCTTTCGGGCATGGCACTGGCATCGATCGCGGCCCACAGCGCGGGCAAGTCGAACAGTTCTTCCGCAGCCACGAAAGCGGCGGCGACTTCATGCAGTTCGACGCCCTCTTCTTCGGCCAGTTCGAAGGGATGGACCATCCCCATGCGGTTGACGATGCGGTTTGCCAGCTTGGTCGCGATGATCTCGCGGCGCAGCTGGTGCCCGTTGATCTGCGCCTTGAACTTCTTGCGCATCGGTTCGGGAAAGGCTTCGAACAGCGTGTCCTCGAGCAGCGGATCGTCCGCCAGCCCGCCCTGCTCGATCGCGTCCTGCAGGACCAGCTTGGACGACGACAGCAGCACTGCGAGCTCGGGGCGGGTCAGGCCGCCGCCGTCCGCCGCGCGGCGCTGCAGGGTCTGGTCGTCGGCCAGTCCTTCGGTCTTGCGGTCGAGATTGCCGCCCGCCTCGAGCGTGTCGATGATGTGCCGCTGCGAGGCCATGGCGCGCGCGCCGCCATATTCGGCGATCGAGAGCGCAAGAGCCTGCAGGCGGTTGTCCTCGAGCACGATCTGCCCGACTTCCTCGGTCATCGATTCGAGCAGGTCGACACGCTTGGGTTCGCTCAGCTTGCCCGCGCGCTTGGCCGCGGCGAGCGCGATCTTGATGTTTACTTCATTGTCCGAACAGTCGACGCCCGCCGAATTGTCGATGAAGTCGGTATTCGAACGGCCGCCGCGCTGCGCGAATTCGATCCGGCCGGCCTGGGTGATGCCGAGATTGGCGCCTTCGCCGATCACCTTGGCGCGCACGTCGCGGCCATCGACCCGCAGCGCGTCGTTGGCCGGGTCGCCGACCTGGACGTTGTTCTCGTGCGCGGCCTTGATGTAGGTGCCGATGCCGCCGAACCAGATCAGGTCGACTGCCGCGGTGAGGATCGCCGAAATAAGCGCCTCGGGTTCGATCTGGGCCTGGTCGATGCCGAATTTCGCCTGCGCCGCCTTCGACAGCTTGATGCTTTTCGCGTCGCGCGGGAACACGCCGCCGCCGCGCGAGATCAGCGCGCTGTCGTAATCCTCCCAGCTCGATCGCGGCAGGTCGAACAGGCGCTTGCGTTCTTTCCAGCTAGCCGCCGGATCGGGATCGGGATCGATGAAGATGTGGCGATGATCGAAGGCCGCCACCAGCTTGATTGCCTTCGACAGCAGCATGCCGTTGCCGAAGACGTCGCCCGACATGTCGCCGCAGCCGACCACCTCTACCGGGTCTTCCTGGACGTCCACCCCCATTTCGAGGAAGTGCCGCTGGACGCTGACCCAGGCGCCCTTGGCAGTGATGCCCATGGCCTTGTGGTCGTAGCCCTTCGAACCGCCGCTGGCGAAGGCATCGTCGAGCCAGAAATCGCGCGACTTGGCGATCGCATTGGCGACATCGGAGAAGGTCGCGGTGCCCTTGTCCGCGGCAACCACGAAATAGGGGTCTTCGCCATCGGTGATGACGACATCGTCGGGATGCACGACCTGGTCGTCGATGATGTTGTCGGTGACCGAGAGCAGCGTGCGGATGAAGATCTCGTAGCTGGCGCGCCCCTCGGCCGCCCAGGCCTCGCGGTCGAGCGCCGGATTGGGCAGCTGCTTGGGATAGAACCCGCCCTTCGCGCCGGTTGGCACGATAACCGCGTTCTTGACCCGCTGCGCCTTCATCAGCCCGAGGATCTCGGTGCGGAAATCGTCGCGCCGGTCGGACCAGCGCAGGCCGCCGCGCGCGACGGGGCCGCTGCGCAGGTGGATCCCCTCGACCCGCCGCGAATAGACGAAGATTTCGCGGTAGGGGATCGGCTTGGGCAGGTTGGGGACCCTGGCCGAATCGATCTTGAAGGCCAGCGCCTCGGCGGCGGCATCGGCAAAGGCATTGGTGCGCAGGATCGAATCGATCAGCGCGTTGTACAGCCGCAGCAGGCGGTCGTCGTTGATCGCCTTGACCTTGGCGAGGCCGCGCTTGATCGCGCCGCGCGCCTCTTCGATCGCGGCGTCGCGGCCGTTGCCGAATTCGGGATCGTGCCGCGCGGTGAACAGCGCGATCAGCGCGCGGGTCACGTCGGGCGCGGCGGCCAGCGCGTCGACCACGGTATAGATGGTGAAACCCATCCCGGCCTGCCGCAGATAGCGATAGAAGGCGCGCAGCCAATTGGCCTCGCGCGACGAGAGACCCGCTTCGGGGACCAGCCGGTTGAAGGGATCGTTCTCGGCTTCGCCGTTGAGCACCGCGGCAATGGCTTCCTCGATCGCATCGGCGCGGTCGATCAGCCCCTTGGGGTCGGCCCCCGGCTTGAGGTCGAGCAGGAAGTCGTGGACCGTGCCCAGCCGGCCATCGTCCAGCACGGTGGGCATTTCCGAACGCACGTAGAACCCGAAATCCTCCAGCGCGGGCACGCCTTCGGACAGGGGCAGGCTGCCTTCGGACTGGTACAGCTTGAGCCGCAGGCAGCCCTCGGTATCGCGCTCGCAATAATACATCCGCGCGCCGCGCACGACTTCCTCGCTCTCGAGGCTGGCCCCCAGATCGTGGAGGCGGGCGATGTCGAGCGCGGCTTCGCGCGGGCCGAACCGGCCGCGGAAACCGGTCGGGAAATGCTCGGCGAAACGCATCGCCAGCGCTGCCGCGCGCGAGCTGTCCTCGAGCGCGGAAAGCTCCGCCTCGACCGCTTCGCTCCACCCGCGCAGCAGCGTCTGCATCTGCTCCTCGAGCGCCGCCTCGTCGGGTGCCTGGTCGCCGTCGCGAATGTCGAAGACGAACCGCAGCGTGGCGAGATTGCCGCCCTCGACCTCGAGGCTCCAGTCGAGCAGCCGCGCCGAGGCGGCTTCCTCGAGCAGCGCCTGGATTTCCAGCCGGACCTGCGTGGCGACCATGTCGCGCGGCAGCCAGACGAAGGCGAACAGGTGGCGCGCCAGCGGCGCCTCGACCAGCGCGAGGCGCGGACGCGGGCGGTCGACCAGGCTCATCATGGTGATCGCGACGCGTTCGACGTCGCTTTCCGAGAAGCCGATCAGCAGGTCGTGCGGCAGCGTGGTCAGCGCATGGACGAGCGCCTTGCCCGCATGGCCGCCGTCGTCGAAGCCGTGGCGGCCCCGCAGCATGTCGAGCTGGCGCCGCAGGCGCGGCACATTGCGCGGCGGGGCCGCCAGCGCGGCGCTGGTCCAGACCCCCGCATGCAACGACAGCGCGACGGTTTCGCCATTGTCCTCGACCGGCACGATGAACAGGTCGAGCGGGACGCGGCGGTGGACATTGCTGAGGTGGTTGGCCTTGATGATCAGCGGGCGGCGCGGATCGTTGCCCGCGGCGAACCAGGCGAAGGCGCGGTCGTAGGATGCCTCGGCGAGCAGCTGCGCCGCGCTCTTGCGGCAGATGCCGAGCTCGTCTTCCTGGCGCCCGTCGCGGTAGCGGGTGACATGGCCCAGCTGCGTCAGCATGCCCGAATTGAGCCATTCGAGCAGTTCGGCCCCCTCTTCGCTGTCGCCGGCGATCCGTTCGGCATCGGCCGCCATCGCGTCGCGCAGCTGCGGCCAGTCGGACACCGCCGCGCGCACGTCGCCCAGCGTCAGCTTGAGCGTTTCCTGCAATTGCCGCCGGGTCTTCGCATCGACCCGCGCGGTCTCGATGTAGATCATCGATTCGCGATCGGCATCGTCCTTGTCGCGGTCGGGTATCGCCTGCAGGCCTCCCTTGCCGTCGCGCTCGACGGGGATCACCGGGTGGACCAGCCGGTCGATCGACAGGCCCAGCGCGGCGATGGTCGCCGCGACCGAATCGACGAGGAAAGGCATGTCCTCGTTGATGATCGCGATCCGCGTCAGCCGCCGGTCGTCGCTGACGCTTTCGATCGCCATGGCCGACCGGCCGCGCGTGCGCTGGGAAGCCAGCTCCCCGACGAAAGCGGCGGCATCTTCGAGACGTGCCTTCTCGAAGGGCGTGTCGCCGGACAGCAGCGACAGCCGCATGCGTTCGGTAATTGCGTTCTGGAGCTTCTTGGGCAGCGCGGCAGTGTTCGAACCCATACGGGGCCTCTCTCCTGTCGGCGCATGATCGTTTCAGCGCCGCGAAATAATTGGGCCGTGTCCGCCACGACCTGAGCGCCGCGCCTATCCCTGTTGCAGGCGCCCCGCAAGGTGCCGTGCGACAGAATTCGCACGCCCGTGGGTGGCGCGGCAGCGCCCCGCCGACGCTACGGCACGCTCAAGCCGCAAGCGCCTCCATCGCCAGTCGCAGCGAGCGGCAGCGCGCTTCGGGATCGTACATGCTCCCCCCGAAGAGGACTTCGTCGGCGCCTGTCCGCGCAATGAACGCGCGCACGGCCTCGGCAGCCTGCTGCGGCGTACCTGTCGCGCTGGCCTGGCCGATATGCGCGAGCATGGCCTGTGCCTGCGGGGGCAGGCTGGCGCGATAGCCGCGCACGGGCGGGGGCAGCTTGCCCGGCGTGCCCGTGCGCAAGGCGACGAAGGCCTGCAATTGCGAGGTGGCGAGATATTCAGCCTCGTCTTCGGTGTCGGCGACGAACAGGTTCATCGCGACCATGACATGCGGTTTTTCGCAGGCTTCCGAGAGCTGGAAATCGCGGCGGTAGAGCTCGAGCGCGGTATCGAGGTGATCGGGCGCGAAATGGCTGGCGAAGGCGTAGGGCAGCCCGAGCTTGGCAGCGAGCTGCGCCCCGAACAGGCTCGACCCGAGCATCCAGAACTGCGGTTTCGCACCGACGCCGGGAGTGGGCTGCACGGCGGTTTCGCCTGCCATCAGCGCGATCAGTTCGGCCACGTCCTGCGGGAACATTTCCGCCGCCCGGTGCAGGTCCTTGCGCAGCGCGCGCTGCAGTTCGGGACCGGCTCCCGGCGCGCGGCCCAGCCCCAGGTCGATCCGGCCGGGGAACAGCGCATCCAGCGTGCCGAATTGTTCGGCGATCTGGAACGGCGAGTGGTTGGGCAGCATGATCCCGCCCGATCCGATGCGGATCGTGGAGGTCGCATTGCCGATATGCGCGAGCACGACCGAAGTCGCTCCCCCGGCAATGCCCTTCATTGCATGGTGTTCGGCAACCCAGAACCGCTTGCAGCCCGCGTCTTGGGCCGTGCGGGCGAGCGCGGTCGCGGCGGCAAGGGCATCGCCGACCGAGCCGCCTTCGCGGACGGGGACGAGATCGAGAACGGAAAAATCGGTCATGTCGCGAGTTGCTCCAGATAGCTGCGGGCGCGAGTCGCTTCGGGGCTTTGCGGCGCGACCTGCAGCACCGATTCGAAACTCCTGCGCGCATCGTCCTCGCGCCCCGAAAGCGCGGCGATCACGCCCGCTTCGAGGCCCACGGCGGGATCCTGCGGTGCCAGCAATGCAGCCTGCGCGATCTGTTCACGCGCCTCGCCCAGCCGGTCCAGGCGGCGCGAGAGCGTGGCCGAGAGCAGCCATGCGCGGCCATTGGCGGGATCGCTCGCCCGCGCCTGCGCCAGTTCCGCAGCGGCTTCCTCGCGGCGGTCCAGCGCCACCAGTGCGCGCGCGCGGTCGACTGCGATGCTGGCGGTAAGCGGCGCATCGGCGGACGCGGCAGCGAAGCGGCTGGCACGCGCGAAGGCGATCTCGGCAATCGCGGGCTTGCCCTGCGCCATCGCGGCGTTGCCCGACATCGCGGCCAGCCGCGCCCGGTAGGCCGGGGCGCCGTCGGGCACTTCGTCGGTAGCCAGGTCGAAGGCGCGTTGGGCGCCGTCGAAATCGTCCAGCCGGACCAGGGCCAAGCCAAGGCAATGCGCCGATTGGGCCAGCTCGAGCTGGTTGGCGGCGGTTTCGCGCCAGGTCTGCGCCATATCGCTGGCTGCGGAAGCGTCCTCCGTCGCCAGGGTAACGCATTCGGCCAGCTTGCCACCGGATGACGGCAAGGTGGTCGGCGGCGCAGCCACGCTCTCGCGCTGGGGCCGGTCGCGCAATTCCTCGGGGATGCCGGGAAAACTGCCCTGGGTGGGGTCGGGGCCGACCTGCATCAGCAGCAGGGCGAGAGCGGAGGCAATCATGCAGGACCTTTCGAAAGCGTAGCCACCGTGCGCAGCAGCAGGGCGATATCCTGTTCGCGTGACAGGCGGTGGTCGCCATCCTTTACCAGCGCCACCTGTACATCGTCCGAACGCAGCCGTTCGGCAAGCTGCAGGCTGATGTCCCAGGGCACGTCCGCATCGCGCTGGCCATGGATCAGCCGCACCGGCGCATCGATGGGGATTTCGCCGCCCAGCAGCAACTGGGCCTGGCCGTCGGCGAAGAAACCGGCATGCATCGGGGTGGGTTCGGGCCCGTAGGGATTGTCGTCGTACAGCGTCTCGCCCGCCCGCAATCGCGCCTTTTCATCTGCGCTGCGGCCCCAGTCGGTAAAGTCGGGGGCGGCAGCGATACCGACCATGCCGGCAAGGCGCGGCCCGAGCGCTGCGCCGACCGCCAGCATCAGCCAGCCCCCCATCGACGACCCGATGACCAGCACGCGGCCGGTGACGTGAGCCTCGACCAGCGCCAGCACTTCCTCGCGCCAGCGCGACAAGGTGCCATCGGCGAAATCGCCATCGCTGTCGCCGCAGCCCGAATAGTCGAGCAGCAGGCAGGCGCGCCCGCCCTGCTGCGCCCAGTCGAACAGCGCGGTCGCCTTACTGCCGGCCATGTCGGACATGTAGCCGGGCAGGAACACCAGTGCGGGGCCGCTGCCGGGGGTGAAGCGATAGGCGATGCGCCGCCCGTCGGGCATGGCGTGGAACTGGATGTCGCTCATGCGCGCATGCTGTTCACGTCGCAGGGCGCGATTGCAAGGGTCAGAAAAAGTCGAATTCCGCGACATCGGGATCGTCGGCGCACATCGATTTCAGCGCAGCGAACTCGGCATCGGACAGGACCGGGGGATAGGCCGGGGCCGTGCGGGCAGCGGTGCGATAGGCCTGCGCGCGTTCGCCGGCCGAGGGATGGCTGGCGAGCCAGCCGAGCACGGCGGGGCCATCCTCGCTGTCGCTGCGTTCGTCGGCCATGCGGGCGAAGAAATCGGCCGCGCCCAGCGGCGAGATCGCGCTTTCGGCCATCCTTGCGCGGGCATATTCGTCGGCCTCGCGTTCGGCGTCGCGCGAATAGCCCATGGCGGCCAGGCCGAAGACCCCGTTGGTGACGCCCGAATCGGCCCCCGCCAGCAGGATCGACATGCCGAACTGGCGCAGCAGCGCGGTCATCACGTGGCGTTCGCGGACATGGCCGACCTCGTGCCCCAGCACGCCCGCCAGCTCCTCGGGGCTGTCGGCCTGCTGGACCAGCCCGTCGAACAGCAGGACCTGGCCGCCGGGCAGGGCGACGGCATTGACCATGTCCATGTTGGCGATGCCCGCGCGCACCTTGTCTTGCGCGTTGTCGGCCGGGTCGACCTTGGCCAGCAGCTTGGCGAGCGCGGCGTCGCCCGCGGGCGTATGGCAGATCCGCCCGCCGAAATCGCCGACCAGCGCGTCACCGATCTGGCGTTCCCAGCCGGCCGGGATGCGCGGGCCGAGCCAGGCGGGTGCAGTCAGGAACAGCGCCACCGCTGCCGCGCTTGCGACGGCGAAGATCGCCGCTGCCCGGCCCAGCCCCAGCCGGTCGATCCAGCGGCCGTAAGTGCTTGGCCGCGGCAGCCGGGCCGCCAGGCCGGGCGGCATGTCCGCGGGCAGGATCAGCCGGAAATCGGGCTGGCTCTTGCGGCGATAGATCATTTGCCCGGGCCGCGTGTCGGCGAATTGCAGGTCGTCGACCGCGAATTCGGCGCGCGCCGTCGGGGCATGCAGCACCAGCCCGGCGTGCCCGTCCCAGTGCAACTCGCCCGCGTGGCGCAGGGCGCTGCGTCCGTCGTACCATTCGGCGGCAAGCTGGAAGCTGGTATCCATCGGCTCAGATCGCGCCCATGTCGAACGCATCGAGCAGGCCTTCGCCATGCCCGGCGGTCCGGGTCCGCGATTGGGTTAATTCGTCGAGCAGGATCTCGCCGCTCGCTTCGAGATGAGTCATGAAGAACTTCCAGTGGCGGTACGACAGGAAGACCAGCCCGATGCCGAGGGTGAAGACCACCAGCAGCGCATCGCCCAGCAGCAGCTTGACCCAGTCGAGCGTCGAGGCCTCGAAACTGAAACGCAGGTCGCGCCAGCGTGTCGCGCCGACCATTTCACGGTAGAACTTGGCATAGAATGCCACAGCGATCAGGCCGAGGCCGAGATAAAAGAACAGCACCAGGCCGATCAGTCCGACGAGGCCGCCCAGTGCCACTCCGTTTTCGCCGCCGATGCCATAGCCGGCAAGCATGCCCATGCCGGCCATGATCACCCCGCCGACGAACAGCACGAAGGGAGCGAGGTAAAACAGCAGGAAACGGGCGAACACCCCGCCCGCCTCGCCATCGCTGCGGAAGGCGAAGGGGCCGAAGCTCATCTTGCTCCAGCGTTCGTTCCACAGGCTGGTCATCGACCAGGGTAGCAGCAGTCCGAGCGGCAGCCAGCCGACCGCGGTCTTCCACATGTAGGACAGGCCGAACGCGAAGCCCTTGCTGTCGCTGCCCCCGCGGATGCCCCGCCAGCGCGTGCGCGACAGGCGATAGCGCAGGGCGCGGAACCGCGCGACTCCGCCGAGATAGAAGATCGAAAGCAGCGCCGCCACGCCAAGCGCCGATCCCAGCGCCTCGTAGCCGCGGGCGATCAGCGCCTGCGAAACGAAGCTCACTCCGAAATAGGGCACGCCGAACAGCACCAGCACGATGATGAAACCGGCAAACAGCTCCATCCCGGTGCCCGCCCATTCGAGATGCTCGTCGACGAACCTCGTGCGCGACCACAGATAGCGCCGCTCGCGCGCGGTGGCCCAGAACCGGTAGATGCCCAGCGTGACGATCGTCAGCAGGAGGTTGGGCAGCGCGATCCGCGCAAAATCCTGCCAGTTGCCTTCGAATGTGAAAGCGCTGTCCGCGCTGTCGGCATGGTGCGACCCATCGAGCAAGTTCGTGTCCCTTGAATAACCAGCCGCCACGGGTCGAGGATCGGAATGATCCTGTCAATCATGGTGCGGGACTACTCGGTGCGCAGGAAGATCTCCTCGATGGTCAGACCGAATGCATCGGCGATGCGGAAGGCGAGCGGCAGCGACGGATCGTAGCGGCCGGTCTCGATGGCATTGACGCTCTGGCGCGACACCTCGAGCCGGGTGGCGAGGTCCTGCTGGCTCCAGTCGCGTTCGGCGCGCAGCACCTTGAGGCGGTTCTTCAAGCGCCGCGCACCTTCTGCCACAATTGCGCGAGACCCAGGCCGATTGCCCAGACGGGGAGCACCCACCACGCCCAGACATGTGGCACCAGCTCGAACATCTCGAGGAAGCCCCAGAAGATGCCCAGCGCGAGCACCAGGCCGAGCGCGACCAGGGCGGCCATGATCGTGCGATGGCGCAGATATTCGTCCTGCTCTTCGGCGAGGTAGCGCCCCATCGCCCAGATGATGCCGAAGGTCGGGAGTGTCGGGAGCAGCGCGATTGCGAAAACGAGCGCGTCCGACAGTTCATAACGATCCCATAGTGTTACGGCGATGCCGAGCCCGAGAACGTAGCCCAGGCTGCTGAACACGATCCGCCGGTTGTAATCGGCCATGGCGCGGCTGGTGCAGCCGTCGGGCCGGCGCCGTGCCAGTGGCAAGAGCAGGCAGGTCGCCGCTGCCAGCAGAATGAATCCGACCGGCGATTCGATCGCCCCGGTCAGTTTCAGCGCCGCGATGACGGCGATGCTGAGGAAATAGAGGGCGACCCAGCGCCCCGGCGACGTGAGCAGCCAGGGCCTGCCGGTACCGCTCATGCGCGCATCTTCGTGCTGCACCCGCACGAGCCGCGGCGCGCGATATGGATGGCTGCCAGCGCGGGCAAGAGGATCACGCTGAACCGCGCGAATTGCTCAGGGATAACGTCGAAGATCGCCAGCACGGCAATCGCGATGATCGCACTGGCGAACAGGAGGGGGGTCTTGAGTGACATGGCAATGGTCCTTTCCGTGATGTAAAGCGTCTTTGTCACGAGCGCTGCCTATTGTCAAGCTTGCTTTCCAGTCCGTCGCGCGTGCTTGTCGCTTCGCAAAATGGCTTGTCACCACACCGTCATCGGGCGCAGGCAGGGGGCCGGAAGAGGAGAATTCGAATGTTCGCGACCGAACCGCCTGCCGCTGCCCCGCTATCCGCACTTAACCGCCGCACGCTGCTCAAGACCGGCATCCTCGGGCTGGGGGTGGCAGGAGCTCCCCTCGCCGCGCAGTCGGGCGGGCAAGGGTTCAGCCACGGCGTCGCCAGCGGCGAACCGGCGGCCGAGCGAGTCCTGCTGTGGACCCGTTTCGTGGGCGCGCAGGACACCGCGCTGGAATTCGAGGTCAGCGAAACGCTCGACTTTTCGCGCGTCGCGGCCGGAGGCTCTGTGACTGCGCGCGCGGAGAACGACTGGTGCTGCAAGGCGTGGGCGGAGGGGCTCGAGCCGGGCCGCTGGTACTATTACCGCTTCACTGCACCCGACGGTTCGCACTCGGACGTCGGCCGCACGAAGACGCTGTCGGTCGGCAAGACCGACAAGTTCCGCATGGCGGTGTTCTCCTGTTCGAACCTCGGGTTCGGCTGGTTCAATGCCTATGCGCATGCCGCCGCCGATGGCGATTTCGACTGCGCGCTGCACCTTGGCGACTATTTCTATGAATACGGTCCCGGCACCTATCCCTCGAACGAAGAGGCGCAATCGGGCCGCGTGCTGTTTCCCGCGCGCGAAATCGTCAGCCTGGCGGATTACCGCATGCGCTATGCGACCTATCGCCGCGATCCGGACCTGCGCCGGCTGCACCAGCTGTTCCCGATGATCGCCGGCTGGGACGATCACGAAAGCACCAATGATTCGTGGGAAGGCGGCGCGCAGAACCACCAGAGCGAGACCGAGGGCGAATGGTCGGTGCGCAAGGCCGCCGCCGTGAAGGCCTACCGCGAATGGATGCCCGTGTCGGACGAGCCCTGGGCCGCCTATGAAGTGGGCGACCTCGCGACGCTCTACCGGCTCGAAACGCGGCTGACCGCCCGCGCCGAACAGTTTTCCTACGGCCAGATCCTGTCGGGCAAGACCAGTCCCGAAGCCGCGATGGCTGCGCTCGTCGCCTTCCGCGAGGGCGACTACCGCGATGGCAACCGCGAATTGCTCGGAATGAAGCAGCAGTCTTGGCTGGCCGATGGCCTCAAGCGCTCGGCTTCTGCAGGCAAGCCGTGGCAGGTGCTGGTGCAGCAGGTGCTGATGGGCAATCTGGTCACGGCACCGCGTTTGACCGAAGGGCTGCCGGCAGACCTGCCCGCCTATATCCGCCAGCGCATCCTGGCCGGGGCGATGGCCAGCCGCGCCGAATTGCCGCTCAACATGGATGCCTGGGACGGATACCCCGCCGCGCGCGAACGGGTCTTCAAGGCCGCCCTCGACGCCAATGCGAATCTCATCAGCCTGGCGGGCGACACGCATAATGCCTGGGCTTTCGATCTCGATCATGCGGGCGAGAAGGTCGGCGTCGAATTCGGCGTGCAGGGGGTGACCTCCCCGGGACTCGAAAGCTACGCCTCCTACCTCCCGGTCGATGTCCTCGAACGCGAGACGGTTGCGCACAATCGCCAGCTCAAGTGGATGGACGGATCGCGCCGCGGATACATGGCGGTGGAGCTCACCCCGGCCAGCGCATCGAGCGAGTTCCGCTTCGTTTCCAGCGTGCGCGAGAAGGGCGCCGGGGTGAACGATACCCGCCGCGTTTCGACGCAGGCGGGAAGCCGCGCGCTCGATATGGGTTGAGAAACCCGCGGCCCGCACCTAATGTGCAGGCCATGCCCGACGCGCGCATCACCACGACCACTACCACCACCCCGGGTGACCGGGGGCGGTCGGTCGCGGCTTGATCCGCGCCGCCGCTGCCCGGTTTTGGGTGGCATGGCGTTTCCTCCCGAAACAGGATTTTGCGCAAACGCCGCTTCAAGCGCGCGCGCCCTTGTGCCATGGGCGCCGCAACCAGACGGACGACGAATGACATGACGGAACTGCTCAAGATCAGCCTGCCCGATGGATCGGTGCGCGAAATGGAACAGGGCTCGACGCCGGCCGACGTCGCCGCAGCGATCGGACCGGGCCTCGCCAAGGCGGCGATCGCGGCGCGCGTCGATGGCGAATTGCGCGACATCAACCGCCCCTTCGAGGGCGATGCCGAGCTGGCGCTGGTAACCGCGCGCGACGAAGAGGATGCGCTCGAACTGGCGCGGCACGATTTCGCGCATGTGCTCGCCGAAGCGGTGCAGGCGCTGTGGCCGGGCACGCAGATCACCTTCGGCCCCGCGACCGACGACGGCTTCTATTACGATGTGAAAGCGCCGGAGAGCCGCGACCCGTTCAGCATGGACGATCTGCCCGCGATCGAGGAAGAGATGCGGCGGATCATCAAGGCCGACAAGCCGTTGCGGCGCGAGGTCTGGAGCCGCCAGCAGCTGATCGAGAAGTGGGAAGCCGAAGGCGAGACCTTCAAGGCCGAATGGGCGCGCGAACTGCCCGAGGACGAGGAACTGACGGTCTACTGGTCGGGCGAGGACTGGCTCGACATGTGCCGCGGGCCGCACCTGCCGAGCACGGGCAAGCTCGATCCGCAGGCGTTCAAGCTGATGCGGGTGGCCGGTGCCTATTGGCGCGGCGATCAGAAGAATGCGCAGCTCACGCGGATCTACGGCACCGGCTGGCTCAACAAGAAGCAGCTCAACGCGCATCTTACGCGGCTGGAAGAAGCGGCCAAGCGCGACCACCGCAAGCTGGGCCGCGAGATGGACCTGTTCCACCTGCAGGAAGAGGCGCATGGCAGTGTCTTCTGGCACCCCAAGGGCTACCGTATCTGGCGCGAGCTCGAAGCCTATATGCGCCGCAAGATGGATGGCGCCGGCTATCGCGAGATCAAGACGCCGCAGCTGATGGACGTGCGCCAGTGGGAGCAATCGGGTCACTGGGGCAAATATGCCGAGAACATGTTCGCGGTACCCGACATGGTGCCCGAGGTCGACGACAGCGGTGCGGGTGCGCATCCCAGCGTCGCCAAGGACGCCGACTGGATGGCGATCAAGCCGATGAACTGCCCCGCGCATGTGCTGGTCTTCAAGCAGGGCATCACCTCCTATCGCGACCTGCCGATCCGGCTGGGCGAGATGGGCTGCTGCCACCGCAACGAACCGCATGGGGCGCTTCATGGCCTCATGCGCGTGCGCCAGTTCACGCAGGACGATGCGCATATCTTCTGCACCGAGGAACAGGTCGTCGAGGAAGTGCGCGCCTTCTGCAGCCTCGCCGCAGAGGTCTACAAGGACTTCGGCTTCAGCTTTGCGATCAAGCTCGCGCTGCGGCCTGAAAAGCGTCTGGGTTCGGATGCGGACTGGGACAAGGCCGAGCAGGAACTGCGCGATGCGGTCGAGGAAGCCGGCATGATGAGCGAGGAGTTCGGCTGGGAAGAACTGGAAGGCGAAGGCGCCTTCTATGCGCCCAAGCTCGAATGGCACCTCACCGATGCAATCGGCCGGACCTGGCAGGTCGGCACGATCCAGGGTGACCGCGTGCTGCCCGATCGTCTCGATGCGACCTATATCGGCGAGGATGGCGACAAGCATCGCCCGGTCATGCTGCACCGTGCGATCTTTGGTAGCTACGAACGCTTCATCGGTATCCTGATCGAACATTTCGCCGGGCGCCTGCCCGTCTGGCTCGCCCCGGTGCAGGCGGTGGTCGCGACGATCGTGTCCGACGCCGACGACTATGCGAAGGAGGCGGTCGCCAAGCTCGAGGCCGCCGGCATCCGCGTCGAGAGCGACCTGCGCAACGAGAAGATCAACTACAAGGTGCGCGAACACAGCCTCGCCAAGGTCCCGCACCTGCTGGTTGTGGGCAATCGCGAAGCCGAGGAAGGCACGGTCGCCGTTCGCACGCTGGGCGAGAAGGACCAGCGCGTGATGAGCCTCGACGAAGCGATCGCGATGCTGCGCCGCGAAGCCACCCCGCCCGACCTGCGCTAGGGCCTGCCTAAGTGATCGACCTGCTGGCCGCTTATGCGCCGTGGCAAATCGCGGCTGCCCTCGTGGCCGGCTTCGGTTCGGCATTCGTGCGCGGGCTTACGGGTTTCGGCATGGCTATCCTGCTCGTGCCGATCCTGGCGCTGGCATTGCCGCCGGTCGAATCGGTGCTGCTGGCGAACTTCCTGTCGTTCTTCATCGGAATGAGTGAAATTCGCCGGCTCGTGCGCGGGGCGGAACCGACTGCGTGGCGCATTTCGGCCTTGGTCGTGCTGTTGACCCCGCTGGGGCTGTTCGGCCTCGCGGCGACCAGCGAGGACCTTGCCCGGTTCCTCATCGCGATGATCGCGCTATCCGCTTTTGCGGCGGTCTTGCTGCCGCGTCGTTCCGCTGCCGAGCCTGGTCATGCGGCAACCGGCGCGGTCGGCATCCTCAGCGGACTGATGACCGGCTATGCCGGCATGCCCGGCCCGCCGGTGGTCCCCTATTACGTTGGGCGCGACATTCCCCGCGAAACGGCAAAGGCGTCGATGATGCTGATCTTCACGATCGCGTCGCTCGCGGGGCTGGTATCCGGTGCGGCGTTGGAGATCCTCGCATGGCGACTGCCCGTGCTCGCGGTAATGCTGTTTCCGGCAGTGCTGCTTGGCAACTGGCTCGGCAATCACGCGTCGGGCCGCGTTGGCGACGGCCTGTGGCGCGCGGTCGTCGGCGTGATTTTGGGCGGGGCTGCGCTCGCGGCGCTGCTGCGGCTGCTCTAGCCGATCAGAACGGCAGCACCGGTCCGGCGAGGACCAGCGCAAGGCCGCAGCCACCGAC
>Ga0098074_1000529_pt1 | contig 25010 bp, 39 predicted proteins | sample 32_taG_FD_75064 | JGI IMG/M metagenome (GOLD analysis project Ga0098074, IMG submission 75064) | Marine viral communities from the Gulf of Mexico - 32_GoM_OMZ_CsCl metaG | ecosystem: Environmental > Aquatic > Marine > Oceanic | place: Atlantic Ocean: Gulf of Mexico | collected 2015-07-12
AGCTAGATTTGAACTAGCATCTGTATTAAGGGTTTAAATTACATTTGACAATCTTATCGACTTACTGTACAGGTAATTCTTACAAAAGCAATCTAATTCACTAACTTAAAATCTCTATCAGTTCGACTGTGTACATCAGTAGGCGACTTTCAAGCAACATGTTTTAACATTTAAACTACAGATGGTTTTTGAATCTTCCAGTATTACATTGTCTTTTTAGACCTGGAGATGTTGTTTATTTCTTATATCTTTTATATAGGTAATTACTTAAGTTACATAAAAATAAAAGCTCCAACAGTCCGCCAGAGCTTTTATACCTACAACTACTCTTCAACGTGTTACATCTACCTATCGTTGGTCGAGCCTAAGATATGATGTGTTATAGGATTAGTATTTTATTCGGTTGTTAAAAAGGGAAATTTCATCCCTCTACAACTGCATGCATTTCTCACCGTACTGTAGTTGTTATCCTACGGACTGTTGATAATAAATTTAGATGCTTGTTATAATTGCAATGAACAGAGCTATACCATATCCTATGATATATGCTCTTGTTTTATAGTCTTTTTTCATAATTGATAAGTTTAATTTAATACATAAGATACATCCTTTGTGAATGGTTTATTAATACCATATCTAATTACACAATAATGTTCCCATAAAATAGTTGTTTTTAATATGTCAGATGATATTGTTTTCATAATTGATAAGTTTATAGTTAAATAAGTTACTCACAAGATAGGAATTAACTGAGGATTACTCTAATTACCCTTACCTACTTGGTCTTGTAACTTATAAATGTTTTAGCTATTAATATTAGTAGCTGTAGTTTTTTAGTGATTGGTTGATTGGGTGAGATATTGATGGAGAGAGATAATTCGTCATACTCTCATAACCCCACAACTCACTACTCATAAGGGTTTCAGAGATAAAAAACAAGAGACAACCGCCTTGGGATAGTTAGTCATCTCTTGCCAATGTTCAAATAAATGAACCATTCAAGTTTATTTATCACACTCTTTAACTCTTGGGTTAAAAGGTGTAACCAATCCAGTTCTAGGATCTACGTATAAAACTCTTTTCTTCATGATTGATATATGTTAGATTAATATTAAATGATTAGGTAAAAAAAAAGAGCAGTAGCCGTAGCTACCACTCTTGTGTGTTCTGTCTTAGAACAATGAAGTATAACCGTTGTCTTCACCCTGAAGTGAGATCTTAGTTCTCTTTTCACCGTCTTCGTACTCAAGATCAATGATCTTAAGCTCTGCAGCTTGTTCAGCTGTGATGGCATCACCAACCTCAAACCCTTCACTCGCATTTTGTGAGAAACACAACATCTCTGCGTCTTTCTTACCTGGAGTGAACAAGTGTACAAATAGCACACCGTTTTCAGTCTCACGAACTGGAGTTAATACTGGTTTACCTTGCGCTTTCGCGTAATCGATTACGCTACCATGATCGGCAACGATTTGAGCTTTTCTGTCTGACATAATGATTGATTTAACAGATTAGTAAATAAAAGCACTGGGGTACTTCCCCATGCCAAAACTTAGAGGGGGTTGTTAGTTAGGTGATACTCACTTTCGACTACCCAAAATTTTTTTTATAATAATTTTTTTTTAATTTTCTTTACTGTATGAGTTAATGTACTAGCTACTGTAGGAGCTTTTAGATTATTGCGTATCGCGATACACGATATTAAATAAAAAACACTCCCCCCTACTGATATGAGAAAAGAGTGTAACAAGTGGAAACAGTGGGGGGAGTTTTGACTAAGAACTAGTCTATGAATCTCCGTAAGGGTTTTTCTTTAGGTTAAACTTGATAAACAGAAAAAGTTTTTTTATAAATAATCCAAAAAGAAAAATGTGTTGACCAGTGTCTGTCTGTAAGAGACTAGTCTTTGGCACAAAGCTAGTGGTTTATTACGAGATATGCAAGCATTTTGTTAAATAAATTTTTATCTGTACTTTTGTAGCAGTTTAAACTAATATTAATTAAATAAAACAAATAACGTTATGAGTTTTACAAAAAAGGTAGTTAAAGAAACTACTACACCAGCTCAAGTAGAGCAGATTATTGTTACCGAAAGAGGTACTGATGAGTTAAAGAGGATTAATAAGGCAGATATTGTTGCTAATGTTAGTGCTAATATACCGGGTGCTAAATATTGGATAGGTATAGTTACTCAATCTAGTACCAACCCCCCTACAGCTACTGTTTATAAAAATGAGTTAGGTGGAGATATAGTGTGGACATATGATGCTGTAGGTAGATACACTGGTACATTAACAGGTGCATTTCCAGTAGGTACTACTGCATTATCTGTATCTAGAACAGGTGATGATGGTAACTTTACTGGTAGTTCTACATTATTGGCTTCTGGATTTAATGATGCTGATTCATTTTATATTAACTCCGGAAGAATTGCTCCAGCTACAGGGGTGATTACTTTAACTAATGGGTATTTATATAATACACTTATTACTATTGTAGCTCTTGATGAGGCTACTTCTTTATAATAAAATTTATTTGTAGTTATAATTATTTTTATTATATTTGCGTCTAAATAAGTAGAAGATGCAAAAAGGAGCTAGATTAGGATTCAATTCTAAACAGGCACTGTTTAAAGGGTATGTTGAGTTAATGCAGAAATTGCTTAAGCTTACTAAAAGTGAGGCATCTGTATTTGCTCAACTTCTTTTTTTAAATAATGAGAAGAAAGATATTCCAGAAACAGATAGATTTAATATTATATTTAGTACTTCTTCTAGGAAAGATATATCTAAAGAGTTAGGTATGTCGGATCAGGTATTACAAAATTGTTTTACTAAACTTAGAAAGAAGAAACTAATTGTGAATAATAGTATACCTAAAAATAGACAGGTGTTTATAGAGAATGAATTATTAGTTGTTTTAAAATTAGAATTAAAAGATGTATAAAGTTGTAAATGAAGATTGGATAATGTTTGAAAGAATCTTTAAACTACTAGATAGTGATGTAGATTTCTCTGAAACATATGCTATGAATAAGGCTATGGATGAATCACCTATAGTACTTACTAGAAAGTGGGTTAGAAGATCAGATATCGTTTCATTAGAAGATTCAACGGATACTAGTAAGGAAACATTAGAGAATGATAATGTATTTTTATTAAGTACTATGTTTGAATCTGACTTACCAGTAGTATTATCAATAGAAGAAGTTCAAGAAGTATTAGGATTAATTAAATCTAAGTAATATGCCTGCAATGGCCATAGAGAAGAGTTATGATATTGATGAATTAATACAGAAGCTTTTCTGGTTAGAAGAAGTCTCTGATACTATGAAAGAGAATGACCAGGGTTGGTTAATTTGGGATATTAGTTTTGATGGAGATTTATTTACATTAACTGTTAGTCACGTTTTAGAAAGATAATGCATTTTAAATTAAAGGAAATAATATTAGAAGTAGCTAAAGAAAACAATATTAGTTTTGAACAAGCTAAACAGATATTTGATTCTGAGTTTTTATGTACTAAAGAAATAATGAAAGAAGGTGAACATAACAAACCAGAAACTTTCAAGAATATTAATATAATTAATTTAGGTAAGATCTACTGTAAAACTAAGATAGTAGAGAATATGAGAGATAATCAAAAAAAGAAAAAAGATGATTAAATTTTTTAAAAACAGAAGACGTAAAGAAATTGAAGAAGTTCTTTATGATGTACTACAAGAGAGTACTAGAAGAAAAAAAGAAAAGGTTAAAGAACAACATCAAGGTAAATCCGTATATAAAATTAATATGGAGGAAGTTAATACTAAGTATGATATTATTAATGTTTTGAATTTATTTAATAATAGATTTACTTTTATATTAACAGATGAAGAAGCTGAAAAATTTAAACATTATTTAAAGAAGCAGTAATGGCAGAAAAAGACGAAGAAGTGTATACACATGCTAATGGCTTTAATTATAATGTTATTGAGCATGATGATTTAGAATTTAGATTATTTCACTCTATAGACAATGCTAGATTAGAGGGTGAGGAATTTGCTGAATATAAGATAAGACAAAAATATGTTAAGAAATTCCTTAAAGAATCTAAAAAAGGTACGACTATATGGTATTCTAAGAATACAGCAACTATTACAGATTATAAGATTGCTGACTATCTTGTAGGATTAACTGCTACAACAGAAGATACTAATGAGGATAGTTTGAAGAAAGCTGTATATAATCTTAGAAATGCTGAAGAGTTAGCACTTAAAACTAATTTAGGTACTTATAATAAAAAGAAGGTTGAAGAAATAGTTAAGAAGCAAAATGAAGATAAAGAAAACAAAGATAAATAGAGGTTATACAGATTTAGAAACTTTACAAGATGAAATCTTTAGGCTCCAGGCGGAAGATTATAGAGATGTTACAGATATAGAGCTTGAGGTGGAGTTGTCTAAGGATGAGTACGCTAAATTCAGTAAAGACTTGGCTGCTTTTGTTGATGTATTTCAAAAATTACCAGAACAAGTTATTGATAATCCTCCAGCAGTAAGAGAGTTTAACTTTACTGGTACAAAAGTAAAAGTAAGAGTAGATGAAGATAGGTAATAAACTAACTCAAGAAGAGTTTAACGATTTTAAGAAGGACTATAAGAAGTATACTTTTGGTGCTGACTATTACGTCTTTAATGATGATCTTAGATTTGAAAGAAAAGTAGATAGTGATATTCTTTATTGGGAACTTGTATCTACACATGAATCTAGAGTTAAAGATAGAGAAACAGGTCACCCTAATATACACAGACCTGAACAAAGAAAGTTTAAACGTTATTACGAAGGTAAGTCATGACACGAAGACGAAAAATAAAAGCTACTCTTAGATATGAGTATGATGGTAATCTGGAAAAGATGTATCATTTTATGATGCAACGTATTGGTTACGATACATTAACTTTAAAAATGACTCAAGCTGAATATGATAGCTTTTCAGATGATCTAGACTTTGATGATAGTAACGAAAGTTTTTATGGGTCACATTTTAGACCTACTACAGATCAAACAGATAACTGTAACTTACAATGGGTATTTACAGGTAGATTAGAATTTAAAATTAAAATAATAACAGAATAATGGAGACAACAAAACCACAAGTAGTAAGTGATGCTGCAGAGAAGAGTGAAGCAGCTACAATTTTAAAAAACGAACAAACAACTCAGTTTGTAGGTAACGGCAGAGGACAGGTAGCTGATGGTTATCCTCTTATTCCAGTAGGTAGTCAAATCTTCCTTAAGTGGAATTTGAAAGAAGATTCTAAAATTATTGTTCAAGATGATAAGGCTAGAAAACCTCTTAACAACTATTGGGAAGTAGTAGGTATTGGTGCTAAAGTTTCGACAGTTAATATTGGTGATAAAGTGATATTGACTATGAAAGCACAACCTATGTCGTTTGATACAGAGAACATGGATGATATCCCTAATACTAAGTATCATATTATCTATGAGTTTGATATCTCAGCAATTTGTGATTTTTAATTATGAATTTATTTGAACTAAAAGATCATACTTTATCTTGGTTACCAGAGACATTATCTCTGAAACCATTTGAAGCTTTATGGAAAAGAGATAAAACAAAGAATAAGCTTACCGCTACAGGTGAGCTTTCTTTTATTTTCTTTTTTACTGATGGTAGAAGTGATTTTCACAATATCTTAGATGAAGACGAACGTACTAAAGAGATACTTGAACAAGTAGGGGGGTTACCTGAAAATTGGAAACCAGATGCTAAAGTTATGGCTGCCATTGATTTTTATAGAGAACGTAGTGAGACAGTTAGTAGTAGACTTCTTGAAGACGCAGAACATGCTGCTAAAAAGATATCTCAATTTTTGAGAAACGTTAATCTTTATGAGCGTGATGAAAAATCAGGCAGACCTGTATACAAACCTAACGAAATTGTAACTGCTTTAAAGAGTATACCTACAGTAGTAGATGTACTACAAGAGACTAGAAAGAAAGTTCAAAAAGAGTTACAAGAAAAAGGTAATGCTAGAGGTTCTGTAGAAAAAGGTACATTTGAAGATGGTATATGAAGAGGACTATTAAAAAAATTGAAAACTTTACTCCAAAACTTAAAACTAAAATTAGGACTACAAATCCTTTTAGTTCTGGTATATCTATAAGAAAAGCTACTAGAAGTAATGATAACCAATAAATTCCAAACAAATATATCAGAAGAGTTATTATCTGGACTAGATGCAGAACATAAAGAGATGTTCCATGAGTATCTAGAAAAGATACCTATGATTCAGCGTTTGGTTAAGCCGGATAGAAAATATGCTAAAGATCTAGACACAGATGATAAAGGTAGAATTATAGTTGATCTAGCTAATCCACACATACTAGAAGATATGGATTACTTTAGAGAAGCAGCTTTAACATTTCAAGAAACTGGTAAATATACTAATCTATATCCTAATAGAAACCCACAATCTGAATATGCTAAGTTCTGGAAAGAGGAGAGAAGACGTTGTTTAGAGGGTTATGTTAGAGAGTCTGATGGTGAGTGGATATCTGGTTATAATTATTTCTATTGGAATTACGCACCTATTATGAAAGTTATTCAAGTTGGTGAAGAGTCAGCTGATGGTAAAGTTAGATCAGAACGTATACATGATTTTGCTAATCCTTGGGATAGTGATTATTGGTACTTTCATTATATTGAACAAGGTGAACAATCTGGTCAATATGGTAAAGTATTAAAAACAAGGGGTAGAGGATATTCTTTTAAAGCCGGTGGTATTATGGGTAGAAATGCTGTCCATATCAAAAGAAGTAAATCTTATGCAATGGCCTTTGAAAAAGAGTATCTTAATAAAGATGGTCTATTTAATAAAGCAATTGATTCTTTAGATTGGAACGCTAGACATACACCATTCCCTAGATTAAGACTTAAAGATTCAGGTGAAAAGATGCATCTGATTTTAGGTTATAAAGATAGTGAGTTAGGTATTGATGCAGGACAGCTATCTGAGCTTATAGGGGTAACATTAAAAGATAATCCAGATAAAGCACGTGGTAAGAGGGGTAAGATTATATTATGGGAGGAAGATGGTGTCTTTCCTGGTCTTAAAAAAGCTTGGGGTGTAGCCCGAATGTCACTTGAAGATGGTCGTAATGTCTTTGGTTATATGTGTTCATTTGGTACTGGTGGTACAGAAGGCGCAGACTTTGAAGCGTCTGAAGAGTTCTTTTATCATCCGGATGGTTATAATATATTAGGTATTGAAAATGTATACGATATGAATCCATCTGGAACATGTGGTTATTTCATTGCTGAGTATATGAATAAGTCCAACTGTTATGATGAAAATGGTAATAGTGATGTAATAAAGGCTTTAGTTGAGATATTAGAGGATAGACAAAAAGTAAAGAAAGGTGCATCTGATCCTAACACTATTATACAGGAGATGGCCGATAGACCTATTACTCCACAAGAAGCAGTAATGCGTAGAGAAGGTAGTTTATTTCCTGTTTATGAATTAAAACAAAGATTAGGTGAAATTGTAGTTGATAATAAATTATTAGATTCTTCTTGGAAAGGTAAAATGATATCTAATAGTAATGGATTTGCTCATAAAGTTACTACTACAGTTAAAGTAATAAATAAGTTTCCACACACAGAACAAAGACCGGGTGGTATTGAAATATTTGACCATCCTGTTACAGATGCTAATGGAGAAATACCTAGATGGAGATATATAGCTGGATGTGACCCCGTTGATGATGATGGTTCTGGAACAAACTCATTATTATCTACTTTTATAATGAATACTCTTACCGGAGATATTGTAGCTGAATATACAGGTAGACCTCAAATAACAGATGATTATTTTGAACAACAAAGACAACTTTTATTATATTATAATGCTACAATGAATTATGAGAATAATAAAAAGGGACTTTACGTTTACTACAAACATAAAAACAGCCTCCACCTTCTATGTGAAACCCCGGAGATCCTCCGTGACCAAATGAATATTACTATTAGTAAAGTAGGTAACAAACGTTTTGGTACACCTGCTAGTAAGTCAGTTAACGTATACGGCTTAGATCTTATTAAGAAATGGCTGTTAAGCGAATCTTTACATCAACCTGAGACTAAAGATGATGAAGTAGTTGAAACAGTTCTTAATTTACATAGAATTAGATCTAAACCTTTATTAGAAGAATTAATTGGTTGGCATAGTGATGGTAACTTTGACCGTGTATCAGCTTTAGGTATGTTAATGATTTATAGAGAAGATATTTATAAACTAATAACACAAAATAAAAACAACACTGTAGGAACTGTAGAAAATGCTGACTTTTGGTTTAGACAGTTTCCCAACATGAAAAATAATATGAGCTATAATAGATACAAGTTTCCTAATTAAAAACTTGATAAATTATATTATTTTTACAAATTATCTAGATTAAACAAACAATATGTCATATTTAAGTAATACTTCAGCAAATGGTTTTGCTACTTTTCCTAGCCAAAAGTTATCGGAAAAGAAAAAGACTAAAGAGTGGGTAAAGCGAACTATTAATGCTGCAGAAGACTTAGCTCTATTTAGAGATCCCCTTATCAGACAATCATATAGAAATAAACAAGTTAATTATGACTTGTATAACGATATATTAGATACTAAAGATATTGAAAGGGTATGTAATCCAATGGGACTAGAGTTAGGTGCTTTTCCAGCTACTATGCAAAACTATCCATTAGTGTTACCTAAGATAGATGTACTAATTGGCGAAGAAAGAAAAAGACGTTTTGACTATCAAGTTAGAACTATTAATGATGAAGCAATTTCAACTGCTGAAAGAGAAAGAAAACAAGAACATAAAAAGTTTATTCTAGCTAAGATCTCTAAAGATGAAGAACCTAATAAAAATGAATTAAAAAGAGAGATTGAGCAATATCAAAGCTACATGAGTTATGAATGGCAAGATCAACTTTCTCGTAGAGCTAGACATATTGTTAATTACTTATACAAAAAGAACAATCTAAAGGAAGTTTTCTCTAGAGGATTTGAAGATGTATTATTAGCTGGTGAAGAAATTTATTGCGTTGATATTGTATCTGGTGAACCTGTTCTTAGAAAAGTAAATCCACTTAATCTACATACATTAAGATCTGGAGAATCTCCGTGGATCAATGATGCTGATATTATTATTGAAGATGGTTATTACTCTCATGGTCAAATTCTAGATGATTTTCATGAAGAACTTACTGATAGTCAAGTTAAATTAATTGAAAATAATTTTGCTACTGAGGGTAGTGAAGGTTTTATCAGTATTGGTGAAACTGAAGCTTCATTAATGTTGAGAGATACAGATCTTATTGATATTGAAGGTGATATTAGAAATCAATTTGGACATACATATGATTCTGAAGGTAATATCAGAGTTATGCGTGTTGTTTGGAAATCTAAACGTAAAGTTGGTAAACTTGAATACTTTGATGAAGATGGTAACAAGTTTGAAAAGATTGTAGACGAAAGATATAAAAAGAAACCTGGAGAAAATATTAAATGGGTTTGGATTAACGAGTGGTGGGAAGGTACTCGTATTGGTGGTGGTGGACTAGGTGGTGTAGATAAAAAAGCCATCTATGTTAAGATGAAAAAAAGACCTATCCAATTTAGAAGTATTCATAATTTATCTAGATGTCATTCTGGTTATGTAGGATTAGCTTATAATACAAACGTATCAAAAGCTAAATCTTTAATGGACCGAATGAAACCTTACCAATATCTATATAATGTTTTCATGTATAGAACAGAGCTTGCTTTCGCTAAGAGTAAAGGTAAGATTGGTAGACTAGATAAAGCAGAAATGCCTGATGGTTGGACACCTGAAATCTGGATGCATTACGCTGAGTTAAACGGTTGGTTAGTTGTTGACTCTTTTAATGAGGCCAAGAAAGGGGCTGCTCAAGGTAAGTTGGCTGGACAAATGTCTGGTTCTGCAACAGCTATTGATTTAGAAATGGGTAACTATATACAACAACATGTATTAATGTTACAGTTTATTGAACAACAACTAGGTCAAATTGCTGGTATTACTAAACAACGTGAAGGGCAAATTGAGTCTAGAGAAACTGTTAGAGGAGTAGAAAGATCTGTTTCTCAGTCTAATATTATTACAGAGAAGTATTTCGGTTTACATGATATGGTTAAAGTTAAAGCTTTAACTGCATTATTAGAAACAGCTAAAGTTGCCTGGAAAGGTAAAAAGAAAATATTGTCTTATGTAACAGACGAGTTTACAGAACAAACTTTTACTATTGAAGCAGATGATCCAGTTATGGATTGTGATGCTGGTGTAGTACTAACATCAGGTCAAAATGATGTAGAACTTATGCAGTCTCTTAAAGAGTTTGCACATGCAGGATTACAAAACGATAAAATATCATTTAAAGAATTAATTGATATTTATATGAATCCATCTATTAATGCTACTAGAAGACGACTTGAAGGCGCTGAAGCTAAAAGAGAACAACAATTACAAGAGCAACAAGAACAACAAGCTAAAATTAATGAAGCTAACATACAAGCTGCTAAAGAGAAAGATGCTTTAGATAAACAGCATGATATGAATAAGATTGATAAAGAGTATGGCTACAAGATGCAAATTGAAGCTATGAAACAAGCAGCCAATTCAGATTTAGATAGAGATCAAGATGATGATGGTATTATTGATGAAATTGAATATGCTAGAGAGAATACTAAAATCAATATAGCTAAGTTAAAGGCAGAAAGTGATAAGCTAAAATTAGATAAACAACTACAACATGAACGTGTAGAAAATGCTAAAGATAGATCACATAAAGAAAAGATAGAGAGAATGAAACCTAAACCTACAGCTAATACAGGTAAAAAGTAATAGCTATACATTTAGTTTCAAATATAATTTTTTTTATTATAATGTCTAAATTATTTTGTTAATTTGACATCAATTATTTAAAACAAACGTAATGAATAAAGACGGAGACAACGATTTGTTTAAAGATATCAGCTTTGAAGACGATTTAATTATAGAAGGAGCTGAGACATCTTCAAACACTTCAAACGAACAAACGATAGAAGAAGCAAAAGACGGTAATACTGATACTAGTGTGAATAGTAACGAAACTAGTGCTACCGCAGCCCAACCAAACGAGGATGGGTTAATTGAATTTGATGAACCTTCTACCACCGCAGAGTCGAGTAGTGATGCTTCTGCTAGTGAATCTAGTGATAGTGAAACTAGTGCTTCTTCTTCGTCTCCTTTTTCTTTTATCACTAACGCTCTCGGTGCTGAAGGCTTTATCGAAGTTAGTGATGATGAGTTAGATGGAGTTGAAGACCATGCAGAGTTTTTAAGAAATAAACTAAACGAAGCTATTGATAAAAAAGTTAAGTCTGGTTTAAGTGAAAGGAAACTTAAAGCTTTAGAGGCTTTTGAAAAAGGTGTTCCAATGGAAGACTATGTTAATAGTAATGCTAGAGAAACACAATATGCTAGTATTTCTGCCGAACAAATTGATGAAAATGTTCAACTGCAACAACAACTAATTGCAAGATCTCAACAAGCTAGAGGCTACTCTGAAGAAGAAATTCTAGATAATCTTAAAACTTACCAAGATGTAGGTGGGGATAAGATGAAAGAAAAAGCTCTTGCTGCTCAAAAACACTTGATAAGTATTGAACAAGATAACAGAGAGAAAATGTTAGAGCAAGCGGAAGCTGCTAAAAAAGCTCAAGAAGAACAAAGAAAAGATGAGCTTAATAACATTAAAGATTTTGTTACAAAACAAAAAGAAATTATTCCTGGTTTAGAATTAACAGATTCAACTAAGGATGATATTTATAAGATAATGACTACTCCAACTGGTCAAGATAAAAACGGTAACCCCGTTAACGCTATAGGAGCAGTTAGAGATAAAGATCCAAATAGATTTAATATGTTAATGACATATTATTATCATTTAGGTCTGTTTGATGAGAAGCCTAACTTGAGTAAACTTGAAAAAGTTGCTGAAACAAAAGTATCAAAAGGGTTAGATAACCTTTTACAGGAAGGTACTAGTTTCATGACTCAAAGTGGAGGAACAAAAGATGCTAATCTAAGATCAGAAGATGATTTCGGATTAGACTTTATTTAATTAGTAAACTATATAAAAATAAAATAAAATGCCAAAAATTAGTCCGTTTCAAATGACCGAAGCTAAGTCTTGGGCTGGATTGACAACTAAAAATCACTTGGGTTCTATTTTTCAAAGCGAGCCGCAAAAAGCTAGTAAACTACTTACTAGAATTGCACAAACTAACTTTGGGCTAGACCTAGATACTTATTTAGATCAGTTCTCACCATTGTACTTAGATACTGATGATGACTTTACTTGGGACTTGGTAGGTTCTGGTAAAAAGAATGTACCTCTAGTTGAAGCTCGTATTAATGATACTGCTTTAGCTGCTACAGATACAGCTGGTTTAAACTTTACTGCTTTTGAACTTGTTTTCGCAGAGCAATGGTTTACTGACGAGCATGTAATCGTTGGTCACAAGAATGAGAAGTACCAACTTCAAATTCAATCAGATCCAGTTCCAGATGGATCATATTGGGTATATACAGTTAAACTTTTAACTGGTGATCCAGATTTGTTTATGCCATATGAAGAGTTAACTGCCGGGACTAGATTCTCAAAAGACTTCTCTTTAGTTGAGCAAACTCTATCTAAAAAAGGTGGTGGAATTAACTTCACTTCTCCTTTCAAAATGAGAAACGCTTTCTCAATGATTCGTATGCAACATACGACTCCAGGTAACATGATTAACAGACCACTTATGACAGGTTGGGTTGGAGATCAAGGTAAAAAATATGCTACTTGGACTCAATATGAAGATTACGAGTTTGAAAGACAATTTAGAGAAGAGAAAAACAAACTTGTTATGTTCTCAAGAGCTAACAAGAAAGATGATGGTTCTTATCAAAACACTGGTAAATCAGGTCACGTTAAGAAACAAGGAGCTGGTCTTCGTCAACAAATGGAAGCTGCTAATACAGTAGTTTATTCAACATTTGATATTGACTTCTTACTAGACACATTGTTAGAGCTTTCAGAAGGAAAACTTCCAACTGATAAGAGAGAGTTCGTAATGATGACTGGTGAAAGAGGAGCTGTTCAATTTCATGAAGCTATTGAGAACTATTCTCAATTGTTTACTAAAATGAATGACGGTTCAAGAATCTATGGTGCATCTTCAGATAATGGAGCTAAAATGCCTTTAGGTTACGGAGGTCAATTCGTTGAGTACATGGGACCACAGGGAATCAAAGTTACTCTTAAAGTTCATTCATTATATGATGATAGAGAGAGAAACAAGATTTATCACCCTGATGGTGGTGTAGCTGAATCGTACAGATATGACATCATGGATGTTGGTACTTCTGACGGTGAGCCTAACATCAGAAAAGTATACGTTAAAGGTCAAGATGATATCATGGGATATGTACCAGGATTTAGAGATCCATTCTCACCAACTGGTTCAAGAGCTAGAATCATGGCTGATCCAACTGACGGTTATACTATTCATAGAGGTTCAATTTGTGGTGTAATGGTGAAAGATCCATCTAGAACTGCAACGTTGTTACCTAATACTTTAGTGTAATATACTATCACACATAAATAAAGCTGGTGGGGTAGAAATATCCCGCCAGTTTATTAAATAAATAAAAATGACAGAAGAAGTAAAAAAAGAAGCTAAGACACCTTTTACGCTACCTAATAAAAAAGTAAAGGTTGTTCCAGTAAGAAGAAAAGGTGGTTGGTTAAATGATCTACATCCAGATCACGAAGCTAACTTTTTGGTAGCAAATGCAAAAATTAAATATGCTGCTCCGACAATTGGTAGAGGTAGGGTTGCAAACCCACTTACTCCAGAAGAGAGAGCTTATTTAGAAAAAGAGCTAGATGAAGATCTAAATCCATTGAAGAAAGATAATAACTTTTGGACAAAAAGATTTGCAGTTCTAGACAGAGGTATTAGAGTTTTAGATTTAACTAATCCATTGGATTATATAGATTATAAAATTTTACTAATGCAAAAAGATTTTATAGCTCCTTCAGGTGAAAAGAAATTCGCTAAAGGAACTTACAAGTTCTTCATTGATGATTTAGAATATGAAGATAGAACTAAGTTCAAAGCTGCTACAGCTAAAAAGGAAGCTTACAAGTTCTTTGGTAAATTAGAGGAAAAAGGCAAGACAGCTCTTGTTGACTTTCTTACAGTTTATTATAAACATAAACCAGGTAAGAGAGCTGATAGCTCAATGAGTCTTGAGAAACTAGTATCAACTATTGATGGTATCATTGATAATGATGTTGATGGTTTCTTACAAGTAGCTGCTGATGCTGAATATGACAATAAAGTATTTATTACTAAAGCACTTAGATATAAAGCGATTCTAGTAGAAGAAGGTAAATATTACCTACCAGAAGGTGCATTAATTGCTTCTTCACAATCTGATCTAGTAGCTTGGTTAAAAGATGGTAATAATAGCGAAGAGTATTTGCAGATTAAACTAAGAATACAAAACGCAGAACAATAGATATAGATGACTGCAAACGAAATGGCAGATGAGTTAGAAGTATTGTTTGATAAAATTACAAACAATGATTCTCCTGGATATGAAGACGCAGAACTTTCAACTGTTTTAACAAAAGCACAAGAAAGATTTGTATTCCAAAATTATGCAGGAACTAACAAATTAAAAGAGGCTTTTGAAGAGACTGAAAAAAGAAGAAAAGATTTAAATGAGTTAGTTAGTAACTCTACTATCTCAACTTCTTCTTCAACTCAAACAGGAGCATTACCTAATGGTGTCTTTTATGATTTGCCAACTGACTTTATGTATGCTATATCAGAACAAGTAACTATTAGTTCTACAGACACTTGTCATGACGGCAATAGAATAAAGGTTAAACCAATTACTCACGACTTATATGCTGAGAATGTTAGTAATCCTTTTAAAAAGCCTGACACTAGTTTAGCTTGGAGATTAGATTTCAGTAGATCAACTTCTGGAACAGATCCAAAAAGACATGAACTAATTACAGATGGTAATTATACTATTACTAGTTATCATCTTAGATACTTAAGACAATTACCAAATATAGTAGTAGATAGAACTACTACAACAAACCAGGTAAACTGTATACTTAATGAAACCACTCATAGACGTATCATTGATACTGCAGTAGAAATATTACTAGAGATTACAGTAGATGGAAGGTTACAAACCAACTTGATACTTAATCAAACAAACGAGTAAATTATAAATAAATATATTGTTTAATTAAATTTTAAAACAACATGCGAACGCAAAGAAACGTAGAACACCTTTTTATTGGTGGAACTGCAACAAAAACAACAGCGAATTATCCAAATTCAATGAACGCAGGTGAGATTGGTATCTTTACTCCAGAGGGAATTAGAGTTACTGAAGCAACAGCTGCTACTATTGATGAGTTTGTAGTTGCTCTTGAAGATGCTAATGGGGTTGAGTATGTATCACCTGTATACAACAAAAACGACATTAAATCTGCAAAGAGAACTGTTTACGCTGCTGCTACTGCACAACTTGATTATTTAGGGTACAATGGAACTACTGGTTCAATTGACGCTATCAATAACAACTTGTACAAAATCAATATCCAAGTTCAAGAATTATTGAGAGCTAATACTGACGGTAGAAAAACTAAATTCGGAGTTTATAAGTCAGATTCATCTGCTACTCAAGCTGAGATTGCTATCGGTCTAGCTGGTTCATTAGTTAATAACTTTGATAGAGAGGCTGAAAAGTTTATCACTTTCAATGCTATTTGTAGTGATGCTCTTGATACTAACTACACAATGGATGAAACTGTAACTGTAACTAATGGTTCAAAAGCAATTTCAATTGCAACTGACTACGATTATAATACAGGTACAGATTTAGCTGTAGGTGATTTTATTAGAATTGCAGATACAGATACTACTGTAGCTCTTACTGATGATGTTTATAGAATTGAGACTATCAACTCTACTTCAGATATCAGATTGGATAGACCTTATCAAGGTACTTCTGGAACAAGAACTCACGGTAATAACTCTACACAAGCAATTACTGCTGCTGATGGAGCTGCTGCTGATTGGGGTATCTCAATGACAGGTGCTGCTCTTGACTTCGTAGCTGGTAAAGAAAACTATGAAGTTGTTAGATGGGAAACTCAAGTTGTTGATTTCGGAACTACAACTCAAAACTTTAAATCAACTGCTGCTTCTAGAGGTAACGGTACGATTAACGAAGTTGCTGAGTTAGAATGGTTCTTACAAGGTAACGAAGGTGAATACTACAGAGAAGGATTCTCTACAGTCCACACTCCGAGATCATTAGTTGACTCATCAGTAACTGGTGGTGGATACGATATGACTACTATTACTTTTGATTCTGCTCACACAAATGCATTTCAAAATGTAATCTCTCCAAGAGTATTAACTCTTGCGACTCCAGCAACTGCACCTAACTATGCAATTACTGGTACTTCAGATGACATTACAGATGTATTGGAAGTTTTAGCTTTCGGTTCAGCTAACGGTAACTTAGCACTGTAATAGCTATATAACATTTAGTATGGTGGTGTGCTTAATTGTATACCACTATACTTTTGTTTATTTTTGTTTATAATCAGAAATTATGGCTTTTTCTCCGACCTTAAAACTCTGTCAACCAAACTGTAAAACAATCACTTTTATAGACATTACTAATGTTTATAATGCAACTACTAATGATGATGGGTGGGGTGCTGCTAATAGTGTTACTGGAGCAACAGTAACTGCAGCTACAATTACAGTTAAAGATTCAGATGGCGATACAGTGTTTACTTATGATGTTTTATCTCAAATACCAGATCCTGTAACTGGTGACATAACATTTACTGATTATTCATATTCCTTAAGTGATGGTAGATATACTGTTACTTATTCAATTACAGTAGGAGAAGCAGAAGATACTTATACTCATAATCAAACAGTTTTAATTACTTGTAATTTTGAATGTTGTATAAGTAAACAGTTAGCAAAGATTGCTAAAGCTTATTGTGAAGATCAATGTGATACTTCAACAATAGATGATTACCTTTTAATTGAAGGTTTACTGCATGCTTATAAGTCTGCAGAAATGTGTGAGAAAGACACTATTAAAGATAATATTAAAGCAAGACTACAAAGGTTTTGCGATTACCAATGTGATGATTGTTAATTATGAGTTGTACAGATTGTGATGATAATAAAATTCCATTATCGTTAGCTACTGGTGCTGACGGTACAAATGGTGATGACGGTAACAGTATTTATGTAGCTTTTGCTACAGATGAAAACGGTACTGGATTTACATATACACCTACAGATTTAACAGAGTACATCTCTTTTGTATCTAAAGTAGGTGATACAGTAACTCAACCTGAATTTACTACATGGACTAAATTTCATGGTGAAGATGGTTTAGATGGTCAAGACGGTGCTGGTACTTCAGCTCCAGTTTGGAAAGATTTAATCCTTATGAATGGTTGGGTAGCTAATTCTGGATTAGGAGGTAAAATTACTGTTACACCCCAATACTCAGTACATAATGGATTTATATATTTTAGAGGAGAGGGTGATGCTACTAATGCAACATCTGGATCATGTGCTATAACACCTTCAATAAGTGGAGTAGATGGAATACCTCCAAATCTTATAGTGTATACACAAGCGGTAGGATTTACTTCAGGCTCTGTGTTTTCTACTAAATATATAAAAGTGTCTTATACTGGAGGGGTTTATACTTTAGAGGTAGATGGAGATTACTCTGATTTTATTGACTTTGGATCTATTCCTCCTATATCAGTAACTAACTAATGACTACAGATTTAGACAAACAAAAGATAGTTACAAAATACCAATGTAAATTGGCTTGTTTAGGTAATAGTGTTGCTACTAAATTATCTAAACATAAAATGTGTGATTTTAAAGATGAGATTAGAGATCTCAAATTCGCTAGAGCATTACTTTGGCGAATTACTGCTTATGATACAAGTGCAGGTACAGACGCAGGTAATGCGTTAGTTAACTGTTTAACTAAGACAGAATTATGTCAAATGTTAAATGCTTTATATTGCACTTTAGATAAGTATTGTGATTGCGAATAATTAAAATAAACATAAACTAAAAATTTAAAATAAAATGGGAGTTACAGTTTTTACTGATGATGGTAACGGAATGACATTTTCAGGTGTACTTTTAGATGATGGAGATATCAAATTAAAAGGTTCTGGTAAACTATACTTAGATAATGATAATGATTCATATTTTGAAGCTAGTACTGATGATACTATTGATTTATATATAGCAGGTTCAAAAGACTTTGTTTTTAAATCAAATAATTTACAAGTACAAACAGCTTCATATATTACATCAGAAAGTGCTATTGCACAATGTTTTCACTTGTCTACACCAAATGCAGCTATGCAGTCTTTATCGGGGGCAGGTGCTATTGGTAATACTCAATATTACACAGCTTGGACAACTACTAGTACTGATGCTGGTACTTTAGCTGACGCTGACGTTGTTGGACAACATAAAAAAATTCAAATGATTGTTGACGGAGGTGATGGTACTCTAACACCAACAACTTTAGTAGGAGGTACTACAATTACCTTTGCTGACGCTGGTGATACTGCAGAACTTATGTGGACAAATTCTGGTTGGAGAGTCCTTGCTCTTTATAATGTAACAGACGGGGCTACAGCACCAGTTTTAGCATAATAATTTTAACATAAATAAAACTATAATAAAATGGCTATAGCAACAAAAGTAACTGCGAATAATCATTTACCTGGAGAAGGTGATGGTAGATTTGTAGTTTATTCAAAACAATTCAACGAACTTGTTGATGCGTTTTTAGAGATTGAAGGTACAGATGGTACTTTTACAATTGACACAATTAATGAGTCTACTTCAGGGTCTGGAGTAACTGTTGATTCAGTATTACTTAAAGATGGTGGAGCTACCTTCACATCTATTAGTGGATATGGTACTGGTGCAGGTGGAACTGTAACTCAGCTTACATCTATTGCTACAGGAGTAACTCTTAGTAAAGCTTGTGGTGCTATTACTACAGTATCTAGTACATTAGCTGCTGGAGCAGAAGCTACATTTACAGTAACTAATACTGTTGTAGGCTCTACTGATACAGTAATCGCTAATCTACAATCTACATCTTCAGCAGGTACACCAGTTGTATTTGTTACAGCAGTAGCTGATGGATCTTTTGACATCACTATCGCTAACTTACATGCTTCAAATGCCCTAGACAATACGCTAGTTATTAACTTTGCGCTTGTTAATGGTGTAACAGCATAATTAATTTTAACTTTCAAGTCTACCTCATTTTTCGTATATTGGGGTAGACTTTTTTATAATTACTATTATGGCAACTAAAAAAAATTACGATAGTGCTGCGGCAGAAGTTTTAGTTTCAAAATCATTACTTAACACTAAACCTTATTTTATTTCTGATACTAATGCACATTCAGATTTAAATGGTTATGCAATTCAAGCAATTGAAGATACAGTTATTTCTGCCATTAGCTCAAATGTACAAGGTAATGCTTTAGCAAGCGAGACTATTCTAGCTGGACATGTTTGGTATATGGATGTTTACTCTATAACTTTAACATCAGGGGCAGTATTTATTCATAGACGATAAAATCAACCAACCATGTTAGGTATAGCATTAGGTACGAGAGGTTCTAGTTCTGGGGGCGGAGGTAGTAATACTAGTTCGTTGTTTGTAACTGGACAAACTACTTCTTACACATCAGGAGATGATGGTGATAGAGAAAGAGACAGAGGTACAGATTTCTATAACCTAGATATTAATAATGGTTTTGATAATAATACTAAAAGATTTACTGGAACAACTGGAGGTTATTTTGATGAAGTGAACAACGTTTATTATGATGTAGATGATGTTTCTACTACAAGAGCTGGTGCATTTCCAAATGGTTTAATAATTGATTGGTCAGCTTGGGATCAAGTAAATAATAAAGTATTGTGTTTAGACTATAATTATTTACAAACTGGTACCAATACATCAATGATGAGTGGTGCTCCCTATACTAGAGGCAGTATAGCTGGATTTTATGTAGCTAATATTCAAGAATTACATAATTTCTTTTTCTATAGTGGAAAATCTTATGGTTGGGGTACGCCTGCTTATTATAATTGGCCGCCACTATCTTTTAATATTGGCTCACCTAGTACGACTTTTAGAGTTGCAAGTTCTACTTATTTTGGAACATCTCAAACTTATTGTATGGCTGGAACGACAAATTTAGCGGTTTCGATTTCGCATACTCAAAGTTACACGACTTTTCTAGTTAATTATTTAGACACTGTAACAGACTTAGGACTTTAATTATAGATTATGGCAAATTATAAATTTGAATGGTTAAATGGTGGGGCAGAAATAATAAACCCTACAATAACTATCAACCCTGATAATATTAGTATATTTCCATCTAATATGACGATAGATGTAGATATTCTATTAACTACTCCAAATGGAACTTCTTTTGGAGTTAGATTATTTGATATTCCAGTGGAGAATTTAAACTATGATGTTGGTACTTTACAAACTAGAGTATTATCTAAATTAGAAAATTTTAAGGTTTAGATTATGAAACAAAGAAATATAGATAATCCATTAGATAGATTTAATGTAACTAAATCAAAAGTAATTATTGAGCCAGGTAAAAAAGGTAAAGTAGTTAAATATAATTGGTTACAAAGATTAATAATTAAATTATTTAAATTATAATGATAGGTATAGGATTAAGTATTTTAAAACCCCCGGTAACACCACCTGTTACTCCATGATATAATATATGAATATAACACAAGAAGCAGAAGAACAAAGAAAAATGGCGATTGAAAAATTAAATAACATACAAGCTGAATCTAAATACTTATATATTTTAGATCCAGGACACGGTGGTATGAAAAATGGTGTATATCAAACATCAGGTAAAAGATCTCCTATATGGGATGATGGTACTCAATATTTTGAAGGTGTTGGTAATAGGGAGGTTGCTAAAAAAGTAGGAGATAAACTAAAAGATTTAAAGATTGATTTTGCTTATACAGTAGAACCAACTGATGCTACAGATGTATCTCTAAAAGAAAGAGTTAAATGGGTAAACGAATTACCATATAAAAACGTTATATTAATATCACTACACTCCAATGGAGCTAGTGCTGAAGCTGCTCAAGGTTGGGAAATATATACATCACCTGGAGAAACTACGTCTGATAGAATAGCTACTGTTTTCTATAATAGATTTCAAGATAAATTCTTAGATAGAAAATTTAGAAAAGATACAAGAGATGGTGATCCAGACAAAGAGGCTAATTTTTACATAATTAAAAAAACCGTATGTCCCGCAATTTTGTTAGAGAACTTCTTTCATACCAACGAATACGAGTGTAAAAATATCTTAATGACAGATGAAGGACAAAATAAAATTGTTGATGCTATTATAGAATCTATTACCTTTATAGAATTAAATGGAATACCTAAATAATGCAATACGATTGGTCACATACAATTAAAAATTTAATCATAGTATTACTATTGTTATTAGTAGTATTTAAATGTGGTGGCAGAGGTGAAGAACCCAATGACGTAGAAGTAGTAACTTATACTGATACCACATTTATAACTCATATTGATACAGTAACTTTTATAAAAGATACTACTGTTACAAAGACGGTACTCTCGTATACATATGTAGAACGTGTTGCAAAAGATACTAGTAAAGCGTATACTTTTAAAACTCATGTATCAGATAGTCTTATTTCAGGTGATATTACTACTAAAGTGAAGGTGAAAGACAGTGTAGCTACTTTAATTAACCAAAGTATTGCTTATCAACCACTTTTTCCTAAATATATTTACCAGACAGATAGTATCATTATTCACGATTCTACAGTAGTTACAAAATATAATACAAAGCCTAGATTATTACTAGGAGCTGACATTGTATTTGGTAATTCTCAAAACAATGGAACAATAATACCAAAACTTGCACTAGAACTAAAAGATCAAACTGTCTTAGAAGGTGGTTATGATATTTTTAATAATCAAATTGTTTTTGGTGCCAAATATAAATTTAAAAGAAAAAAGTAATACAATGGAATCAGTACTAAATACTCCAATGGGTGAAGCTGGAGGAATTACAACCCTATTAGCTTCAGTCGGCTTTCAAGCCGCAAGTATGTTGGATTTAGCAAATATTAACCCTTATTTAACTTTCTTTACTACCGTTGGTGGTATAGTGTATTTGTGGTATAAAATTAAAAATGAACGTTTAAAAAATAAAGAACTTAAACGTAAACTAGAAAATGCCGACAGAGAAAATAAAAAAGGCTAATGAAATAAGTTCTCTAATTACTGGTTGGGGGAAAATTCTATTTATAATAGGGTCAGCAATTGGTAGTGGGTTTTTATTATATTATCAAATACAAAATAATTCTACTAGTATACAAAATTTAGAGTTAAAGATAGATGATAATAATAAAGCCAACGAAAGAGAATTTGAAATAAACGAAGAACGTAGTAATAAACGATACGACAGAGCTATGAAAACAGGCGATATTCTTCTAAAGCAAAACGCTAAACAAAATGACTGGCTACTTGACTTAGATAAAAGAATATCTTATATTGAAGGAAATTTAAAACATGAATAATTGGTTTACAAATACTTGGGAATGGTTTAAATCATTCTTTGATGGTAAAACAGTAGCATCAATGATGAGATTACTTAACTTTTTAGCTGTAGTTAATGGTTTAGGAGTTATTTGGTATTGTGCTATTGCAGAATCTGAATATGCTCATTATGGTTTAGAACTTGTAATGATTGGTATATTTGGTAAAGGTTATCAAGACTATAATAACTATCGTAGAGATAAAACTAAAAAAGATGGCGAGAATATACAGTCTGACATATCTTAAAGAGTTACATAGAAATAAAAAAGCTGAAAATGGTGTATTATATTACACTGATGAAAAAGTTTTTAAAGGTACTGATAAAGGTTATTTAGAAGATGTTACTGATATAAAGCTTTCTACTGAAGAAACCAATAATTCTTTAGTTATTATAGAAGGTGATATTGAAGATAATAGTATTAGAATAACTAATTTAGAGAGCAATAAAGCTGATAAATGTCAGGCATTAGCTTGGTCAATTATATTTTAAATGGAAAAAGTTATATTAGATAGTGTTAATTATAATTTTGATGCTTCAGCTAAAACTATAACTTTTACTCAAAGTTATGGGACTGTAGAATTAAATCATGTATTATTAATTACTAATGTTACAGATAACGTAATTATATATAACTTTGGATGTACTGGGTACGGCGGGTCAATGTCTGGTCTAACTTTAACTTTAGATTACGATACTACTAGTATGGCAGACACTGATGATTTGCAAGTAGTATTATATGTAGAGAGTACTGAAAATAGCTCTAATATGTTAAAAGAACTAGAGGTACAGTCTGAGACATTAAGTTGTCTACAAAACATATTAGAAGAATTAAAATTAAATAATAAATTAATTAAAGAAATTCTAAGATAATGGCAGAATATAAAATAAAAGACGGTACTGGTACCGGGGAAATGGCCAAAGTAAATGGTGATAATAGATTATATACCCAAGCAGTTACTACTACCGAAAATGATGATGCTAATAAAAAAGGTGCAGCATATAATATAAATACCGGAGTTATTACTCTTACGGATTCAGCAGATACTGCAGTAATGTATCTAAAAAATGATGAAGAAAAGACTCTTCATATTACAGCTATTGCCATAGGACTAGGTCCCTCAACAGGTGGTACTGGAGGTATACCTAAAATTACTGTAGTTAGAAATCCAGCTAGTGCTAGTTTTAGTACAGATGTTGATATTAAAAGTAATAGAAATTACGGCTCTCAAAATGCTTTAACAGATGTTACTGCTTACAAAGGAGCAACAGGGGCTACCCTAACGGGAGGAGAAGATCATCTAATTTTCTTTCAAACATCTAGTGGTAGATTATTTGCTGCTATTGATGAGATTTTACCTAAAGGTAGTAGTATTGGAGTTAAAATTGACCCACAACCAAGTAATACGTCTCAAGATGTTTACGTGGCTCTTATTTGTCACCAAGAAATACTTGAATAATAAAAAATTATAAAAAATTATGGAAACTACAATAAAAGATGGTACAGGTTCTCAACAAGAAGCACATGTTGATGGCTTTGGTAGATTACATGTTTTTTCAGTAACAGAACCAGAAGATAAACATATTGCTAGAGATGGTAAAACGTGGAGTTATTACTTTACTACCACTCCAGCAGGAGCCAATGATTATTTTTTCTATTTTGAAAATACTGGTGAAGAAATATATACTATCACAGACATTAGAATTATGTCTGCTTCTGCTGATACCATTAATGTGAATGGGGTTAGTGGAACACCTTCCTATACAGCTAGTGCAGATGTAGATGCTGTAAATAGAAATAGAGGATTAACTTCTATTTTACCTTCAGCTACTGCTAAAAAAGATACAGATACTACGGGACTAACCAATGATGGTACAATCTTTTTTATAAGATGCGATACTGCGAACGAAATGGAACATCTAAGAACATCTTCTAATATTCATATACCTAAAGGAGCAGCTATTGGATTACAAGCTGTTACAGGTACTGCTTTAATTACTTGTGTAGTATCAGTAAGTGTTCTCGAAGAACTTTAATTAAATGGGACTAGAAACTAAAATAATAGATGGTGAAGGTTCCAAAAAAAGAGTAGGCTCTAAAACTACTGAAGAATTTGGTACTGGTTTAAAGGTATATACTTTTGAAGG
>Ga0098074_1000530_pt1 | contig 24953 bp, 17 predicted proteins | sample 32_taG_FD_75064 | JGI IMG/M metagenome (GOLD analysis project Ga0098074, IMG submission 75064) | Marine viral communities from the Gulf of Mexico - 32_GoM_OMZ_CsCl metaG | ecosystem: Environmental > Aquatic > Marine > Oceanic | place: Atlantic Ocean: Gulf of Mexico | collected 2015-07-12
CGGGCTGTGGCAGGTCATGCTGCGCGGCGGGCGCTATGTCGGCGTGGTCCGCAAGCCCGATGAAACCGCGCTTCTTGCGCTGCTCTCGCGCACGCGCGCGGCTGCGGGGCGGGCATGATGCGCGGTGAAGGTCACGCTTTTCGGGCGCGCGTTTCGCGGTCCATGAATGCGCGCGAATTGATCTCGATCAAGGAGCGGTGTCGGACAGCTGCTATACTGGCCGCATCAAGCGGGGACTCGGCCCACCGGCCGGACCGCAAGCTGGGAGACGATCAATGAAGACGATCCTGTTCAACGCCGCCGATGACGAGGCTTTCACCGGCCGGCTCGATGCCGCGCTCGATCTGGCGCGACAGTTCGATGCGCATCTCACGCTGCTGCACGCCATGCCCTATGAAGCCGCGGCGACCATCGACTTCCACGGCGCCGCCTTCGCCGCCATGGTCCCCGTCTGGCGCGAGGAAGCCGCGAAGCTGCGCGAGCGGACGCTGACCGACCTCGCGAACGAGGGCGTGTCGTGGAACTGGGTCGAATCCGCCGGCCCGGTCGCGCTAGCGATGCTGCGCGAATCCTCGCTCAGCGATCTCATCGTGATCAGCGCGCGCGATGCGCATACCGCCAAGGGCACGCCGTCCTTCACCGCGGGCGAGCTGGCACTGACCGCCGATTGCCCCGTGCTGGTCCTGCCAGAAACCTGCACCCGCTTCGAAACCGGTGCGCCCGCACTGGTGGCGTGGGACGGATCGGCGGAGGCATCGCATGCGCTCAAGGCGGCGCTGCCGCTGCTGCGCGAAGCGGGAGCGGTCTATCTCGCCACGGTCGGCGAAACGGGCAAGTCGGCCGACGCGCTCGACCTGCCGCCGGTGAAGGGGGCGGACTACCTCTCGCGGCACGGGATCGCCTGCGAGATGGTCGAGCTCGAATGCGGCGACAAGGATGTCGCGGCGACGCTGCTGGGCGCGGCGGAAGCGCGCAAGGCGGGGCTGATCGTGATGGGCGCCTATGGCCGCACGCGGCTGACCGAACGGATCTTCGGCGGGGCGACACGCCGGATGCTGTCCGATGTGCACATTCCCCTGCTGATGACCAATTGAACCCCGGCGGGTCCGCGGGTCAGTCGCCGCGCGGACCTGCGGGTTTGCCCTTGCCTTTCGGCTTGCCCTTGAACTTGGGCTTTCCGGCAAAGGGCTTGCCGGCAAAGGGCTTGCCGCCCGCGCCCGCGCCCTTGCCTGAGCCGGGTTTGCCGGTGCCGGGCTTGCCCTTCTTGAAGGGCGGCTTGCCCCCGGGCTTGCGGTGGGGGCCGCGGCCGGCGGGGCGGGGATCGACCCGGCCGCCGCCATCGGCGTGCTTGCGGCGGTTCTCGCGGGCCTCGATGCGGGGGCCGTCGGGGGCCTCCTCGATCATGATCTCGTCCTGCTCGTCTTCGGGCGAGGCGGTGCGGGTGACGGTCTCGGCAACCTTGGCGGCGATCGGGCGCGGGACCTGGAACCAGCTCTCGTGCTGGCCGATGCGGATCGCGCCGATCTCGTTGCGGGTGATGTGCCCGCGGCGGCAGATCAGCGGCAGCAGCCAGCGCGGTTCGGCGTTCTGGCGGCGGCCGATGCTCATGCGGAACCACACCACGTCCTCGAAGCCGGGACGGTGGCGTTCGGCCTTCGCCCGGTCGCGCGCCTCGGGGGTGTTGGCGATCAGCTCCTCGGGTGCGGGCATCTCGGCGCGCAGCGTCTGGACCAGCGCGGTGGCGATGTCCTCGGGTGACATCTTCGCCATCAGCTGGGCGCCGAGCTCGCGTTCGTATTCGTCGAACTCGCGCGGTTCGGTCAGCCGCTCGATCAGCCGCGTGCGGTCCTTCGCGCGGATCGCCTCGGGGGTCGGTGCATCGAGCCATTCGGCCTCGATCTGCGCCCCGCGCAGCATGCCTTCGACGCGGCGGCGGCGGTTGTACGGCACCACCAGCGCGGCGGTGCCCTTCTTGCCCGCCCGGCCGGTGCGGCCCGAACGGTGCTGCAACGTCTCGGCATCGCGCGGGATCTCGACATGGATCACCAGGCTGAGCGTGGGCAGGTCGATCCCGCGCGCGGCGACATCGGTGGCCACGCAGACCCGCGCGCGCCGGTCGCGCAGCGCCTGCAGCGCCTGGTTGCGCTCGCTCTGCGAATGCTCGCCCGACAGCGCGACGACGCCGAAGCCGCGGTTCTGCAGCGTGGCATGCAGGCGGCGCACGCTTTCGCGCGTGGCGCAGAAACAGATCGCGGTTTCCGCCTCGTGGAAGCGCAGCAGGTTGACCACCGCGTTCTCGATCTCCGACGGGCCGACGGTGATTGCCTGATAGGCGATGTCGCCGTGCCCGCGCGTCTCGCCCGCAAGCGACAAGCGCAGTGCGTTGCGCTGGTAGCGTTCGGCCAGCCGTTCGATCGGGCGCGGCATGGTGGCGGAGAACAGCAGCGTGCGGCGCGTATCGGGAGTCGCATCGAGGATTTCCTCGAGATCTTCGCGGAACCCCATGTCGAGCATCTCGTCGGCTTCGTCGAGCACCACGCCGACCAGGCCCGACAGGTCGAGCGCGCCGCGCTCGAGATGGTCGCGCAGGCGGCCGGGCGTCCCGACGACGATCGCCGGACCGGCGCGCAATGCGCGGCGTTCCTTGCTGGCATCCATCCCGCCGACGCAGGTGGCGATGCGTAGTCCGGCACCCGCATAGAGCCAGCCGAGCTCGCGGCTGACCTGTAGCGCGAGCTCGCGCGTCGGCGCGATCACCAGCGCCAGCGGTTTCTCCGACAAGGGCGTGCCGCCAACCGCGTCGAGCAGTTCGGGAGCAAGCGCCAGGCCGAAGGCCACGGTCTTGCCGCTCCCGGTTTGCGCGGAAACGACCATGTCGCGGCCGTGAGCTTCGGGTTCGGTCACGGCCTGCTGGACGGGGGTAAGCGCGTCGTAGCCACGGGCGCTCAAAGCCTCGCCGATAACCGGCGGGAGGTTGGAAAGGGGCATGGTATTCTTTCGGTTGCGCGTATGCACGGGCGGGGGGTGCCCGGCTGGTCGCGGCGCGGGCACTGCCCGCAGTCGGAGGCGCCCCTACACGCAATTGGAGCGTTTGGCCCGCACTTTCTTGCGCAGGCCGAAATGGCGCGCGTCACGCCCATCGCGCTTTGTGACGCAACCGCGTCAGCGCACGCGCAATTGTCCGCAAACCGACGCGATGCGGAAATATCGCAGTCAAACTGCGCGCCTAGGCGGCTCTCAACGATAGCGGAGGGCAATAATGAAAATCAGGAATACGCTTCTTGCCGGGGCTGCCATTGCGGCGTTGGCACTTCCCGGCATGGCGCAGGCCGGCGATCTTGCCGGCGCCGTATCCGATGCCACCGACACCATCGCGCTGCGCAGCGCGCAGGTGCGCATTGTCGAGATCGACCGCGTGACCGCGACCGAGCGCGATGGCTCGTTCCTCTTCGCAGACGTTCCGGCGGGCGATTACACGCTCGAGATCAGCTATGTCGGAGCCGAAACGGTCAGGCGCGTGATTACCGTCCCGGCCACCGGCACGGTGCGCGCAGAGATCGCGATGACCGGCTTTGGCGACGATGAGATCCTGGTCGTGGGCCAGGTCGCGAACCTTTCGAGCGCTCTGTCGCGCAAGAAGGAAGCCGATAGCGTGTCCGACGTGCTGACACGCGACGCGATCGGCCAGTTTCCCGATCAGAACGTCGCCGAAAGCCTGCGCCGCCTGCCCGGCATCAATGTCCTCAACGACCAGGGCGAGGGCCGCTTCGTATCGGTCCGCGGCCTGTCGCCCGATCTCGTCTCGTCATCGCTCAACGGCGTGCGCCTGCCGTCGCCAGAGGCCGATATTCGCGCGGTCGCGCTCGACGTCGTATCTTCGGACATCATCGAATCGATCGAAGTGAAGAAATCGCTCACGCCCGATATGGATGCCGACACGATCGGCGCGTCGGTCGAGATCGAGACCACCAGTGCGTTCGACCGCAAGACGCGTCTGCTGACCGCCAAGGTCGAAGGCAGCTATAATGACTACGCCGATGAGATAAGCCCCAAGGGCAGCCTGGATTTCGCCACCCGGATCGGTGAAAATTTCGGCATTTCGGGCGGCGTCAGCTATTACCGCCGCACCTTCGAGACCGACAATATCGAAGCCGACGGGTGGGAGGAGGACGACGGCGTCATCTATGCCGAGGATCTCGAATACCGCGACTACGATGTCGAACGCGAACGTATCAGTGCGACGCTCGGCATCGACCTTCGCGCGGGCGACAGCACCGAACTTTATGCCCGCGGCGTCTACAGCCAGTTCGACGACCAGGAGAGCCGCCGGCGCCTGATCTTCGATCTCGGCGATGCGATCGTTACGGGCGCAGGCAGCACGGTCGGTTACAGCGACACCGATCCCGACCCCGACGAGGACGCGGCGATTACCGTCGAGCGCGATGTCAAGGACCGCTTCGAATCGCAGAAGATCCGTTCGCTCGTTTTCGGCGGCGAAAGCGATTGGGGTGATTGGTTCGCCAACTATTCCGCGAGCTGGGCAAAATCGAGCGAGCGGGAGAACGGCAGCCTCGACCCCATCGCATTCGAACGCGAGTATGAGGAAGAAGGGTTCGGCGTCGCTCTCGACTTCGCCGATCCGCGCATCCCGCTCTACAGCGTCACCGATCCGACGGGCGATTTCACCGACCCCGGTGCCTATGCGCTGAACGATATCGAATTCGTCGCGCTGTCGGATGCGCAGGACGAGGAATGGGCCGCCAAGTTCGACCTGGGACGCCGCTTTGCCGCCGGCAATGGCGAGTTCACCGTACAGGTCGGCTTCAAGGGCCGCTGGCGCGACAAGACTTATGACGCGAACGTCGAGTTCTACGAAAACGACGCCATGACGCTGAACGACGCGCTGGGCGAAGGACAGACCTATCGCCTGACCGGTATCGGGCCGGTTGCAGGTTTCACCGAAGGGTCCGACTTCTTCCGTGCCAATTTCGGCGATTTTGAATTGCAGGAAATCGACAGCGCGTTCGACAGCGCGGTCGAGGATTTTGCAGTCGCTGAAGACATCATGGCCGGCTATTTGCTCGGCCGCTGGGAAAGCGCGGACCTGCGCGTGGTCTATGGCCTGCGTTACGAGCACACGGACAACACGCTGGTGGGCAACAACGTCCTGCTGGTCGAGGAAGACGGGACGCTGCCCGACGGGTCGATCGCGGCTGATGACACGGTCCTCGTGTCCCCGGTCTCGATCGACAAGAATTACGATCACTGGCTGCCCAGCCTCAACCTGCGGTACGAACCGCAAACCGATCTGGTGCTGCGCGCCGGCTTCTACCGTTCGATCGTGCGGCCATCGCCGTTCCAGCAGGCGCCCCATTTCGCGGTCGAGGAAGCCGATGACGGCGAACGCAGCGGCGAATTCGGCAACCCCGCGCTGCTGCCTACCGAAGCCTGGAATTTCGACGCTGCGGCAGAGTATTACATGAGCGCGACCGGCGCGCTGCACGCGTCGGTCTTCTACAAGAGCCTCGACAATTTCATCGTCGATGTGAACACCGATGTCGCGGGCAGCTTCCGCGGCATCGCCTTCGACGAAGCGACGATCGCCCGGAATGGGGACGAAGCGGCCATCTTCGGTATCGAACTGGGCTTTTCGCAGGCCTTTTCCGGCACGCTCGACGGCTTCGTGGTGCAGGCGAACTACACCTTCACCGATGCCGATGGCACGGTGACCACGCTGGCCAGCGAGGGACCGCGATCGATCCCACTGCCTGCGACGGCGAAACACACCGCCAATTTCTCGGTCGGATACGACAAGGGCCCGGTCGACATCCGGCTGTCGGGCACATACCGCGACAAGTATCTCGACGAGCTGTCCGACACGAGCGATCTCGACCGTTATGTCGACGACCATTTCCAGCTCGACCTGTCGGCCAAGTACCGCGTGACCGATTCCGTTCAGCTGTTCTACGAATGGGTGAACATCAACAATGCCAAGTACTTCGCCTACAATAGGTTTGGCGGCGGGCGTAACCTGTATCAATATGAAGAGTACAATTGGACCATGAAGGGCGGCGTGAGGGTGACTTTCTGATGCGCAGAGATTTTCGTATATTCGCACTTGCCGGGATCGGCCTGACCGCAGCTTGCGCCACCGTACCCGCGCCGGGCGACCCCGCCGTGCCGGTTTACGCGGTGGCGGAAACCCAGCCGGTGGTGACAGCCAATGAAGATGCGGCGGACGACCCGGCGATCTGGCGCAACGCCGCTGCGCCCGACGACAGTCTGATCATTGCGACCGACAAGAAAGCGGGGCTCTATGTCTATGATCTCGGAGGCCAGCCGAAGAGCTTCACTGCCCATGCGGCGCTGAACAATGTCGATCTGGTCGACATGGAGGACCAGGGCATCGTCGTCTTCGCCAGCGACCGCAGCGATCTGGCGCAGGCGCGGATCGCACTGTTCCGGCTGGACACGGCCAGCGGATCGCTTGTCGAACTGGGCAGCGTCGCGTCTGGCCCCGGCGAGGCCTACGGCATTTGCGGGACCCGGCGCGGCGACCGGCTGATCGTCTATACCGCGCCCAAGAGCGGCCGGATCGGCGAATGGGAAATCACGCTGAGCGATACCCCGACCGCGCGCGAACTGCGCACGATGCAGGTTCCTTCGCAGCCCGAAGGCTGCGCCGTCGATCACCGCGATGGCACGCTTTATATCGGCGAGGAAGCGGCCGGGATCTGGCGCTTCCGCAGCGGTGCGGCGGCGGGCGAACTCGTCGCCGCGGTCGATGGGCGCAAGATCGTGGCCGATCTCGAAGGTCTTGCCCTGGTCCCGGAGGGCGACGAGGGCGGCTGGCTTTATGCCTCGAGCCAGGGCGACAACACCTACATGCGTTACGCGCTGCCGGATGTGACCCCCGCAGGCCGCTTCCGTATCGCCGAAGGGCAATATGGCAGCACCGAGGAAACCGACGGGATCGAGGCGCAGCGCGGTGACTTCGGCCCGAACTTCCCCGGCGGGCTGTTCATCGCGCAGGACGGCGTGAACGACGGCCGGGCGCAGAACTTCAAACTGGTGCCGCTTGGCGCGATCGAGAAAGCGCTGGGCGACTGATACCGGCGACGCGGTCCGGGCCGGTTACTCAGCGGGAGCGAGTGCCGGTCCGGACGCGGCCTCGCGGTCGCGCCGCAAACGCAACAGTGCAACCGCCACGGTCAGTGCCAGCGTGCCCCAGAACAGTGCGACAAAAGGTGCGCCATTACCGATCAGCAGGCGGGCAAGCAGCGTGGTCACCAGCGCTATCGGCACACCGCTGACGAAGCCCGACCAGACCGCTCTCGTGCGCGGGGCGGGGCGGCCCTGGCGGGCCCGCTTGTTAAGCCAGATGAAGGTCCCGGTGGCCACCACCGCGGTCAGCGCGAGCCCGAAGGCGATATAGGCGATCTTGACCGGCAACCCGCCGTAATTGCCGAAGTGCAGATTGTAGGTCGAGGCGGCCAGTTGCTGCCCGATCGTCCCATCGGCGAGGCCGGTGGTTCCGTGGAATTCGCCGTCCGGACCGTAAGCGTAATACTCGCCGAAAATCAGCCGGCGGGGATGCTCGCCCACGATCTGGATGTGCTGGCCGGCCGTGCGCGGATCATGCAGGATGACGTAATAGGGCTCCACCTCGGGATAGGCGCGCGCCATATGCGCCAGCGCCGGGCGCGCGTCGGCGACCGGAGCGCTGGCGGGGTCCTGCGGGGCTTCCTCGCCGAAAATGGGGGCCAGCGCTGCCTCGCTGTCGCCGCCATAGGCGGTTTCGGCCACAATGCCGCCGGAGACGTAGAACAGGCCGATCATGGCGCCGGTGAGCGATATGGCGAGGGCAAAGGGGAGGGTCCACACGGCCAGCCGGTTGTGCCAGTCGACCGTGGCGACCGCGTCGCGGCGACGCGCGCGCAGGCGGAAGGCATCGCGGAAGATGCGCGGGTGGGCGACGATACCCGAGATCGACAGCGCGACGATCATCGCGCCGAATGCACCCACCAGCGTCATGCCGTAAATCGCGGGGAGGTTGAGCCGGTAGTGCAGCGCCAGCAGGAATTCAGACCAGGCGTTCTCCTCTGGCATCACGATGGTGCCGTCGGCATCGACATGGAATGCCTGCGTATCGGTGGTGATCGTCGTCCGCGGCAGCGCATCGGTCGGCATGTGCACGAAGAGGTGGGTGGTGGTTGCGCGATCGTTTTCGACCGCCAGCACGTTCTCGATCCCGCGCTGGACCGCCGCAGGTTCGATCGCGGTCATTTCGGGCGCATCCCGCTGCTCGAACCGCTGCCATTCCTCGTACAGCACAATCGCCGTGCCGGTCGCGCAGATAAGGTACAGCAGCGCGCAGCACACGAGGCCGAGCGCGGTGTGGGCGGCAAGGCCCTTGCGGACGGTTTCCTTGGCAAATCCCAGGCTCATCAAAATCCCCCCACAAGAACGGCCAGCGCCAGCGCCGCTATCGCAACCGCGCTGGTGAGTAGCAATTGCTTCCCGCGGGTTTGGGTGATCAGCAGGACAAAAGCCAGTATCGGCCATACCAGCGGCACCAGCCCGAGAACGGCGACATTGCCATTCGCTTCACCCGCGCCTGCCGCGATCAGCGCCAGACGCGCCGCAAGCGCGAACAGGACCGACACGACGAGCGCCAATGGCCCGGCGATCGCAAAGGTCGCCAGTGCCTGCCCGATCCGCGTGCCGCCGACGCCGTTCAACGCTTCGGTTTCACGCAGCGGCCGCGCGGGTCGCTGGCGGCGCGGGTGTTCGAACACCGCTTTCGCGAGGATCGCTATCGCAGTCCCGACCGCGAACAGCGACGTGACCGCGATCCCCCAGGCGCCCGCCACGGCCCCGCCGATGACGACGCCGATGGCCAGCGCAGCCCAGCCCAGGGCGTTGAGCCCTGCAGCCCGGCCGGGCCGGCCCCAAGACATTCGCAGCAAGGCGATACCCATCACCGCCAGCGCACCCGCCAGCCAGATAAGCTCCGGGCTGACCATCAGAAGTTGAACGCCAGCGAGCCGTTGATCGACCGGCGTTCGCCGGGGAAGCAGTCGCCGCGCACGAGGCAGACCGAGAAATAGTCCTCGTCGGTGACATTGCGGGCGGTCACGCGCAGTTCGAAGGGCCCGAAATCATAGCCCGCCGAAAGGTCACCGACCGTGCGGCCGTCGACGCGGTATGTCAGCAGATTCCCGTCGAGGGCCGAAATGCCGCTGCTTTCGTTGCCGCCGACATAGCGCACGCCGCCGCCGAAGCTGAAGCCGTCGAGCGCGCCAGCGAAATCATACATGGCGAAGAGCGAGGCCTGCCAGTCCGAAATCGACGAGAGCGGCAGGCCGTTGGGGTCTTCGGCATCGAGGTAGCTGGCATTCGCGTCGAGCCGCAGTCCGCCCAGCAGCGCGTTGGCCTCGAACTCGACACCGCGGACCTTCGATACGCCTTCCTGCTGGCTGTTGGCGCCAAACAGCGAATTGGGGTTCGGCAGGTTGGAAATCTCGATGTCGAATGCCGCAACCGTAACCAGCGCATTGACGCCGCGCGGCTGCCATTTGATCCCCACCTCATACTGGCGACCTTCCTGCGGCTTGAGCTGCTGGTTGGTTATCGTGTCGATGCCCACAACCGGCTGGAAGCTCTCGGCATAGCTGGCATAGGGCGAAATGCCTGCCGGGCCGCGATACAATACGCCAAAGCTGACACTGGTCGCATCATCTTCCTGCGTTGCACCGTTCTCTACCGCATTGGTCACTTCGTCGAAACGGATGCCCGCCGTGGCTACGAGATTGCCCAGCGTCATCGTGTCGGAGATGTAATAGCCCGTCGTATCGATGAAGTTGCGCGGGCCATTGCCCTGTGCCTGCCGCACTTCGTCCACGCTGAGCACGTTCTGGTACTGCGGATCGAAGGCATTAAGGACACCCCCGTTGAAGATGTAGGCGGTGTCGCTGTCGGTGAAGACATCCTGATACTGGACGCCGGCGAGAAGTTCGTGCTCGATCGGCCCGGTGTCGAATTCGCCGCGCAGGCGCACGTCGAAGGCCATCTGTTCGCTGCGGTTGTCGGCGAGGTAATAGGTCCACAGCCCGTTTCCATCGGCGTCCAGCCGCGGCACTCCGTTGCCCGCGAAGGCGATCCACGCCTGCCGGTATTCGGCATCCGAGCGCATGTAGCGACCGATGCCTTCGAGCGAGAATGCCTGGCTCAGCTCCTGTTCGACGATCAGCGACAGCGCGAAGCTCTGCGTGTCGTATGCATTGAAGCCCGGGGCCCCGTGGTAGACATAGGGATCGATTTCCTGCCCGCCGGGTGCGGGCAGAAGTGTGCCGGTGACCGGCAGGAACTGGTGCGCGGTGTCCGATTCCTGATCCGAGTAATTGGCCAGAATGGTGATTTCGGTGCCAGAAGCAGGACGCGCGGTGAAGGACGGCGCGAGGACGAGCTTGTTGTCCGAGACTTCCTCGATCTGCGAATCGGCATCGCGGTATAGCCCGACGAAACGGAACTGGGCCTCGTCCTCCGCGCCGGGGATCGCGACATTGATATCGGTCGCGATCTGCTTGCGATCGAAGCTGCCGTAATCGACGCGCAGCTGACCTTCGCTTTCGCCATGCGGGCGCTTGGTCACCACATTGAGAATGCCGCCGGGCGCGCCCGCGCCATAGAGCACCGAGGCCGGGCCCTTGAGCACCTCGACCTGTTCGAGCGTGTATAGGTCCTGCCGCGTGTTGTTGTAGAAACCGAACAGATACTGGAGGTTGTCACGATACTCAGGTGCATCGAGGCCGCGAACCTGCACGAAATCGCCGCGGGTGGAAAAGCCGAACGGTTCCGCCGTGACGCCAGCCGTATAGGTCAGCGCATCGTCGAGCGATTGCGCGCCCTTGATGACGAAGTCCTGCTGCGTTTCGATCGAGATCGAGCGCGCGACTTCCACGATGGGAGTATCCGACTTGATCGCGCCGAATTCGCTCAGCGTCCCGGTCACCACGATGGCGCTGGCATCCGCCTGGGCGGTCTCATTGTCCGTGTCGGCCTGCGCGTCCTGGGCAAAAGCGGGGGCGGCCAGCGTAAGTGCGAGCGTGGCAGTGGTGGTGGCCAGAATAGCCTTCATCGACGAATCCCTTGTTCTGAATGTTTATTCGGCGCGCTGGTAATGAGAGTCACTCGCATTAGCAAGGCCAGTCTGAATCTGCGCGGTCATCTGCCCGCCAGAGTGCCCGCGATGGCCCGTTCATGTGCGCGTGCGCGCACGTCCGACCGAAGTCCCGATCACTTGGTCGATTTGGAGCGGGGCAGCGCCATACGCCGCCGGAATTGCCCGTTCAGCTGTTCGTTGCGAATGGGGAAAATGCAGGGCCGCGTTCAGGGCCTGCTGGGCCGGCTCAGCTGTCGCGCGGGACGCGTTTGCGCATCATGCCTTCCTGCGCAACGCTGGCGACCAGTTCGCCCTGCCGATTGAAAATGCGACCGCGGTTGAAGCCGCGGCCCCCGCCGCTCCATGGCGCATCGGTGGCATAGAGCAGCCATTCGTCGGCGCGCGCGGGCCGATGGAACCAGATCGCGTGGTCGAGGCTGGCCCCCACCAGTTCGCCGCGCATCCACGACAGGCCATGCGGTAGCGCGCTGGTGCCCAGCAACGTGTAATCGCTGGCATAGGCGATTACCGCGCGGTGCAGCGCGGGATTGTCTTCGATCGCGGGCAGCGGCGCGACGGTGCGGAACCAGCTGTGCGCGCGTGGCTCGCGCGGTTCGCTGTTCATCCAGTGCAGCCGGTCGACCGTGCGCATTTCGATCGGCCGGGGGCGCAGCACCAAATTGCGCTGCTGCTCGCTCATGCGTTCGCCCATGCGTTCGACCATCTGGCGCCGCATTTCCATGTCGCCGCGCAGGTCCTCGGGCGGTTCCACTTCGGGCATGGTTACATCGTCGTGCGACAGGCCGTCTTCGGGGCGCTGGAAGCTGGCGGTCAGGTTCAGGATCGGGCGTTTGTCCTCGCCTTTCTCCTGCTGGCTGGCGACCACCCGCCGGTTGGCGAAACTGCGGCCATCGAAATCGCGCGCGATGTCGTAGGAGATGTCGAGCCCTTCCTTGCCGCCGCGCAGGAAATAGGCATGCAGCGAATGCGCTTCGAGGCCCTCGGGCGCCGTCGCCTGCGCCGCTTGCAATGCCTGCGCGATGACCTGCCCGCCAAAGACGCGGCCCACCCCGTTGGGCTGCTTCAGGCCGCTGAAAGCGTCATCCCCTTCGCGTGTGACGGACAGCAGGCTAACGAAGCCTGCGACGAGTTCTTCCGGTGTCTTTTCAATGCTCACGGGTGCCGGTTTGCGGGTGCTTTACGTTTGCGTCAAGCACTGCACGTACGTGATTGCCGAAAAGCGTACATCGCGAGGCCGATGCTCATAAACAGTTCGCGGTATTCGGAGCTGTCGAAGACCATCAGCTTGGTGGGACCGAGTGCGAGCATGGTAAGCTGGCCCATGCCGACCCAGATCGCGAGCGCGCTCCACAAGAGCGTCTCCCGCCGCGTGGCGCTGCTGCGCGCGAAGGCCACGCAAACGGCCAGCCCGGTCCAGAAGGCGGCTTGCACGGGCAGCAGCGTCCAATGGCTGTAGGTGAAGACCAGCATCGGCGCGGACACGGCGGCAACGGTGCGGTCGGGCAGGAACGGCGCCACAACGCGCACCATCGGCCAACGCGCCACATCGCTTTCGCGCAGCAGCGGCAGCAACAGGAGAAAAGCGCCGGTGCCCGAATACAGCGCCAGTTCGGTAATATCGGTATGGAAATTGTGCAGGTTGAATTCACCCTGCCAGTTGCGCGCGGCGATCGCTTCGGGCGTGGCGAAGCCGATCTGCCTCTGGAACCAGCTGACTTCTTCGAGAGCCATCAGTGCGAAGAGTGCGGCAAAGCCCAGGCCGACCACCATCGGAACCCAGCTCTGGCCATGCGCGGGTTGCCGCCGGGTACGATCCCGCAGCCGCCATCCCATCAGGCCCGCCGCGCCGAACAGCAGCACGGCGGAAAGCCATTCGATCGTGCTGTCCTCGGCCCCGATCTGCGCAAAGGCACCAGGGCTCGCGGCGAGCAGGGCGATCGCTGCGAGCGAAAGCAGCGCGACCGCGAAGACGAGAGCTCCCGCGCGCACGCTCACCTGCTCGCGGCGAACCTGCGATTGCGCCAGCGATGCAACGAGCAGGAAACTCAGCACGGCTATTCCCGCGGTGCGCATCCAGTGCCAGCCATCGTGGATTGGCGCTTCCTCGCGGGCGAAATGCCAGCCCAGCACGATTTGTTCGTACGCCGCGACCGCGATCATGAAACCGCACCAGAGCAGCGTGCTGCGGATGACGGGGCATCGCAGCGTGATCACGCCGCGCGCTCCCACCACGGCGAAAGCAAACGTGCCAGAAGGGCATTGCGGACGAACAGCAGGTCGATCAGAAGCGCGCCGGGCTGGGCGCCCATCTCGCTCTTGTACCCGGCATCGCCGACACCCCAGCTGATGCGCCGCACGCCGCGCTCGCCCGCCCGCGCAAAATCGTCATAGAGCAGGACGCGGCCGGCACCGAACTGGTTGAAGCGCTGGTCGTAATTGTTGGCGATGTAATAGCGCACCGGTCCGGCCTCGATCCCAAAGGTGAAGGCGGCGGGTGTGTCCCCGATCCACATCAGGCTTCCGAATAGCATGGCTGCCAGCACCGGGTCGGTGCAGATATCCTCCCAATAGCGCCGCATCTCGGGGTCGCGAAACTTGGTGTCCCCGCCATCGGCAAGCGTCCCGAGCCAGCTCTCCGCTTCGATCTGAGCCAATGCGTCGCGCTGCCGCGCAGTCCAGTCGCTTCCGCTAAAGAATTCGACCGAGACCGCGCCGCCTTCTTCCTCCAGCCTCCGCTTGCGCCAGCGGTTCTTGCGCTGCGTCTTGGTCGACGGCCAGGCGCCGTCCTGCCGCAAGGCTGCGAGATCGATCTCGAACACCTGGCCTAGCGGACGCGCAAGCGCGTGCCACCCGGCCTGGCGCAGCGCCAGGCGTAGCCGCTTGAGTTCGGGATCGCCGGCTTCCACCGGGCCGAGCCGCCAGATCGAACCCAGCCGCTTGCGCTGCCGGCCGAGCGCGGCGGCAAGAACCGCCTCGTCGATGCCTTGGGCTAGCGGAACTCCGCGGAAGGGCCAGTAGCTCCCGGCAATCTCGCGCAGCCGGAAAGGGCCGCCGCGGCGCATGGCCAGTCCTAATGCAGCAAGCGCCATACCCTCTTCGCCGCGCAGCACGATGCGGTCGGGCGGGGCGGGGGAGGCATCGAACCACCGGCTGCGCAGGAACGCCCGCTGCTGCGGACCATTCTGCGCCAGCGCGTCAAACTGCGCTGCGTCATCGCCGTGCTGCTGGTCGCTTGTCATGCTCTCGGGGGGACGTATCAGTTCGGACTACCGAAAACCCTGCGCCAGGCGCGAAAGGCCAGCGACTTTGCACGATTGCGCGCCGGCCAGCGTCCGGGCGCGGCGGGGCGATAGCCGGTTTTGCGGACAAGGCCGTTGAAGCAGCGCGCGCCGGCCTCGTCGTAGCTCCATTGGCTGCGCCAGGTGATCGATAGGGAGAGCGAGGGTTCGGATCCGTTGCGGACGAAATGCGGTGCCATGACCGGCACGTACACCGCCTCGCCCGGCTCGAGCGCGAAGGGCGTGCCGTCTGCAAGCAAGGCATCGTCCCACGGCAGCTCGCGCGGCCCGCCGAGGTGATAGCTTTCGTGGACACGATCGGGTGCAAAGCGGGCATCGCCGGCGGGGAACTGCGTCATGACCTTGGTCCCGCGAAGCTGCAGCAGGATATTGTGTTCGGGATCGAAGTGATACGGCGTCACGGCGTTGGGACTCGAGACGAAGATGAACCCCTGGGGAGCCAGCAATTCGCCCGTGGTTGCTTCTATTGCAGGGCGCAATTCGTCGAGCAGCCCCATGAGCAGCGCCTGGTATTCCGGCACCTGCTCGATGTTCTTGAGTACCGCCCAACTGCGGCAGGTGGCAATGTTGCGGATGGTATCCCCGATTGTCAGGCCGGTGGCGCCGGGTTTGCCGTCGACCCCGATCGGCAGGTCCCCACGATTGTATTCGACCGAACTGCCCGGCAACGCTTCGCCCAATTGCGCCAGCGAATCGAGCGACAGCCGGAAATCGGCTTCGAGCCCGTGACGCAGGACATGCGGCGTTTCCGGATAGGCGCGAGCGAAGGCCGCCAAAGATTGCGCGGGAAAGACCCGGTGGTGCGAAACAGATGGGGTGCCGTCATGCCTAGTCATTTGCGGTTCCTGCCCCGGCGCAGTTCAAGCGCGGTCAGCGCGCGCCCGATGCCGCGGCGCAAACTGCCGCCGATGGGGATCGACAGTTTGACGATTTCGCGCCGGTCGGGCCAGATCTGGCCGATCATCGGGTGGTCGGGTGCTGCGCAGCTGTCCGACAGGGTTACGCCCCTGCGTTCGAGAATTGCGAGATTTTCGACCTGCAGCAGCATGCCGGGGGAAAGTTTTGCCAGACTTTCATCAAATGTGGTCTTGAACCCGAAGGCGTGGGGCTCGCAGACGAAACTGCTGAGCATGGCGACCGGTTGTCCGTCCAGGTGGAAGGCCAATCGCTCGAGTTTTCCCAGCCGGGCCGCCGCTTTCAGGCTTTCGCGGAACACGGCCTCGGTATTCGGCGCGCTGGAGATCGCCGAGCCTTGGGCGCCTTTCCAACCCGCCTGTTCGAGTTCGAGAAACTGGTCGATCCAGCTGCCAAGCCCGGTGTCATCGTCGTGGCGCGTCAGCACCAACTCGCCGAGTTCTTCCAGCCGCCGCCGCTTGCGGTTCAATTCCTTGCGGCGCTTCTTGTCGAGCGCCAAGCGCAAATGGTCTTGCGGGGATCGTCCGCCGTGCAGCACGGCGCGCTCGATCGTTTCGACGATGCGCAGGCCGCGATCCGGTTTTCCGGCGATATCACGCAGCGCCGCCAAGGCAGCGCCATCGGCCGGGATTCCGGAAAGGTGGAAGAACAGGCTGCCGTGCGCGTGACGATCGCACCAGTCGAGCATGTGCTGCCAGAATGACGCGCAATGATCGTCCCTGACCAAGGGTTCGCCGCTGAAGGCGTTGGAATGCAGCCAGTTGGCGAGATGCGGCAGAGGCGTGCCGTGATAGTCGCGGTCGCGCAGCATGGGCATCAGCCCGACCAGTTCCCCGCGCACGACATGGGTGGCGAGCATGACCTCGCCCTTGGGGTCGAACTGGCGCAGCGATGGCAGCAGAAACCATGCTTCGTTGAAGGGATTGGGCGTCGCGCTGGCAAGTGCCAGGCGATGCCATTTTTCGATGAAACCGGCGTTATCCGCATCGCGCCATGACGCGACCGAGAACCCTTCGCTCAGGCCGGCCATGCCGCTGCGCGTGCTGGTGCCCTGCAAGCGGGCCTCGTGCTCGCCGCCGGGACCGAGCCGGTTGCTGGTCGTGAGTTCATCGATATGCGCCACTGCATTCCCCATCGGGCGACAAGCATAGGAAAAAAGCGCTTAAACTGGGTTAATGCGTCGAAAAGGACGGTGGCGGCACGTCTGTCCATGCCACCACCGCCTTCACCCGGACGCGTCGTCAGCCGCCCGCAAGCGCGGCAAGCAGCAAGAGCGCCACGATATTGGTGATCTTGATCATCGGGTTGACCGCCGGACCGGCTGTGTCCTTGTAGGGATCGCCGACCGTATCGCCGGTAACTGCGGCCTTGTGGGCTTCGCTGCCCTTGCCGCCGTGATGGCCGTCCTCGATATACTTCTTCGCATTGTCCCATGCGCCGCCACCGGCGGTCATCGACAAAGCCACGAAGATCCCGCCGATGATGACGCCGAGGAGCAAAGCCCCGAGTGCAGCAAAGGCGTTTTCCTGACCCGCGAGGAAGTAGATCGCGTAATAGATCACGATGGGAGCCAGGACCGGCAGCATCGAGGGTACGATCATTTCCTTGATCGCGGCCTTGGTGACGAGATCGACGGTGCGTGCATAGTCGGGCTTGCTGGTGCCCGCCATGATCCCCGGATCGCCCGCGAACTGTTCGCGCACGTCCTTGACCACATCGCCCGCAGCGCGGCCGACCGCGGTCATGCCCATCGCACCGAACAGGTACGGGAGCAGTGCGCCCAGCAGCAAACCGACGATCACGTATGGGTTCTCGAGGCTGAAATCGACGTCCGCATCGGGGAAGAACTCCGCGAGGTCGGTCGTATAGGCCGCGAACAGCACCAGTGCGCCCAGACCTGCCGAACCGATGGCATAACCCTTGGTCACCGCCTTGGTGGTGTTGCCCACTGCATCGAGCAGATCGGTCTTCTCGCGCACGCTGTCGTCGAGACCAGCCATTTCGGCGATCCCGCCGGCATTGTCGGTCACCGGACCATAGGCATCGAGCGCGACGACCATTCCCGCCAGCGCCAGCATGGCCGTTGCGGCATAGGCGATGCCCATGAGCCCGGCGAGCTGGAAGGTGGCGATGATCCCCGCGACGATGACGATCGTCGGCAGCGCGGTCGATTCAAGGCTGATAGCCAGTCCCTGGATCACATTGGTGCCGTGTCCGGTCTCGGAAGCCTTGGCGATCGACCTTACCGGGCGAAACCCGGTCCCGGTGTAATACTCGGTGATCCAGATGATGAGGCCGGTGATGACCAGCCCGATGACCGAACACCAGAACAGGTCCCAGCCGCTGAACGAGCGGACCTGTTCGGCAGTGCCTTCTTCGGCCAGCGGCGCCCCGGGGTCGATCCCGGCGATACTGCCGCCGATTTCGGTACCCATGCCGCCGAGAACCTGGCTCATGACGAGCCAGATCAGCGGGATTGCGAGAACAGCGGTGACGATGAAACCCTTGTACATCGCGCCCATCACATTGGTGCTGTTCTTGCCCAGCTTCACGAAATAGGTGCCGATGATGCTGGTCACGATGCAGGCCCCGCCGATGAGCAGCGGCAGCGCCATCATCGGCAGCAGCAGATCGCCCAGCGTTTCACCGAACAGCAGCGCGGTCAGCACCATGGTGGCCCCGACCGTGACGACATAGGTTTCGAACAGATCGGCAGCCATGCCCGCGCAGTCGCCGACATTGTCACCGACATTGTCGGCGATGACCGCAGGGTTGCGCGGATCGTCTTCGGGAATGCCCGCCTCGACCTTGCCGACCAGATCGGCGCCGACATCGGCGGCCTTGGTGAAGATCCCGCCGCCAAGACGCGCGAAAATCGATATCAGCGAGGCGCCGAAGGCCAGGCCGACCAGCCCGTCGATCACTTCGCGGCTGTTGGGCGCGTGTCCGCCGGGGCCGACAAGGTACCAGAAGAACACCGCAATCGCGAGCAAGGCGAGGCCTGCCACCAGCATGCCAGTGATCGCACCCGCACGGAAGGCGAGCGTCAGGCCTTGCTGGAGCCCGCTTTGCGCGGCAGCGGCGGTACGCACGTTGGCGCGCACCGAAATGTTCATGCCGATGAAGCCGGCGACACCCGACAGGATCGCCCCGATCACGAAGCCGACCGCCGGCACGATGCCGAGGAAGGCGAAGACCAGCACCGCTACCGCGATGCCGACCACGCTGATCGTCGTATACTGGCGTTTCAGATAGGCCTGTGCGCCTTCCTGAATTGCGCCGGCGATTTCCTGCATTCGTTCGTTGCCGGCGCCTGCGCCAAGCACCTGGCGGCTGGTGACGAAGCCGTACACGACGGCCAGCAGTCCCAGCAGTATTGCTATGAGAACTAGGTCCACGAAATTTCCCCCTCCCGCTATGTTTATATCTTTTTGCGCTCCGGCGCGGGAAACGCCGAGGCTTAGCGAAGGTATAAGCGGCATCCGTTACGTGACAAGGTGGAATTACGTAGCAATATTTCGCCGCGCACGGCCCTGCGCGCAAGCAATCAGTGGCGGTAGCCAAGCCTTTCGGCATCGGGGAAAATCTCGCCGTCCAGCGATAGTCCGGGGGGACCACCGGTCACCGTCCCGACACGTGCGGCGACGATGGGAAGGGCAGCATCGGCGGGCGCGGTAAACAGCAATTGGTAGTCATCGCCCCATCGCATGCATTCCCCGGCCTTCTGCGGATCGGCCACCGGGACCTGCGCGCTGTCGAGCGCCAGTTCGACGCCGCTGGCATGCGCGAGGCGCCAGGCGTCGAGCAGCAAGCCGTCGGAGACATCCATCATCGCCGTTACATGCGGGGCCAGCGCGATTCCTTCGGCCACCAGCGGGCGCGGGCGGCGATAGGCGAGGTCTGCGCGGCTGCCGCTGGCGCGGTCGCCGAGGCCGAGCATGGCATAGCCGAGCGTGCCGGTAACGAACACCGCATCGCCTGCCCGCGCGCCGCGGCGGTCGGGCGCGGGCGTATGCGTTGCCTTGCCGACCGCGGTGCATCCCCAGACCCTGCGGCCTTCGGCGCGCACGGTATCGCCGCCCAGCAGCGCCACGTCGTATTCGCCGAGGATTTCACGCAAGCCCTCGATAAAGCGCGCGTCGGAATCGCCCAGCATATGCGACACCAGCACGCCGAGGGGCCGTGCACCCTTGGCTGCCAGATCGGACAGGTTCACCGCGACGAGCTTCCATGCAACGTCGGCAAGGTCCTCGTCCGCGCGGACGTGGACGCCCTCGACCAGCGTGTCGTGGGTGAGGACCAGCTGCTGGCCGCCGACATTCAGAACTGCGGCATCATCCTCGAGACCGCGTGCGGCGGGGGTGTCCGCCAGCGCCTTGAGCGCGGCGACGAACGCGCTTTCGTTCAGCGTCCGGCCTCGGTCGCCACGGCGTCGAGGATGCCGTTGACGAATTTTGCCTCGCGATCGTCGAAAAATGCCTTGGCGACATCGACATATTCACTGATCGAGCTGGCCTTGGGGACATCTTGCCGGGCGATCAGTTCGTAAGTGCCCGCACGCAGGATCTGCAGCATGGTCTTGTCGAGCCGCGCCAGCGTCCAGCCCTGCGCCAGCCGCGCGGTCAGCTTGTCGTCGATCTCCGCGCGGCGCGCATCCACGCCCGTGACGAGGTCGTCGAAGAAATCGACGTCGGCTTCGGCATATTCCTCGTCTTCGATCACGCGGCCGAGCCGGTGCTGGTGGAACTCGTTGAGCAGCCTGGTCATGGCGGTGCCTTCCATATGCTGCTGGTAGAGCGCCTGCACGGCACCGAGGCGGGCCGCGCTGCGGGCCTGGGACTTCGAATTCTGGTTCATTTCAATCTCGTGGAAATCGACAGCGCGTGCGCAGGAAGCCCCTCGGCCTCCGCCAGCCTGACCGCGGCCGGGCCGATCGCGGCCAGCGCGGCTTCGGAGGCGTCGATGAAGCTGGTCCGCTTCATGAAGTCGAGCACCGACAGGCCGCTGGCAAAGCGCGCGCGGCGCCCGGTGGGAAGGACGTGGTTCGGGCCGGCGATATAGTCGCCCACCGCTTCCGGCGTGTGCCGGCCGAGGAAGACGCTGCCGGCATGGCGCATCCGGTCGAATAGGCCCTGCGGTTCGTCGACCATCAGCTCGACATGCTCCGCTGCCAGCCGGTCCGACAGGGCGGGTGCCTCATCGAGACTGCGAACCACCACGATCAGGCCATGTGCGTCCCAGCTGGCCTTGGCCGTCTTGCCGGTGGGCAGCTTCATCAACGCGAGGTCGACTGCGTCCTCGACCTGCCGAGCCAACGCGTCGCTGTCGGTAATCAGGATCGACTGGCTGGTCGGGTCGTGCTCGGCCTGGCTCAGCAGGTCGGCGGCGATCCATTCGGGATTGTTGTTGCCATCGGCGATGACGAGAATCTCGCTGGGCCCGGCGACCATGTCGATGCCGACCACGCCGTAGAGCTGGCGTTTCGCTTCGGCGACCCAGGCATTGCCCGGCCCGGCGATGACATCGACCTTGCCGATCCGGTCGGTGCCATAGGCCAGCGCGGCCACGGCCTGCGCCCCGCCGACCCGCCAGATTTCATCCACGCCCGCGATATGGGCAGCGGCGAGAACCAGCGCGTTGGTCTCGCCGCCCGGCGTAGGCGTGGTGACGACCAGTCGCTCCACGCCTGCGACTTTCGCGGGGATCGCGTTCATCAGCAGCGACGAGGGATAGGATGCGCGTCCGCCGGGGACATACAGCCCAGCGGCTTCGACCGCGTTCCAACGCGCACCGAGCCGCATGCCGATATCGTCGGTATAGTCGCGGTTTTCGGGAAGCTGGCCCTCATGATATGCGCGGATGCGGCTGGCCGCGGTTTCCAGCGCATCGCGCAATTCGGGGTCGAGCGCATCATAGGCTTCGCGGCAGGCGGCCAGCGGTATGCACCAGTCATCGTCTTGCGCCAGCCGGTGGCTGTCGAAGCGCGCAGTGTATTCGGCCAGCGCGGCATCGCCGCGTTCGCGCACTTCGTTGATCATCGAGGCGACATCGCGCCCGACTTGCGTATCGCTTTCCCGGCGATCGCGCACGATCCGGGCAAAAGCGCTTTCGAACCCGGCGTCGGCGGTTTTCAGGAATTGCATCAGGCGGCCTCGCGCTGTGCCGCGTCGGCGCGGAAGGCTTCGACCAGCGCGGCCACGCGCGGATCGGTCTTCAGCGCGGCACGGTTGACGATGAGGCGCGCCGAAATGTCGAGGATACGGCTGGTTTCGACCAAGCCGTTTTCGCGCAGCGTCGTGCCGGTGGAGACCAGATCGACGATCCGCCCGGCAAGGCCGAGTGCGGGCGCGATTTCCATCGCCCCGTTCAGCTTTACGCATTCGGCCTGGATGCCCTGCCGTTCGAAATGGCGGCGGGTGAGGTTGGGGTATTTGGTCGCGACGCGCAGGTGGCTGGCACCGTCGATGCTTTCCGCGCCTTCTACCGGCTCGGCCACCGCAAGATGGCAGTGCCCGAAGTCGAGATCGACGGGCGCGTAAAGGTCCGCATAGTCGAATTCCTCGATCACGTCCGAACCGACAATACCCATCTGCGCTGCGCCATGGGCCACGAAAGTCGCGACGTCGAAGGCGCGCACGCGGATCAGGCGCATGTCATTGCGCGTGGTCGCGAAGGTCAGCGAGCGGTTCGCCTTGTCGTGGAAAGCGTCTTCGGGCACGACCCCGGCACGCGCCATTACTGGCAGCGCTTCGTCAAGGATACGGCCCTTTGGAACGGCGAAGGTGAGGCATTCGTTCATTGGATGCGCAAATAGGCAGCGAGGGTGCAAAGGGCAATGGCGATCGACAAGGCAAAATATGTCGTGACCACGCCGGGGGCCACCGGCCCGGCGGCGGTGGCACGCGCTTTCGAAAACCAGGTGGCCTATTGCCGCGACAACCGCGCGGGGGTCACCGCGCTGGTCTGCCAGGCGGTTGGCGACCTGCTCGATACGGACCGCGGCGGCGCCTTCATGCGCCGGGTGCGCCGCTGGGCCGGTCCGCCGCTGGCCGATGCACTGCCTCTACGGGTAGCGGGGGGACTGCACGCCCTGCACCAGAGCGGGGAAGAGCCGGGCCTGTCGCCGATCTACGAAGGACTGGGCCCGAACAATGCCGCCGAACTCGTCGCTGCGGCGATCGAACGGCACGAAGCCTTCCTGATGCCGTGGCTCGACGGTCCGCCCCAGACCAACGAAGCCGGCCGGTCGGCCAGTTTCGCGGCAGCATTCCTGTGGCTGGTGGAACAGGGGCTTCCCGGCCATTTCGACCTGCTCGAGATCGGCTCCAGCGCGGGCGTCAACTTGATGATGCGGCGATATCGCTATGACCTTGGCGGCGTCTGCGTTGGGCCCAAGAATGCGCGCATGCGGATTGCGCCCGAATGGCGCGGCGCGTCCCCGCCGGACCAGGGGTTCGACATCGTCGGTGCGCAGGGCTGCGACGTGTCGCCCATCGACCTGACCGACGAAGGGCAGGTCGCGCGCCTGAAGGCCTATATCTGGCCCGAATTTACCGACCGCTTCGCCCGATTGGAGACGGCGATCGCGGCGGCGCACACCTTCCCGCCGGAGATCGAGCGCCGGCGGGCGGTCGATTTCCTCCGCGATCGGCTGGAACGTTCGCAGGAACGAGGGACTACGCGGGTGCTGATGCATTCGGTGGTCTGGCAATACATTCCGCGCGACGAACGCGACCAGATCGTCGAATTGATGGAAGCCGCGGGGCAGCGCGCGGACTCCGAGACGCCGCTCGCCTGGGTCAGCCTGGAGGCCAACCGCGATACGCACCGGCATGAGCTGACCGCCAGCTACTGGCCCGCCGGCGATCTGAGGCGCAATCTTGCCACCGCCCATCCGCATGGCGCATGGATCGAATGGAAGGGCTGATCAGCTGGTTCGGCCAAGGAACGCGTCGGCCGCCGCATTGAACGCTTCGGGCGCTTCCCATTGAACGAAGTGTCCGCAATCGGGGACCTGCACCACTTCAGGGTCGGCAACCATCTGGTCGAGACCGTCCAGATTGGCGGAAGGCAGCGCTTCGTCGTCCATCGCCCAGATCACCAGCGTGGGTATCGCCAAGGTCGGCAGCGGGTAGGGCTGGTAGTCTTCTGGCAGTGCGTAGGGTGCATCGGGCGGCGGAACCGTCATCGGGCTGGCGCGGTAATAGTTCAGCATTCCGAATGCTGCATCGGGATCGGACCAGTCCTTCAGCATGGCCGCGGCTTCGTCCTCTTCGACGCGCGCCATCACCTGTCCTTCGAACGCCTTCATCAGCAGTGGCCCGAGACCATGCTCGCGCACCAGCGCATCGTTCGCGGGATCGCGGAAAATCGTGAAGTACTGGCTCGCCTTGCGCTGCTGGCGATTGGTGTAGAGGAGCTTGGGAAACAGCACTGGATGCGGCGCATTGGCAATAATTGCGCGCGTGACGCGGCCGTTCGCCATGCCGCCATAGGCCACGCCCCACGCGATCGCGCCGCCCCAGTCGTGACCGACGATGGTGAAACTCTCGACCCCCAGCGCATCGGCGAGCAGGAACACATCGCCCACCAGTTTGTCGGGCGTATAGGCTTCCACCTCCTGCGGCTTGGACGACCCGCGATAGCCGCGCTGGTCGGGCGCGATGCAGCGAAACCGGTCGGAGAAATGCGGGATCTGGTTGCGCCAGGTGCGGTGGCTTTCGGGAAAGCCGTGCAGGAAGATCAGCACGGGCGCATCGCGCGGGCCTTCGTCCACCACATCGAGTTCGATGCCGTTCGCTAGCACCACGCGCTTCTGCTGCAGCGGCATGCTCAACTGTCCGCCTTCATCTTGTCCATATATCCGGCCGCGACCATGCCCGCGACCTGGTCGAGCAGTTGATCGGGTGTCCGGCGCAGTTCGCCCATGGCCTCTTCCACGCCTTCGGCGACGATGATCTCGCGCTGGTTGGCCTCCACCGCGTCGACGATCCGTTTGGCGGCTTCGTCCGGGGCAATGCCGTTATCGATCACCTTGTCGCTGCGCCCGCGCTTGCTGCCATCGGCGGTAAGCGCATTGCGGCTGACATCGGTGGCGACCGATCCCGGGCACACGACATGCACCGAAACCCCCTGCTGCGACAGCTCGGCCCGAAGCGCGTCGGCATAACCGATGAGCCCGAACTTGGCCGCGCAATAGGCGGTGCGCATCGGCACGCCGACTTTGCCGGCGATCGAACTGATGAACAAGAGCGTGCCGCTCTGCCGCGCGACCAGATGGGGCAGCAGCGCCTGCGTCGCGGCGATTTGCGCGGTGAGGTCGATATCGATGATCTCGCGGTATACCGCCATGTCGGTATCCACCGCCGCACTGCGCTGCGAAATACCCGCATTGGCGACGAAGATGTCCACGCCGCCGTGCCAGTCGACCGCTTGCTGCGTCGCGGCTTTCATCGCCGCCTCGTCGCGCACGTCGAAGGGGAGGATCAGCGTTTCGCCGTCTATCCCGTCGGCAACCTGCGTCAGCCGCGCCTCGTCGCGGCCCGACAGGATGA
>Ga0098074_1000533_pt1 | contig 24782 bp, 16 predicted proteins | sample 32_taG_FD_75064 | JGI IMG/M metagenome (GOLD analysis project Ga0098074, IMG submission 75064) | Marine viral communities from the Gulf of Mexico - 32_GoM_OMZ_CsCl metaG | ecosystem: Environmental > Aquatic > Marine > Oceanic | place: Atlantic Ocean: Gulf of Mexico | collected 2015-07-12
CGACGCGCTGATCGCGGCGCAGCAGCAGCGCGCCGGGCCGTGGCGCGCGGCGGCGTGAACGCGGCGGCGCATCCGGTGGCCGCGCCGCAGGCGGACGCGGCAGTGCATTCAATGGCGGCGCCGCAAGCGGACGCGGCGTGGGACGAATTCGTCGCCGCGCATCCCGATGCGACGCCCTTTCACAGCCGCGCGTGGTGCGAGGCGGTCGCGGCGGCGACCGGGCACCGGCTCGAGCCGATCCTGTCGCGCGACGCGGCGGGGCGGGTGCGGGGGCTGTTGCCGCTGCACCATATCCGCTCGCGCCTGTTCGGCGACGCGCTGGTTTCGAGCGGCTTTGCCGTGGGCGGAGGGATGTTGGCGCAGGATGCGGCGGCGGCGGAGCTGCTTGCCGACAGCGCCGCCGATGTCGCGCGCGCGCTCGGCGTGCGCGCGGTCGAACTGCGCGGCGGACCGGTGCCCGACGGCGAGGGCTGGCGCGCCGAGGAGGGAGTCTATGCGGGCTTTGCGCGCGACCTTGCCGACGGCGACGATGGCGAACTGCTCGCCATTCCGCGCAAGCAGCGCGCCGAGGTTCGCAAGGCGCTCGCGAGCGACCTGACCGTCACGACGGGGCGCGGCGAGGAGGAGCGGCGCGACCATTACCGCGTCTATGCGACGAGCGTGCGCAACCTTGGCACGCCGGTCTTTCCGCGTGCGCTGTTCGACGCGGTGCTCGACGCTTTCGGGGAGGACGCCGACATATTGACCGTGCGCCGCGGCGGGCGCGCGGTGGCGAGCGTGCTCAGCCTTTACTGGCGCGGGACGGTGATGCCCTATTGGGGCGGCGGGCTGGCCGAGGCGCGGGGGCTGCGCGCGAACGAGCTGATGTATTTCGCGCTGATGCGCCACGCGCGCGCGCGCGGCTGCACGCGCTTCGACTTCGGGCGCTCCAAGGTCGGGACGGGGCCGTTCGCCTATAAGAAGAATTGGGGTTTCGCGCCGCAGCCGCTCACCTATGCGCGCTGGCTCGCGCCGGGGCAGGCGGCGCGCGACACCAATCCGACGAGCGCGAAATACCGGATGCAGGTTGCGCTGTGGAAGAAGCTGCCGCTGTGGGCCGCGAACCGTATCGGGCCCGCCATCGCGCGCGGGCTGGGGTGATTGGGGTGGCACGACCTTTCGTCATTGCGAGGAGCCGCAGGCGACGAAGCAATCTCCAGCCTCCGGCGCCGGGCCAGGTTGCCGGCTGGAGATTGCTTCGCTTCGCTCGCAAGGACGGGAGGGGGCGGGGGTGAGCGAAATCCTGTTCCTCGTCCACCGCGCGCCGTGGCCGCCCGACCGCGGCGACCGCATCCGCAGCTGGCATATGTTCGAGGCGCTGGCGAAGCTGGCGCCGGTGCATGTCGCGGCGCTCGCCGACAGCGACGCCGACGCGGCAGTAGCGCGCGCGAAAATGGCGCCGCTTTGCAAGAGTCTGTGCATCGAAGTTCGCGACGTTTCGCGCCCGGTCGCGCTCGCGCAGGCGTTGCTGCGCGGCGAGCCGGTGTCGAACCGGATGTTCCGCAACGGCGCGCTCGCACGCCATGTCGACGGGCTGCTCGCCAGCGGGGCGATCACTCATATCGTCGCCTTTTCGGGCCAGATGGCGCAATATCTGCCGCCGCATTTCGACGGGCCGCGCGTGATGGATTTCGTCGACGTCGATTCGGCGAAGTTCGCCGCCTATGCCGCGCAGGATGCGCGCCAGCCGCTGCACTGGGTCCACCGGCGCGAGGCGGCGCGGCTCGGCGCGTTCGAGGCCGAGGTCGCGCGCGCGGTCGATGCGAGCCTGTTCGTGAGCGAGGCCGAAGCGGCGCTGTTCCGGACGCAAAGCGGGCTCGGCGCCGACCGCGTGCGCGCGCTCGAGAACGGGATCGACACCGGCCATTTCGACCCCGCGACGGTGGCGCCGGTCGCGCGCGAGGGCGACGCACCGCTCGCGGTCTTTACGGGGCAGATGGACTATCGGCCCAATATCGACGCGGTGCGCTGGTTTGCGGAGGCGGTGCTGCCGCGCGTGCAGGCGGTGCATCCGGGGGCACGCTTTGCCATCGTGGGGCGCGCGCCGACCGACGCGGTGCGCGCGCTGGGCGAGCGTGCGGGGATCAGCGTGACAGGCGAGGTGCCCGACGTGCGCCCGTGGCTCGCCGCGGCGGACGTGGTCGTCGCGCCGCTGCTGCTCGCGCGCGGGGTGCAGAACAAGCTGCTCGAAGCGATGGCGATGGCGCGCCCCGTCGTCGCGAGTGCGGCGGCGGCCGAGGGGATCGACGCCGCGCCGGGCGAGCATCTGCTCGTCGCCGACGGCGCCGAAGCGATGGCGGCGGCGGTCGCGCGATGCTTTGCCGACCCGGCGCGCGCCGCAGCCCTGGGCGCGGCGGCGCGCGCGCGGATGATCGAACGCTATGGCTGGGAGGCGCAGCTCGCGCCGCTCGCGCAATTGCTCGGGCTGGCGGCATGATGGTGCGCGCGCTTCGACTCGCGCCGCCGGGGGCGTGGACGCGCTGGCGGCAGCACCTCGCCGCGCTGGGGCTGCTGTGGACGGCACTGGCCGCGCTGTTTGCACGCGATGCAGCCGACATGGCGGGCATCTGGTGGAACAGCGCGACCTTCACCCATTGCCTGTTGATGGTACCGCTGATCGGCTGGCTCGTCGCGCAGCGGGTGCCGCAATTGCGCGGCCTGACGCCGGTTTACTGGTGGCCCGCGCTGCTGTGGCTCGCCGGGGGCGGGCTTGTCTGGCTGGTCGGGGAGGCGGCGAGCGTCGCGCTGTTCCGGCATCTGGGGCTGGTGCTGATGCTCCAGGGCGCGGTGGGCGCGGCGCTCGGTGAGCGGCTGGTGCGCGCGCTGCTGTTCCCGCTTGCCTATGCGCTGTTGCTCGTGCCGTTCGGCGAGGAACTGGTACCGCTGCTCCAGACCTTTACCGCCGCGATCAGCGTCGCGCTGCTCCGGCTTGCGGGGCTGGAGGCGGCGCTAGAGGGTGTGTTCATCACGACGCGCGCGGGGCTGTTCGAGGTCGCCGAGGAGTGCGCCGGGGTCAATTTCCTGATCGCGATGCTCGCCTATTCGGTGTTCGCGGCGCATCTCTGTTTTCGGGGATGGAGGCGGCGCACGCTGTTCGTATTCTCCGCGCTGGCGGCGACGATCCTGGCCAATGCGCTGCGCGCGTGGGGAACGATGCTCGCCGCCGACATCTGGGGGATCGAGGCGGCGGGGGGCATCGATCATATCTTCTATGGCTGGATTTTTTTCGGGCTGGTCATCCTGATTGTCATGCTCGTTGCGCGGCGCTGGTTCGACCGGCCCGCGGGCGACGTCGCCGTCAACGTGACGGGGCTTCAAGGAACCCCGCGGTTCAGCGGTGCGGCGCGCCATATACTTCCCGCCGCGCTCGCCATCCCGCTCGCCTTTGCGGGATGGGCGGCGTTGATCGGCGGGCGGTCGGGGCCGTTGCCCGCGACGATGGCGGTCGCGGCGCCTGCGGGCTGGTCGGCGGCGGCGGCCGATGCGACGCCGTGGAGACCGCGCTTCGACGGCGCCGACCAGATCGTGCTTCGCGATTTTGCCGATGCGCGCGGGCGCGTCGTCACCGTGGCGATCGGCGGGTTCGAACGGCAGGCGGAGGGGCGCGAGGTCGCGGGCTTCGGGCAGGGCGCGGTCGATCCGGCGAGCGACTGGGCGTGGAGCGCGGCGCTCGCGCCGGTGGGCGGCGCGCGCACCGAACGGCTGTTCCACCCGGGACCGGTGCTGCGCGATGCGGCGACCTGGTATGTCGTCGATGGCCGCGCGACCGGGAGCGCGCGCACGGCCAAGCTGCTCGGGCTGAAGGCGCGGCTTGGCGGCGGCGACCCGCGCGCGCTGTCGCTGATCGTCAGCGCCGAGGCCGGGCAGGGCGGTGCCGCTGCGATAAGCGATTTCGTTTCCGCGTCGGGCGGAGCGCAGGCAATGGCTGACCGCGCGCTGAAACTGCGATAGGAGCACAGCCCTATGTGCGGGATCGCAGGCATTTATCACCCGGAGACGGCAAAGCCCGTCGATCCCGCGCGGCTTCGCGCGATGCTCGAACCGATGGGGCATCGCGGCCCCGACGGGTCGGGCGTGTGGACCGCGCCGGGGGTCGGGCTGGGGCATCTGCGGCTGTCGATCATCGACATCGAGGGCAGCCCGCAGCCGATGGCGAGCGCCGACGAAGCGGTGACGCTGAGCTATAACGGCGAAATCTATAATTTCCGCGAGCTGCGCGCCGAGCTTGAGGATCGCGGCCATCGTTTTCGGACGAGCGGCGATACCGAGGTCATCATCGCGGCGTGGCGCCAATGGGGCCCCGAGTGCCTGTCGCGGTTCAACGGCATGTTCGCCTTTGCGCTCCACGATGCGGCGCGCGGCTGCCTGTTCCTCGCGCGCGACCGGCTGGGGGTGAAGCCGCTGCATATGGCGCGGCTGTCCGACGGGTCGCTTGCCTTTGCCTCCGAACTCAAGGGGTTGCTCCGCCACCCGCTGCTGCGCTGCGAGGCACGGCTGTCGGCGGTCGAGGATTATCTGGCCTTTGGCTATGTCCCCGACGACAGCAGCATCGTCGCGGGCGTCGAAAAGCTGGCGGCGGGCCATTATCTGCTGATCGAGCGCGGCAAGCCGGTGCCGGCCCCGACGCGCTGGTGGGCGCCCGATTTCTCGCGCCGGATCAAGGCGAGCGAGGGCGAGGCGGCCGAGCATCTGGTCCACCTGATGCGCGCCGCGGTGACCGACCGGATGGTCGCCGACGTGCCGCTCGGCGCCTTTCTGTCGGGCGGCGTCGATTCGAGCAGCGTCGTCGCGCTGATGGCCGAGGCGAGCCCAAAAGCCGTGAAGACCTGCACGATCGGTTTCGACGAGGCGGCGCTCGACGAGACCGCCTATGCGCAGGCAATCGCCGAGCGTTTTGCGACCGATCACAGGACGCGCACCGTGGCGGCGGGCGATTTCGGGCTGATCGACCGGATCGCGGACATGTTCGACGAACCCTTCGCCGACGCGAGCGCGCTGCCGACGTGGCGCGTGTGCGAACTGGCGCGCGAGACGGTGACGGTCGCGCTGTCGGGCGACGGCGCCGACGAGGCGTTCGCGGGCTATCGCCGGATGGTGTTCCATCACCAGGAGGAGCGGCTGCGGCGCATGATCCCGGCGCCGCTGCGCCGCGGGCTGCTCGGACCGCTCGCGAAGGTCTGGCCGCAGATGGACTGGGCGCCGCGCCCCTTGCGCGCGCGCGCGACGCTCGCCAGCCTCGCGAAGAGCGGGGCGGAGGGCTATGCCGAGGCGGTCGGGGTCACCGGACCGGCGCAGCGCGCGCGGCTGTTCAACGATGCCGCGCGGCGCGCGCTCGGCGATCATGTCGCCGAGGCGCGTTACTGGAAGGCGATGGCCGAGGCGCCCGCGCGCGAGCCGCTCGACGCTGCGCAATATGCCGACCTGATGATCTGGCTTCCCGGCGACATTCTGACCAAGACCGACCGGACGAGCATGGCCGCCAGCCTCGAGGCGCGCGAGCCGCTGCTCGATTATCGGCTGATCGAATTCGCCGCCGCGCTGCCCGCGGCGATGCGCGTGCGCGGCGGGACAGGGAAGGCGCTGATGAAGCGCGCGATGGAGCGTTATCTGCCGCGCGACATCCTCTATCGCCCCAAGATGGGGTTCGTGACGCCGGTGTCGCACTGGTTCCGCGGCGCGCTGACCGATCAGGCGCGCGCGCTCGCGACCTCGGCGACGCTGTCGCGCACCGGCTGGTTCGACATGGCCGAAATCGACCGCATCGTCGCGGCGCACCAGTCGGGGCGGCGCGATCACGGGCGGCTGATCTGGCAATTCTTCATGCTCGAAAAATCGCTGGCGAAGCTGTTCGGGATCTGAGCCGCCGCGCGTTCGCAAGGAGCGACCGCGTCATTGCGAGGAGCGTAGCGACGAAGCAATCTCCAGCTGTGAACCTCGTGCTGGATCGGTGGCTGGAGATTGCTTCGCTTTGCTCGCAATGACGAGGGGCCGATCCAACACCACCTCTTAACCCATCGCGGCTACCCTCTCGCCGATGACGGTTCATCCTGCCTTTCCCGTCGACGGCGTGCCCGTGCCGTCGGGCGCGGCGCCGCTCTGTGTGCGCGTCGTCGATCCGCTGGCGCTGTCGCCCGAGCTGGCGGCGGCGTGGGACGCGCTGGCCGCCGAGGCGAGCGAACCCAACCCCTTTGTCGAACGCTGGTGCCTGCAATCGGCGCTCCACCTGCTCGACCCCGACCGGAGCGCGCGGCTGGTGATGGTGATGGGCGGCAGCGCGGGGCCGCTGATCGGCGTCATGCCGCTCGCGCGGGCCGAGCGCTACGGACGGCTGCCGCTTCGCCACGTCACGGGCTGGGCGCATCCCAATCATTTTCTCGGCACGCCGCTCGTGCGCGCGGGGTTCGAGCAACTCTTCTGGTCGATACTGCTCGGCTGGTGCGATGCCGCGCGCTGGGCGCAGACGATGCTGCATGTGCCGCGGCTGACCGAGGACGGACCGCTCCACCGCGCGCTCGTCGCGGCGGCGGACGAGCGGGGGCGCGCGGCGCGAACGGTACACCGCGAGGAGCGCGCGCTGCTCGAAAGCGACCTCTCCGCCGAGGCCTATTGGGAGGCGGCGGTGCGCACGAAGAAGCGCAAGGAATTGCGGCGGCAGGCAAACCGGCTCGCCGAGGAGGGCGCGGTTGCCTTTCGTCGCTGGAGCGCGGACGAGGCGCCGGGGCCGTGGATCGACGCCTTTCTCGCGCTCGAGGCGCGCGGGTGGAAGGGGCGCGCGGCATCGGCGCTGGCGTGCGACGGCGGGACAGAGGCGTGGTTCCGCGCGATCGTCGGCGCGGCCGCCGAGACCGGCAAGCTCGACATGCGTGCGCTCGACCTCGACGGGCGACCGCTCGCGATGCTGGTCAATTTCCTCTGCCCGCCGGGGGGCTTTTCGTTCAAGACCGCGTTCGACGAGGATTATGCCCGCTTTTCGCCGGGCGTATTGCTCCAGCAGGCGAACCTCGACCTGCTTGCCGAGCCGCGCATCGCCTGGGTCGACAGCTGCGCGGCGCCGGGACATCCGATGATCGACAGCGTGTGGCGCGAACGGCGGCGGCTCGTGTGGGTGAACGCGCCGCTGGCGGGGCGCGCCGACCGCTGGCGCTTCGCGGCGCTGACGCGCGCCGAGGATTTATGGCGACGCTGGAAGGGCGCTGCTGCGGATAAGGGGGACCAGCCATGACCGCACATCAACCGATCGTCGCGCCCGTCTTTCCGGACGAGGCGCTGGCGGCGATGGCCGCGCTTTATCCCGTCAAGGCGGGGCGGCTCGGCCACGGCCTCGGCGATCATCCGTTGTTGACGCTCGAGGCGCTCGCGACGCTCGGCGAACGCCTGCCCGCGGCGCAGGTCGAATATAATCCCGGCGACATTCCGATCGGCATCCGGCCCGAGGACATCCCCTCGAACGGGCTGTCGATAGGCGAGACGATCCGCACGATCGACGCGAACCGGAGCTGGGCGGTGCTCAAGAATATCGAGAGTGAGCCCAAGTATCGCGCGCTGCTGATGGACCTGCTGAGCGAACTCGAGGCTGTCGTCGCGCCGCGCACCGGCGCGATGCTGACGCCGCAGGGATTTATCTTCATCTCGTCGCCGGGGTCGATCACGCCCTTTCATTTCGATCCCGAGCACAACATCCTGCTCCAGCTGCGCGGGACGAAGGTGATGCACGTCTGGCCCGCGGGCGACGAGCGCTTTGCGAGCCGGGTCGAGCATGAACGCTATCACACCGGCGGCCACCGAAACCTGCCGTGGGACGACGCCTTTCGGGACGGCGCGCAGCAGGTGCCGCTCGCGCCGGGCGATGCGGTGCTGATGCCGGTGATGGCGCCGCATTTCGTCGCCAACGGCGATGCGCCGTCAATCTCGCTGTCGATCACCTGGCGCAGCGAATGGAGCTATCGCGAGTCCGAAGCGCATGCCGCCAATGCGGCGCTGCGCCGGCTGGGATTCGACCCCGCAATGCCGCCGCGCTGGCCGCGCCACGCGCGCGCGAAAACACTCGGCTGGCGCGTGTTGCGGCGGCTGCGGCTCGTCGCCTAACGAGGCTGTGACAGATTGCTTTCAATTGCGCGCAATTGCGGCTATGGGCGCGCATCCACGGAATTTGAGCCCATAGAGGATTGATGGCGAAAGAAGAACTTCTGGAAATGCGCGGCCAGGTGGTCGAGCTGTTGCCGAACGCGATGTTCCGCGTGCGGCTCGAAAACGACCACGAGATTCTGGGCCACACGGCCGGAAAGATGCGCAAGAACCGCATCCGCGTATTGGTGGGCGACGAGGTGCTCGTCGAGCTCACCCCTTATGACCTGACCAAGGGTCGGATCACCTATCGCTTCAAGTGATCGGCGCGGCATTGGGTTCGAACCCTGAACATCCCGCGCTCGTACTCGCTTCGACATCGCCGCGCCGGCGCGAACTGCTCGCGCGAATCGGGATCGAACCCGCGCGCATCGCGGCCCCCGACATCGACGAAAGCCCGCTGAAAGGCGAACTGCCGCGTCGCTATGTCGCGCGGCTTGCCGAAGCGAAGGCGCGCGCCGTCGAGCGCGCGGCGGGCGAGGTCGTGCTCGCGGGCGACACCACCGTCGCGGTCGGGCGCCGCATCCTCGAAAAACCGAGCGACGAAGCCGACCTGCGCCGGATGCTCGCGCTGCTTTCGGGGCGGCGGCATCATGTCTGGTCGGGCGTATGCGTCGTCGATGCCGCGGGCAAGGTTCGCGTGCGCGTTGCCGACACGATCGTCGCGTTCAAGGTGCTGAGCGCCAGCGAGATCGACTGGTATGTCGCGAGCGGCGAGGGGATGGGCAAGGCGGGCGGCTATGCCATCCAGGGGCGCGCCGAGATTTTCGTGCGCTTCCTGTCGGGCAGCCATTCGAATGTCGTCGGCCTGCCGCTGTTCGAAACGCGCAGCCTGCTTTCCGCCGCCGGGGTGCCGCTTGGCTGAGTGGCTGTACGAGGCCGGGATCGGCGAGGCGCGCGCCGCGCTCGTCGACGACGGCCGCATCGTCGAGGCGCGGATCGAGCGCGACGACGAGCGCCCGCGCGTCGGCGCGGTCGTCGTTGCGCGGCTGAGCGAAAAGGCGGGGAAGGGCGCGCTTGTGACGCTCGACCTTCCCGGTGCGCCGGTGGCAACGCTGTCGGCGGCTCCGCCCAAGACGTCGATCGGCGCCGCGCTGACCGTCGAAATCACCCGCATGGCGCTGCGCGAGCGCGGCCGCGACAAGCCTGCGCGCGCACGCATTGCGCCCGAGGGGGCGGAGATCACCGACGGAGCGAGCCTGCGCGAGCGGATCGCGGCGAACGGGGTGCCCGTTGCCGATTTGGGGCCGAGCGATCCCGACCGGCTCGAAGAAGCAGGCTGGTCGGAATTGATCGACGAGGTCCGGCGCGGCCACTGGCCCTTTGAGGGCGGCGCACTGTGGATCGATTCGACCCCCGCGATGACGGTGATCGACATCGACGGCGCGGGCGACACGCTGGCGCGCGCGCGGGCCGGAGCCATTGCGGCGGCCGCGGCGATTCGCTGCTGCGACATTGGCGGGTCGATCGCGATCGACTTTCCCTCGCTCGCCGGGCGCGCCGAGCGGCAGGAGATCGACGCGCTGGTCGATGCCCAGCTGCCGCAGCCGTTCGAGCGCACGGCGATCAACGGATTCGGCCTGATGCAGATTATCCGCCGCCGGTCGCGGCCTTCGCTGGTCGAGCAAATCCGCTTCGATGCGGCGCTGGCCGATGCGCTGGCGCTCCTGCGGGTGGCCGAGCGGACGGCGGGGACGGGCGAACTGCAACTCGTGGCGCGCCCGGCCGTTGCCGACCTGTTGAGCGCCCGCGCCGACTGGATCGACATGTTGCAGCGGCGGACCGGGCGCCCGGTTGCGATCCGCGCCGACGCAGCCATGAAAGGACCGGGCCATGCCCAATAGCTCCCCGCGCGTGCGCAGCTGTCCGCTTTGCGGCAAGCCGCGGGCCGACGAATTCAAGCCCTTTTGCAGCCGCGGCTGCCGCGACCGCGACCTCAACCGCTGGTTCGACGAGGGCTATCGCGTGCCCGTCGACCAGTCGCCCGACGGCACCGCGGACGACGATCGCTTCGACGATAGCTGACCGGTCGAAAAGCGTGCGAAAAGCCTCTGGACAGGATGAAATGCCCTGCCTATAGCCGCCGCTCGCCAGCGCGACCGACCGGTCGCAGCGGCCTTGCCCGGGTAGCTCAGTTGGTAGAGCATGCGACTGAAAATCGCAGTGTCGGCGGTTCGATCCCGTCCCCGGGCACCACGACCCTTTTCAGGGCGTTTCAGAAAATCCCGGAAGATCCGTTAAATCCTTCTGTTTAAACGATTTAATCGCGCGCCTCGTCCCGGGGCGTCGCTTTGCATCCCAGCCTCTTTTTGCACAGTTTGGCGGTATCTATCGTCAGCTCGCGAAAGGAGTTACCGCCATGCTCAGTGCAACAGCCGTCGCCCAGGCCCGCCCCAAAGATCATCAGTACAAGCTCTGGGACGAACGCGGCCTCTTTCTGCTCGTCATGCCCAATGGCAGCCGCTACTGGCGTTTCAACTATCGTTTCGCCGGCAAGCGAAAGACCATCTCGCTCGGGGTCTTCCCCGATGTCGGTCTCGCGGTCGCTCGCGACAAGCGCGACGAAGCACGCAGGCTCGTCGCCCTCGGCGAGGACCCCGGCGCTTCCAAACGCCAGCATGCCGCCGCCCTGCAGCTTCGACAGGCCGGGAGCTTCGATGTGGTGGCCGACGAATATATCGAGCGGCTGCGCCTCAAGGGCCGCAGCGAGTCCACCATCGGCAAGAATGTCTGGCTCTTCGACCATGTCCGGCCCGCGCTTGGACGCCGGCTCATGTCGGAGATTTCCGCGCCCGACCTTCTCGCGGTCCTTCGCAAGGTCGAAGCGCGCGGCCGCTACGAAACCGCGAACCGCCTGCGCGGAACCTTGAGCTCGCTCTTCCGCTACGCCATCGCAACGGGACGCGCCGATCGCGACCCTGCCGCCGATCTTCGCGGCGCGCTGATCACAGCCAAGGTAAAGCATCGAGCAGCCATCACCGATCCCAAGGCGGTGGGAGCATTGCTTCGCGCCGTCGATGGCTATGATGGCAGCGTCCTCGTGCGCATCGCGCTCCAGCTTTCTGCGCATCTGTTCACGAGGCCCGGCGAGCTTCGGCTCGCCGAATGGCGCGAGTTCGACTTCGAGGTCGGCGTCTGGACGATTCCGGCGGAGCGCACGAAGATGCGAAGGCCCCACAAGGTGCCGCTGACCGATCAGGCCATCACCCTGTTCGAACAGCTTGATGCAATCACCGGCGACGGCAGGCTTCTGTTCCCGAGCGTGCGATCGGCGGACCGTGCCATGTCGGACAACACACTCAATGCCGCGCTGCGCCGGCTCGGTTACGGTCCCGAAGAAATGACCGCCCATGGGTTCCGCGCAATGGCTGCGACGCTGCTCAATGAGTGCGGCCTGTGGCATCCCGATGCCATCGAACGCCAGCTCGGCCATGTCGAAGACAATGACGTGCGGCGGGCTTATGTGCGTGGCGAGCATTGGGCCGAGCGGGTCAGGATGATGGACTATTGGTCGAACCGGCTCGATAGTCTCAGGTCCAATGGAAAGGTCGCCGGGCGGCGGTTTCATCGATTTGCGGCGCGCAGGGTTGTGGCGGAGCAATGACGGTACGGTGGCAGCTCTGAGCTGTCGCACTTAGGCCTAGTTCCGCTACACTGGAATGGAACACCTGGCCGATTGCGGTCTGGCCGCTGTCCGGCGCAAATATATTTAAGCGGACATCCCACGGGCAGTCACGACTGGGCGGCGGGCTCGCATGCCGAAGAGCACCCGAGAGCAACGGTCCTGACTCTGCCTGTCAGTCAATCAGGCGTGCGCGGAATTCACGCTCAAAGGTTACGTCGTCATAATCGCGAAAGAACCGATCAATTTCGGCGCCCCATTCGAGTTCCTTATCGCAGATCAATCCGTCGGCGGCGATAAGGTCACCAACCGCGCGGCGAATGATCCGGCCCGCGCGTTCGTTTTGCGTATAGAGACGGAGCGCGGCAAAAAAGTCATCCGCGTTCGGTGCGAGACGCTGACTATGCGCAACAATTTCCGGAACTGGGGGTTCACCGGCCCACTCGCTGCGGAGCCACAGGCTGCAAACGAAACTGTCGATCACCTCGGCTTCGAGTGGATGCCAGACACCGTCGCACCTCGCCATGAAGGCGAGAATATTGAGCCCGGCGGTGAGCAGCGTCCGATCCGCGCGGGGAAGTCCCCAGCCCGATGCTGGGTCGAGTTCTGCATCGACCGCAAAGCGCGCGAAGAAACTGCCGTCTCCGAGCATCTCGCCCGACCTGGCGTCGAAGACGCCGGCGATACGATCGCATCGAAACTGCTTATACCTGTTCACCTTCTCGCAAATCGCACCGACATAGGCGAGCGTACCTCTGCGCTCGTAGCGCCGGCAGATGATACGCCGCATGGCGTTCTTATATTCGATGATGCAGACGTACGCCGAGATCGGTTGCGGCGTGTCGGGGGGTGAACAGGCGACTTCCTCATCATCCGCAACCTCGTCAAGTTCGATGCCGGGCGGAAGTGGTGGCACCGCGCTGCTGCGGCCGCCGAGCCGGGCAAGATTCCCAAGAGTCGTCATTCATATTCCCCTCACGCTCCGGCGCTTCGCTGCACCGAAGGTCTTCCCGCTACTGTTATGGCTTTGAGGCCGCGCTGCGGGAAGGCCGCTTCGCTAATTTTAAAGCAAAAATTGATCCAATGTGGCCGTTAAGTTAATCGGAGCGACGGAAAATGGCTGATCTTCTTGCCTAATCGGGACAAGGTTCGACTTTCGTCGCTTGGCTTGGCCCTCGCTGTCGGTATAGCCCTTGGATAGGGGGAAGAGAATCATGGCCGATATTGAACCGCTCGCGTCGATCCGGGACCGCTTACTGAAGGAGCGCCACGCGCTTCTCGATCTTTCGACGCGCAATCGCCTCCTCAACACGCCGCTTCGAACGCGCAACAATCGCGCCATCGAGATCGTCGACGAGAAATCGACCGAGGTGTTCCGGCTTCTCGACGACGGTAAGGCGCTGAGCTTCCTTCCCGGCGTCAAGCTCAGCGACGAAGAGCGCGCCGAGCTCGATCCGGACGACGATGTCACCGGCGGCATCCCGCAGCCCGACGAAGACGCTGTCGATGCGCGCGGCGTCGCCGGGCGGCACAGCGACCTCCGCCTCCAGACGCGCCTCACCTCCGAAGGGCTGCAGAAGCGGCTCTTCGACATTTGGTACGACGCCCAGACGCTCGAACAAGAGCAGGGGGTCAATATCCTCTATCTCGCGATCGGGCTCTTGCGCTGGTACGACAGCGATAGCTCCGACATCGCCCGCCACGCCCCGCTCGTGCTCCTGCCCGTCCGCCTCGATCGCAGCAGCGCGGCCGATCGGTTCAAGCTCAAGGGCCGCGACGAGCCGCCCTCGCCGAATCTCACCTTGCAGGCGAAGATGAAGGTCGAGTTCGGGCTCGTCATCGAGGATTTCAAGGACGAGGACGAGGTCGATCTCGCCGCCTATTGCGCGCGGGTCGCTGCTACCGTGTCGAGCCAGGCGCGCTGGGAAGTGCTGCCTGACGCCATGGTCCTTGGCTTCTTTTCCTTCTCCAAATTCCTGATGTACCGCGATCTCGATCCCGACAATTGGCCGGCGGATGGCGCGATCGACGCCAAGGCGACGATCGCCGCGCTGCTGCGCGACGGGTTTCCCGTGACCGAGCCGATCGTCGCCGACGACGTCCGGATCGACGACGCCATACGTCCGATCGAACTCCACCATGTCGTCGATGCCGACAGCTCGCAGACCGTGGTCATCGCCGAGGCCGCTGGCGGACGGTCGCTCGTCGTTAAGGGGCCGCCTGGGACGGGCAAGTCACAAACGATCACAAACATCATCGCCGCTGCCGTCGCGCGCGGCAAGAAAGTGCTGTTCGTCGCCGAGAAGATGGCAGCCCTCGAAGTCGTCCATCGCCGACTCCAGCAGGTCGGGCTCGGGCCGCTTACGCTCGAGCTCCACTCGAACAAGGCGAACAAGCGCTCGCTCCTCGAAGAGCTCAAGCGCACCCGCGACGCCCAGCATCGCAGCGCGCGCGGCGACCTCACCGTCGTGGAGAAACTCGGGGCGACCGGCGACGATCTCAATCGCTTCGCCGCCCGTCTGCACACGCCGCTCGCACCCTCCGAGCTCTCGCCGCACGCGATCCTCGGACGTCTCGCGTCCGTGGGGGACCGTGTAGGCATGACAGCGTATCCGCTAGACAAGGCCGAAAGCTGGTCGCGGCAGCGGGCCGCTGAGGTTCAGGCCCTCGCGGCCGAGGTGGCCGAACGCGCAAAGGCGCTGGGCGAGCCGGCCGCGGATCCCTGGATCGGCGTCCACTGCGGGCCGCTCGATCCCGTCGAACGCGAAGCGCTCGGCGCGCGGATCCGGATCGCCGTGGAGGCGCTTGGGCGCGTGTGTGCGGTCGCGGGCGTCTCCGCGCGCGAGCTTGGCACCGACGAAGCCTCGCTGTTCTCGGATCTCACCGTCGCACTCGGCGAGCTATCGGTGGCCCCGATCCCTGCGGGCGCCGATCTCGCGGCGATGAGCGATCCACTCTGGTCGTCCGATGCGGACCGCGCCGCTGAGCTGATCGCGGCGGGCCGGCGGCTCGCCGCGCTCTGGAGCGACGCCGAAGCCAAGGTCAATGCAGCGGGTCTCGGCGCGGACTGGTCGGCAATCCGCCTCGCGGTTGTGACCAAGGGAGCAAGTCTCTTCCGGATTCTCGACAGCAATTACCGCGCACAGCTCGCGCTACTGCGCTCCTATTTGAAGATCGAACTGCCCGGCTCGCAGGACGAGCGAATCGCGCTCATCGACGAAGCGGTCGAGGCGCGGGCGGCGCGGGCCGCGTTCGAGAAGGCGAGCGTTACGGGCGCGATGTTCGGTAGCGCGTGGAAAGGCGAGCGATCCGACTGGGACCGGCTCGAGGCGGTCCGCGCTTGGCGCGTTCGCCACGAGGGGCAGCCGGGCAGTGTCTGGTCGCGCCTCGCCGCGGGCGCCGACGTAGACGCGATCGAACATGCGCGTGCCGACCTCGCGGTCCAGCTGCCCAACCTCGATGCATCGCTCCGCGATCTGTTCGGGCATCTCCATCTGGATTTGAAGCGCTCACTCGGGGCGGAGGCGTTGTCGGGAGCCGCGCTTTATCGCCTCGCCGCGCGGCTCGAAGGCTGGTCCTCGAACCTCGAGGGGCTCAGCCGCTGGACCGCCTTCCATGCGCGGGCCCGCGCGCTCGGCGATGCGGGCGGCGCGAGCCTCGTCGCGGCGCTCCTCGATGGCGCGGTTGCGCCTGCCGAGCTGCCCGGCGCATATGCGCATGCTTACGCCGAAGTGCTCCGCAAGGCGCTGTTCGAGGCTTGGCCCGAGCTTCGCGGGTTCGACGGCGATCATCACAACGCCATGGTCGGCGACTTCCGCCAGTTCGACCGGGCGCGGATCGCGCTCGCGCAGGAACAGATCGTCGCAGCGCATGCCGCCGGACGCCCGTCGGGCGCCGCGGGCATCGGCCCGCTCGGCATCCTCAACGCCGAGATCGCGAAAAAGCGCCGCCATGCTCCGATCCGCGTCCTGCTCGACAAGGCGGGACCCGCGATCCAGCAGCTCAAGCCCGTCTTCATGATGAGCCCGCTCTCGGTCGCGCAGTTCCTCAAGCCCGGCGCACTACAGTTCGATATACTGGTGATGGACGAGGCGAGCCAGATCGAGCCCGTCGATGCGCTCGGCGCCATCGCGCGCGCGGACCAGATCGTCGTTGTCGGCGATGAAAAGCAGCTGCCGCCGACCGCCTTCTTCAAGAAGCTCACCGGCGAGGACGATGGCGAGGAGATCGACGAGGGGATCACGATCGAGGCTAAGGACGCCGAGAGCATCTTGGAGCTCTGCCTTGCCAAGGGCGTGCCCTCGCGCATGCTGAGCTGGCATTATCGCTCGAAACACCAGTCGCTGATCGCGGTGTCGAACCGCGAATTCTACGAAAACAAGCTCTTCATCGTGCCGAGCCCCTATGATGCGGTCGCGGGCATGGGGCTGAAGTTCAATCTCCTGAAGGATGCCCATTACGACCGCGGCGGCACGCGAACGAACATCCGCGAGGCGCGGCACGTCGCCGAGGCGGTAATCCGCCACGCGCGCGAGAACCCCGGGCAATCGCTCGGGGTCGCGACCTTCTCGGTCGCGCAGCGTCAGGCGATCCTGAAAGAGCTCGAGCTTCTGCGCCGCGAGAACCCGGACGTCGAGGAATATTTTCTGGGCGGCAGCACCGAGCCGTTCTTCGTCAAGAATCTCGAGAATATCCAAGGCGACGAGCGCGACATCATCTTCATCTCGGTCGGCTACGGCAAAACCGAGCAGGGCTATCTCGCCCACGCCTTCGGCCCGCTGAGCGGCGAGGGCGGCGAGCGCCGTCTCAACGTGCTCATCTCGCGCGCCAAGCTGCGCTGCGAGATTTTCTGCAACTTTACCGGCGCCGACATCGATCTCGAGCGAACCAAGGCGCGCGGCGTCGCGGCGCTCAAGCTGTTCCTGACCTTTGCCGAAACCGGCCATTTCGGGATGGGCGAAGTGTCGGGCGAGGACTTCGACAGCGAGTTCGAAATCCAGGTCTGCGAGCGCCTGCAGGTCCTAGGTTATGACGTGAAGCGCCAGATCGGGGCGTCGGGCTTCCGGGTCGATCTCGCGATATCGGATCCCGAAAAGCCCGGCCGCTTCCTGCTCGGAATCGAATGCGACGGCGCCCAATATCATTCTTCGCGCTCGGCACGCGACCGCGACCGGCTACGCCAGCAGGTGCTCGAGGCGCATGGCTGGATCATTCACCGGGTCTGGAGCGCCGACTGGTATCTGCGCCCGCAGGCCGAGCTCGCGAAGATCGAGGCGGCTGTCGCGGGCGCGAAGGCGGAATGGGCGGCGCGCGACGAGGAAGGCTATCGCGCTCCGCCGGCAGTGCCCGTCAGCTTCGAGGCCGAGACGGTCGGCGACACCGATATCGTGACCGCGATCGTCGGTGAGAAGCGGCGGCACGAAGCGCGGCCTTCAGCCTATGTCGAGGCCGATTTTCCCGTCATCCGCGCCGCCGAGCCGCACGAGACCTCGCTCGCGCTGATGGCCGACTATGTCGCGAAGGTCGTCGAGATCGAGTCGCCGATCCATGGCGACGAAGTCGCGGCGCGCATCCGGATGCTCTGGGGCCTCGCGCGCGCCGGAAGCCGGATCCGCGGCCATGTCGACCGCGCGCTCGGCGTCGCGGTCCGCAAGGGGCTGATCGAGGGCGGGCCCTTCTATGCCTGGCCGGGCAAGCCGCTCGTCGTGCGCGATCGCTCGGGCGTGACCTCGCCGACGCTGCGCAAGCCCGAAATGCTTCCGCCCGCCGAAATCCGCCAAGCTGTCCTCGATATCATCACCGCAAACTATGGCGCCGGCCGCCAGGATCTCGTGCTCGCGGTATCCCGCAGCTTCGGCTTCCTCTCTACGAGCGCGCAGCTTCGGGCGGTAATCGAAGCTGTGATCGACTGCGCGCTCGAGTCTGGCGATCTGGAAAAGCGCGGGGACTTGCTGGTGCTCGTCAAATGAAGCCCGTCCGAATCGGAGAAACCAATGCGCTTCATTCACACGTCTGATTGGCAGCTCGGCAAGCCGTTCGGACGCGCATCGGAACAGGCGCGCGCTGCTCTACTCGAAGCGCGGCTGGACGCGATCGATGCGCTGGCGGCCGCGGCGCGACGCGAAGGTACCGATCTCGTGCTTGTTGCCGGTGACGTATTCGACAGCCCCGAGCCCGGCGACCGGATCTACCGCCAAGCACTGACGCGCATGAAAGCCGCCGCCGATATCCGTTGGGTGCTGTTGCCCGGCAACCATGATCCCGCGCGCGCTGATGGTTTGTGGAGCCGCCTAGCCAGCGAGGCGCCGGAAACGGTGATCGTCTGCCTCGAACCGCAGCCGATTGAACTCGCCGAAGGGTATTGGCTGCTGCCCGCACCGCTCCAGTATAAGCGGACGCACGACGATCCGACGGCCTGGTTCGATTATGCCGAGACGCCGGACGGCGCCAAGCGGATCGGCCTCGCCCACGGTCCGATCCGCGACTTTGGCTCGAGCACGCCCGCCGCGAACCTGATAGCACCTGACCGCGCCCGCCGTGCCGGCCTCGCCTATCTTGCGCTAGGCGACTGGCATGGCCGGCGCCAGATTGATGCCCTGACCCACTATTCCGGCACACCCGAACCCGACGATTTCGATCGCGAGGTGAGCGGCGTGGCGCTCCGCGTCGATCTGGCCAGCGAAACACCGGACATCGCGCAGGTGGGAATCGGCCGCTATCACTGGATGTCGGAAAACTGGTTGCTCAGCAGCGCAGCCGAACTCGACGGGCTCCTCGCGAACCTCGCGCCCGGCATTGAGAGACAGCATCTTGTGCTCCGACTCAAGCTGTCCGGCCTGCTCACGCTCGCCGAGCGCGTCGTGCTCCGTGATCGTCTCGAAAGCGAATTGGCGCACGAGGTCCGCTGGCTCGATCTCAATCTTGACGATCTCTACGCTCGTCCGACCGACGCCGATCTTGCCGACATCGACGCCAATGGCGTGCTGCGCGTCGCCGCCGAGCGGTTGCAAGTACTGTCGGCGACAGACGATGCCGCCGGCAAGCGCGCGGCGGCCGCGCTCGAACGCCTCTATGTCGAGCAGCGCCGCGCCGACCGGCTGGAGGCGCGTTGATGAGAATCCGCGAGCTTCGCATCGAGAATTTCCGCAAATTCCGGCAACCGCTGCACCTGACCGGCTTCGAGGACGGGTTGAACCTCGTATGCGAGCAGAACGAGGCCGGAAAATCGACGGTCCTCGAAGCCCTGCGCGCCGTGCTGTTCGAGCGGCACGGCTCGCGGAGCGATCGCATCCGTTCGTTTCGGCCGCATGGCGATGAGGTCGCCCCGACCATCGAGCTCGGCTTCGATCTCGGCGACGCGAGCTGGCGGCTGCGCAAGCGCTTCCTCCAGAACCCCTCGGTCGAACTCGAAGGTCCGACCGGAAGGGCAACCGGCGACGAAGCCGAGGAACGCTTGCAGACTTTGCTCGGCTTTGCGCGGGCCGGAAATCGCGGCGCCGACGACGACAGCCGCGGCGCCTTGGGTCTGCTCTGGGTCGAGCAAGGTCAATCCTTCGTCCTCGGCACGCCAGGCCAAGGCGCCCGTCGGACGCTAGAAGAAGTGCTCGCCGGCGAAGTCGGCGCCGTGACGGGCGGCCAGCGAACCACCACCGTTCTTCAGGCGATCGAACGCAGCCTCGCGGACTATCAGACACCGACCGGTCGGCCCGCCCGCCGCCTTCTCGATGCACAAGAGGCCGCCGCGTCGGCGGCCGAGGACGCCCGCGCTGCACAGGGCGAGCTGGAGCAATTCGACAGCGTGCTCGAGCGCTTGGAGGCGAAACGCAATGAACAGCGGCGGCTGGTTACCGAACTCGACGATCCGGAGCAGCAGCAGAAACTGACCCAGCTTGAGGCCGACCTTGATCGCGCCAGAACCGCGGGCCAGGCGCTGCGCACCGCCGAAGCCTTGCTCCGCGAAGCGGCGGGCGAACGCGCGCGTCTCGAAGCGCGCGAAACCGCCCGCCGCGATCTGCGCGCGCAGGTCGAACAGGCCGATCAGGCTGCGACGACGGCACGCGCCGCCGCCGAAGATCACGAGCCGGTTCTGGAAGCCGCGCGCCAGAGCGAAAAAGATGCCAATGCCGCGCTCGAAACCGCGCGCACCGCCCTCCGGACGGCCGAAGAACGACGGCTGGAGGTGCAGCGCAGCCAAGCCGCTCAGGCACGGCAGCGTGCGCTGGCGGCCGCCTTTCTCCGGCTCGAGGCGGCCGAGGATATCGCGGTCCAATTGCAGGCGCGCCGCGAGGAACTGGACGCCAACCGGATGACGCCGGACGCGCACAGCGACTTGCTGAACCTCGAACAGACGGTCGTCGAGGCCCAGGCCGCCGCTTCCGCCGGGGCAGCGGTCCTCTCGGTCGAGCTGCTGCCCTCCGCGCCGGCCGTGAAGCTCAACGGCGCGCTGGTCGAAGGCAGCCTGCGTGTCCCCGTCAGCGAGCCGCAGAGTCTCGAACTGGAAGGAATTGGGTCGGTGTCGGTCACGCCGCCGGCTTCGGGCGAATCGGCCCAAGCCAGGCTGCGCGCAGCCGAACAGGACCTCGCCGCCTTCCTCGCCGACGTTGGCTGCGCCACGCCGCTCGCGGCCAAGGAAGCGGCCCAGGCGCATCGCGACGCCACGCAGGCCGCAGCGCTGCTCGCGGCCCAGCTTGAGAGCGCCTGTCCCGAGGATGCGGCGCTCGACATCGGCGCCGGCCTGGAATCCTTGCGCGGCGCCCTCGCGTCCGAAACGCGGCCGGGCGCGAGCGCATCGCCCGCCGCCCCCGCCGGGGCCGAGGAGGTCGATGGCGCGTGGCAGACGGCGCGCACGGCCGAACGCGAGGCCGAAGGCCGTCGCCAGGCCGCGCTCGATACGTTGCAGGAAGCCCAGATCGCTAACGTCAAGCTCTCCGGCCAGGTCGAGCGCACGACAGCCGACGTGTCGCGGCTCGTCGAGCAACTGACCGCCGATCTCGAAGCGATGGACGACGCCGCGCTCACCGCCGCGCTGGACGCGGCCAAGACGCAAGAAGCCCGCGCGATTCTAGCCCGCGACGAGGCGCAGCGCGCCGTCGAAGGGCTGGACGAGGCTGCCTTGCTCCAGCGCCGGGACGCCCTTCGCAAACGCCGCGAACGGCTGGTCAACGACCGGCTCGGGCTGGTCGGTGAGATCGCCCAGCTCGAGGAGCGCGCCAAGACGCTTGGCGGCGCTGGCCCCGCCACCCGGGCCGCGGTCGCCGCCGAGCTCGCGGAAGCCGCCGCCGCCGCCCATGACCGGCTCAAGGAGGAGGCCGAGATGCTCTCGCTCCTTACCGAGACCATCCGCGACGCCCAGCGCGAGACTGCCCGCCGCTTCCTCGCGCCGATCACCCAGCGCGTGGCCCCCTTCATCGGACGCTTGCTACCCAATGCCAGCATTGTCTTCGGCGAGGATTTACGGCCCACCCTGCTCACGCGGGGCGGCCGCGAGGAAGCCACCGAGGATCTCAGCAAGGGAACCCAGGAACAGCTCGCGGTCCTGACGCGTATCGCCTTTGCCGATTTGCTGATCGAGAAGGGCAAGCCCGCATCGCTTATGCTCGACGACGCGCTCGTCTTCGCGGACGACGACCGCTTCGAGGTCATGCTCGAAATCCTGGCCGAAGCCGCCCAGCGTATGCAGATCATCATTCTGAGCTGCCGCACCAGCGCCTATCGCGGCCTCGACGCCAAGCGGCTTCTGCTCGCATGAGGGGCGGCGGCGCCTTTCCGCCTCCGCACGGCGCAACGGCCATGTCGCGGACCACGCCGACGGCGTTTCGGTTCGCTTAGAACGATCGAGGGGGCAGGGATATGGCAGCCAAGAGCGCGGCTGAAATCGCGCAGGAATTTGCCCAGGGCGCGCTGAGCGCGACGCCGGTGATCATTCTCGGGAGCGGCGCATCGGCCGCCCACGGCGTCCCCGGCATGTTCGCGCTCGCGACGCACCTGACGGGCGCGGCACCGCCGGCCGCGTGGACGGCCGATGAGAATAAGGAATGGGACGCCTTCCTGGCCCATCTCAAGGCCGGAACCGATCTCGAAAGCGCCTTGCAGGCGGTCCGCCCGACCGAGCGTCAAACCCATTTCATCGCCAGCGCGACGCGGGACTTCCTGCTGCCGTCCGACCTGGCGGTGCTGTCGGCGCTGCTGGCGGATCGGCATCACCTGCCGCTGTCGCGGCTCTACCGGCACCTGTTCGACAGCACCCACACGACCCTCCACGTCGTCACGCCCAATTACGATCGCCTCGCCGAATATGCCGCGGACGCCGCGGACGTCAGCACCTTCACCGGGTTCAATTACGGCTATCTCCAATCGCGTGCGCGCGATCCCAGGACGCGGATTACGATCAGGGGCCGCGAGACGCGCACGGTCGCGGTGTGGAAGGTTCACGGCTCGCTCGACTGGTTCCAGGATGCCGCCAAGCAGATCGTCGGGATCCGCAGCGCGCTTGCGGTCCCGCCCGATTATGCGCCGCTCATGATAACGCCCGGGATCGACAAATATCGCCTGACCCATGGCGAGCCTTTCCGGACGATCCTCGCGTGCAGCGACAATGCGCTGGAGAATGCCCGCGCCTATTTCTGCGTCGGCTATGGCTTCAATGATGAGCATGTCCAGACCAAGCTGATCGAGCGCTGCGACCGCGATTCCACGCCGCTCGTCGTCATCACCAAGGAGCTGACACCGACCGCCAGGACTTTCCTGACAAGCGGGCGGTGCCGCCGCTATCTCGCCATCGAAGACGGCCCGGCGGGCGCGCGGGCCTATATGCACGACGCGCCGGCCGGCTTCGATCTCCACCAGCCGCTGTGGCGGCTCGATCAATTCCTCGATCACATAACAGGGACACCGGCATGAGCATCCTCGATTTCTCGGACGAAGAAGCGCTCGGGCGCGTCCAATCGGTCGACACGGCCACGGTCATCGTGCGCGTTGACGACGTCGAGGCGTTGCGCGCCCTTCAGGTGAATCGGCTGGTTGCGCTCCAGAGCAGCCTCGCCGGCCACAAGCTGATCGGCGTCATTCACAAGATCACCCGCACCGCGCTGGAAGAGGCGAAGGTGGCCGATGTGGAACGGGGCGAGGAGGCCCATCCCGAGGTCAATCTGGTCCGGATCACGCTGATCGGCACCTTGCTCGATCGCGACGGGACCCGCGCGAACATCTTCCGCCGCACGCTCGAAACCGTGCCGGAGATCGACGCTTGCTGCTTCGCTCTCGAAGGCGAGCGGCTGACCCGCTTCATGGGAGTGATCTCGGAAGTGACCGGAGGCGCCCAGCGTCTTTCGCTCGGCGCATATACGCTCGATCCCAACGCCGAAGCCTATGTCAACGGCAACAAGCTCTTCCAGCGCCACGCCCTCGTCGTTGGTAGCACCGGGTCCGGCAAATCCTGGACGACCGCCCGGCTGCTTGAACAGATCGCCGAGCTGGAAAGCGCCAATGCGATCGTGTTCGACATGCACGGCGAATATGCGTCGATGGCGGGCGACGGCTTCGTGCATCTCCGCGTCGCGGGTCCGGGCGACATCGAGGCGGGCAAGGGTCTCGCCGACGGGGTGCTGCATCTGCCTTATTGGCTGATGAGCTACGAGGCGCTGGTCTCGATGTTCGTCGATCGCAGCGACCAGAACGCGCCCAATCAGGCGATGGTCATGTCCCGCGCCATCGTGGAGGCCAAGACCGGCTTCCTGACGGCTGGCGGGCATACCGATGTTCTCGCCAATTTCACCATCGACAGTCCGGTGCCCTTCGCGATCGCATCCGTGCTCGCCGCGCTGGAGCGGCTCAACACCGAAATGGTGCCTGGCGCCCGAACCGAAAAGCAGGGTGATTTTCACGGGAAGCTCAGCCGCCTGATTCAGCGCCTTGAAGGCAAGCGCACCGATCGCCGGCTCGGCTTCCTCTTCCCGGCGCCCGGCGTCGCCGACAGCTACAGGTGGCTCGACGAAGCCGTCGCGCTGTTGCTCGGCGGCCGGGCCGCGAAGGGCGGTCAGGGCGGCGTGAAGGTCATTGATTTCTCCGAGGTGCCTTCGGACATCCTGCCTCTGATCGTGGGCATGGTCGCGCGCATGGCGTTCCACGTCCAGCAGTGGAGTGCCCAGGGCGCCCGACATCCGGTCGCGCTATTCTGCGACGAAGCGCATCTCTACATCCCGCAGGACGCGACGTCCGGGGCGGCGGAGAATGCGATTGCGACCTTCGAGCGCATCGCCAAGGAGGGCCGCAAATATGGCGTCGGCCTGGTGGTGATCAGCCAGCGCCCGGCGGAAGTGAACCGCACCGTCGTCAGCCAGTGCAACAATCTGATTGCCATGCGGCTGACCAACTTCGACGATCAAACCGTCGTGCGACGCCTGCTGCCGGACAGCTTGGGCGGGTTCGGCGACTTGCTGCCGGTGCTCGACACCGGCGAGGCGCTGGTGGTCGGCGACGCTATCCTGCTGCCGACGCGCATCCGCATCGCCAAACCCGTCAATGAACCGCTCAGCGGGACAATCGAGTTCTGGGATCGCTGGGCCGACGACGCGGCTGCAGCGGCGCTCGACAAGGCAGTCGAGAGCTGGCGCCGGCAGACGCTCATAAAATAATTAGGGTCGCAGCTATGTGGCAGTAAAACTTTTGGGAACCGAGACCCATCAACTGATGTCGCCCCGGAAGACTTTTCCGCCGTCCACTGGGTTGATGGTACGGTTAGTGACGTTTCTGCGCGACCTCACGTGTCGGGCGCCTAGGCTTCGGCAGCTTTCGGGAGTGGCGGTGCCGTCACCGAATGGCGAAGATGAGGCGCAAAGGAGCCACTAGTTCGAACATTCACCAATCTGCGCGACTTCACCGTTGCAAAGGATCTCTCGAAAATCGCGAGTTCTTCAATGACGAATTATCAAACCCGGCAATCTGTCCACCGAGGACGCAGCGGCGGTTTTTGCCGATGAGCGTCTCACCCTTGAAGGGA